>MDSV01115671.1_pt1 | contig 10186 bp, 14 predicted proteins | sample 810851 | NCBI WGS metagenome assembly MDSV01 (sample SAMN05326640, study PRJNA326480) | marine metagenome | isolation source: seawater | place: Atlantic Ocean: North East | collected 2012
GTAAAAGTTTGTTTCTATGATAACCAAACCACAGGAATCTAATATATTAATATTTATAAATAAAGAAAAAATGGCCACTACCCTTTCATCAATGAGTAACCAAGAAGAGATTATTAAAGAAATAATTGAACTAAAATTAAAACACCCTTTATCAGAAAAAGATAAATTAAAATTACAAAGGTTACAACAAAAACTCAATACCTAATGAACGCTGAAGATTACCTATATGAAGCCCACTCTCTTGGAATTAAAGATGAGGTATTTGTAGAAGTTAGAAAGATAAGAGAATCCAATCCCCACATGGAGTTAGCTGATGTATATCAAAAAGCATTAGAATCAGTAAAAAAGAACAAGTAATTTATATTCGACCATATTTATACTTGTATGGCACTCAGAGATAAATTTCGTAAAAGAAAAAACAGAAGAACCCAAAGTGGTTTAAACCCTGCAGGAATATTACGTCCAAGAAAAGGACAAACAAGGCCTAGTAAATCAGAATCACAAACAAAACAAGAAAAAACAAATAGTAATATAATATCTGAAACATCTGCATTTGCTCCACCAACAGTAAGTTTAGTACCCCCAAATGTAGTATCTACTGAATCAAGTCTTCCATATTTAAGAAATCCATATCCTGATGAGGTGGGTATAGACCCAAGTTCTAACTACACTAGAGAAGGTGGGAATATACGGTTAACAGGAAAATATAGTGAAAACTATTTAGATTTTAATGATGTTGATATAAATGGTATAGAATCATGTGAAGGCACATCTTTTAATTTTTTAGTTCAATTTGAAGATGGTACTCTACATACATCTCCATTGTTCCTTTCAGAACTACAATCAGAAAATAGTTCAGCTAATCCATATAGAAATAAAAACACGGTATCTGTTCTTACACTAGATTCTAATTTTTTAAGTGGATATGGTACTCAAGATATATTTGATATACCAGAACAATATGCTGAGGTAAAAGTTGGAGATACTCTTAATAGTAGAAAAGATATATTATATCACATAGATTGGTTATGTTCATCAGGAGATACATTAAAAAAGGCAAATGAATTGGGAAGTTGGAATGTTGAAACAACTGAAGAGTTAGGATTTGACCATGCAGAAGCTTTAGATATATTAAATGGAGAAGAACCAGTTAAAGAAGGTGGTACTGTTGGACAATCAATAGGAACATCCGAAGAACCAGTTGTTACAACTGATGATTCATCTGATTCACTTACAACAAACACACCTGTTGATGATGTATATCCACCATTTGGATATAGAGGAGTTCGTAGAGGTGAAGTAAAAACTTGGACAGATGGTAATGATTATATTTGGAAGAAGGGACGTAAAAGATTTGGAAGAAGAGGTTCTGATAATGGAAGATGGGTATTAATCCAAGACGATACAACAACATCTAATACTAATTCACCAGGACCAGCACCATCAGGAAGACCAAGTGGTGGTAGTGGTAGAGGAAGACAGAGATTTTTATGATAGGAGATGTACATAGAACAGTTTCATGGGAAAAGTATTTACTTAATACTGATGAACCAAGGATACTAAGATTTTTAGAATCAAGAGGTAATGAAGTATTTTACCAAATATCAACTGCAATAAATCATGCTTCTCTTAACAATAAACAATCTATTGTTTTATTGATTCATCCTAATATAAAAAATGTAATCGAAATAAAGAAGAAAGATTATATGAAAGTTTTAAACAGAGCGAACGAATGGTTTGTATCAAAAGAAAACTATGAAGTGTGTTCTGTTATAAGTGCATATAAGGAAAATGTGTCCCGCAAAAACCCAAAGATAAAGACTCCTAAAAGGATACAAAGTTTAATTTAATTATATTTATATACAACATAGGTATATATAACAATAGGAAACACCCAAATGAAAGGTACATTATTTTCGGCTGATTTTATACAAGATTCTGATGCAAATTTAAGGTTATTAGAATTTAATACAGATACAGGCTTTATTTCAAACACATTAGATACTAGATTTGATTTTAGTGATTTTAAAACAATACTATCAGACAACAGTATAGACACTTTAGTATTAATTTACAAAGGATGGCAATTAGAGTTTGTTAATAAATTAGTATCATACATAGAATCTAATGCAACATTTATTACAACTATAACAAGACAACAAGAGAATGACGGTAGTATATACCCATCCTCAGTAACAGATGCAGATAATAAATTTATCTTAAGATTGGCATATGATGATAACGCAATATTTGATTCTACCTATTGTAAAGATAGAGCAAATCTTCAGAAACTATTTTATGATAACTCAGCAACAGGTTCTATATCAGAATACTATTATTCTGGTAGTGAGTATATTGTAAACACATTAACAAGTGATATAAACGATCATGATTCTTTACCTGATTTTATTTTAAAAGATAAATCTGAACAACACCACCCTTTAAAATTTATTAAACTTGGATATACAGGCTCAACAGATGAAGAAAGAAAAACCGAGTTAATAGATAAGTTTGATAAAGATACTCGTACCATAGAAAAATATCATTATAATGTATCTGATGTATCTGATAACAAAGTATCAGGATTCAGAACAATGGGAATTTTATATGATACAGATGTAAAGTATGTAAAGATAGCTGAATGGAGAACCGAATCATTCTTTGATATTCCATCAGCAAGTGAAGTATCATATGTTTTAGATAACAACTCTATAATAAACTTTTATGATGATAAACACTACTTCCAACTTACTTCTAACTTTATTAGACATCAACAAGAAGAAGTTATATACTCAGACGAAGTAATTTATAAAAGTGATTCTTCTCTTGTAAAAGTAAAAGATACTCAAGAGAATGATGATATGAAATCCTTTTTCATAAATGGATTACCAGATAGTGATGACCCATATGTTTATGAATTGTGGTCTTCAAGTGGAAACGAACTACCATCTGGTTCATTTTTAACATCTTCTATTGTACAAGCAAACACAACAACAGGTGTACCTAAATATGGAACAATTGGTGAAGTTGGTGTAACGGCTGATGAATTCATTTATTGTGGCCCATCTAAACACTTCTTAGTGTATAGTACTGGTTCAAATGAAATGTTATTTAAACAACAATATGCACTTGACCCATCAGACCATTTCTTAGTTAACCCAAGTGGTTCTTTGATACCTATTACTTCTAATAAGTTTGTAGTACTTGAACCAACAGAAACAGGCTCATTACATAGAGTTGATGTTGAAACAACAGATACCTATTTAATAAGTTCATCGGTTAGTGATATAATTGTTCACAACTCACCATGTTTTATAGCAGGAACAAAAATACATACAGAAGAAGGAATTAAAAATATTGAAGATGTAGAAGAAGGTGATAAAGTTATAACATTTAATCACGATACTGATTCTGCAGAATACAAAGAAGTTATTGAATTGATGTTCAAAGAAAAAGAAAATGTAGTAAAATATACATTCGAAAATGGAAGTGAACTTACTGGTACAAAAGACCATCCTTTGTATGTTGTAGGAAAAGGATATGCATCTTTCTTACCTAATCAAACACTTGAAGATAGTGGTTTAACAGTAGAGCAAATTGAAGTAGGAGATGAAGTATTACATATAGATAATTATGGAGTTACAATTACTGAAATACAAGATGTAGGATTTGAAGATGTTTACAATCTAAAAAAAGTAAAAGATAATCATAACTTTTATGCTAATGATTTCTTAGTTCACAATAGGTTTGTACCACCATGTTGTTTTATAGCTGGTACTGAAATAAAACTAGCAAATGGTGATTCTAAAAACATAGAAGATATTATAGTAGGTGATGAGGTAATAGGATGGAACAATGGTGAATTTACCAATAGTATTGTAAGTGAATTAAAACCAACAATATTAGGTGACCGTTCTTTATATAACATTAATGATTTAAAAGTAACATTTACTGATGAACACCCATTCTTAACAAAAGATGGATGGAAATCAATAGTACCAGATGAAGGAACTGAGTTTGGTATATTAGAAATTGGTAATGAAATTAATCATAATGGAGAGTGGATTGAAATAAAAGAAATTAATGAAGTTCAAGGAGATAATGAATATAACACTCCTGTTTATAACTTTACAGTAAAAGATATTCACAGTTATATTGCTGATGGAATCGTGGTACATAACAAATAATAAAGAACTATGGAAAGAACAATAACTAAATTCAAAGAATTAAATCAAACTGATGTAAATAGTAGAAGCTCTCACGCTTTATCATCAGCACATAGTACACAAGCTCAAAATATAATAACGAACTTTATTACTTACTTCAAAGCTAAACATTCATAATTGAATTTAAAATTCCCCCCAACTCCATGAAAATATTATTATTACCACATGGAAGATCAGGAAGTACATCCCTGCATTTTGCCCTATCTTATATCCTAAACCTTGAAAAGGTCATAGAACCATTTAATAAAGATTTATGGGAAACTGGTGATTACAAAGATAGACAATTAAATTGGAATGGCACTATACAAGACAATACAATAATAAAAAACCTTGTTGGGTCAAATGATGAGTGGGTTAGAAATAATATAAGTAACTTTGACAAAGTTATATTATTAGCACGAGATAACATCAGAGATACAATGATAAGTGCTGAAAACGCATATGAACATGGATATATAAATGAATATATACCAACAGAAAATCCAACATCAGAATCTATGTTGCATGTTGTTCACTCATACGGAGGATTGTTTGGATTTCTACACGAAAATAAAAAAAGTAATTTAGTATGGTATGAAGATATTTATACTGAATATTCTTTATCTAAAAAAACAATACAATCTTTAGACTTGAATATAAGTGATGCTCAATTTCATGAAATGTGGGATAGATATTTACACCCATCTCATAGATTGAGATTTGGATTGGATAGTGATATAAATCAAGAATACTCATGGATTAAAAATAATCACCCACCATTAAAAAATGAAAAATAAAGAATTATACAAAAATCAAGGATGGGTTCATATTAAAAATATTATTCCAACCGAAACAATATCCAACATAAGAGAACGAGCTATAAAGTTGAGATATTGGGTAAATGATAAAGTAGGTAAACCTTCTAAATTTGGTGAACCTCTTCATTGGAATGGATTAGGATGTGCAGGTATGTATGATGATTATCTTTTAGATTTTTATAAATCAAATACCATGGTAACTATTGCAAAAGAATTGTTAGAAACAGATGATGTGTGGATGTATAATGACCAGATAGTTGTAAAGTTACCAAGTGATGATTTTAAATTTGAAGCACATACAGATAATTCAGTTGGTGGTAATTCAAGTCAAGGAAAGAATACAATAAACCTTTGTGTAATCTTAGATGATTTTACTGATGAGAATGGAACACTACAAATAAAAGATAAAAAAATATATCCAAAAGCAGGAGATATAGTTGGAATACATGGAGATACTCTACATCAATCAGAACCAAACAAATCAGATAAACCAAGATGTTTGTATGCTTGTGTTTATAGTGATGAAAAGATAGAGTTCGAAAACTTTTACAAACAACCTATTACTAAATCTTTTATATGAAAACTCAGAGATTTAATATACCAAGAGATTGGACTAATCCTACAATATATAACTTTTCATATAAAGGTATAAATGACTTATTAGGAGAACTTATAAATATATTTTCAGATAAAGAACCAACTCCTAGAGTTATGATTGAGATTGGTTCTTATATGGGAGAATCTACAATGATGTTTGCATCAAGTGGAATATTCGAAACAATACATTCCATAGAACCACACAAAGGTACTGAAAAGTTTAACAAAGATTATGGATATGATTGGGAAGATATTGAAAAAGAATATAAAATAAACACAAGACATTTTGATAATATAATTCACCACAAAACTTTTAGTTATAACTTACTTGATAAATTTGAAGATAATAGTATTGATTTTATTTACATAGATGCAGACCACACATATGAATCAGTAAAAAAAGATATTGAATCATATTTACCCAAACTTAAAGATGGTGGTGTAATAGGTGGACATGATTATCAACATAAATGGCCAGGAGTTATCAATGCAGTTAATGAAACAATCGGAGAACCTAGAAATACTTTTTGTGATGGAAGTTGGATTAAACAAAAAAAGAATTTAATATGATTTTTTGTACACTTTGTTATGGGGATTACTTTGCTAAAAAATATTCACCTGATATAAATAAAATATCAGAAAATCATTCTATATATGTTTATACAAATAAACCTGGATATTTTAAATCTAGTTGTAATATAATAGAATATAAAAGAAAAGATTTTAGTTACTTTGAAAAAATGGTTTTAATATTCAACGTAATGGATAAGTGTAAAGAAAGAGTTACATACTTTGATTCTGATTCTATTGATACAGAACAAGTTCAATCAATGTTAAATGGAACAAATAGAAAGTTTGAAGATGAAACCATATACACTTATAAAATACATAACAATACAGGATTTACGGTTAAGGTAATATCAAGAAACCCATCTTTGGTTGTTCTAATGAAAGTTTATAAAGAACTTGGGTTTGAGCATATTATATGTGATTACACACACGAGCGTATATTATCAGTACCATATATACCGAATAAATTTCAAAGATTAAAAGAAGGTGTTCTTAGTGTTCAATCAATTTGGGAAGAAAACTGGCCTAAAGGAAAGAAGTGGGAAGGATATCCTGAGGATGAAACAGGAACTCATGAAAATAATAAATGGTCACAATTTGGATGTGGGTATGGTGAAGGTGGTGCGTTATCTCTATATGCAAAAAAATTAGGAATAAAGTTAGGTAGAATAGTTTCTGTAAATAAATTAATATGATGGAATATTTAAATGGAGATTTCGATATATACATCAATAATTATTGTAACCTTAGTTGTAAAAATTGTAGTGTACTTGATTACAATGGAAAGGTAACAATATCTACATTAAAGTTAAATGATGTAAAAGAAATATTATCTAACTTAGAAAAACACAATCTAAAACTTCGAATGCTAACAATAGCAGGAGGAGAACCCACACTTCATAAACAATTTAAAGAAATTGTAGAATACAGTATTACTAAAAATAAACATTATGATAAACTAAGATTGGTAACAAATGGATTAAACTTTACTTCAGATGTAATAGAAATTTGTAAGAATTTTGATATCATAAAAATAACAGAATATATTAATTTAGGACCAATTGAAAAAAAACTAAGAAGTAGTTTAGTATTTGATATCCTTTCACAAAACTCAAAGGTAGAGTTCTTTCCAATAAAAACCTTTCAGATTTATGGAACAGAATCTCATTCAAATCCAAGTAAAGCTCAAGAAGGATTTATTCAAGAAAATAATAATCTTTTTACAAAAGAACTTAATTTCGAAAGGTGTTGGCAAAAAGAAGAATGTTTAGCTTTAACAAAAGAAGGAATATATAGATGTGTTATTACGATGAATGAACGAATTGAAGTAGTTGAATGGGATAATGCAATAGAAGTAAATAATGATGTTCCATTAAGTAGATGTTCTACTTGTTACTGGTATCCTAAACAAGAAAAATGGGATACACTAAATAAAAAGAAAGACATTAGAAATTTTAATAGAGGAATATCTCTTATAGAAAAACATTCTTCGTAATCCCTCATATTTATTATAAAGAGTTACTTAATGGATGTAAATAAAATAGTACAGTTTCGGTTATTGAAATCTGAGTTTAGACAATTAGAAATATCAGATTCTTACAAACTACTACACTTAACAAAAGAAAACTATAATCAGTATTGGGATGATATCAATATTGTAATCGAACTATTACACGCTGATTTGGAATGGGATGGTATCCCAAATACTAAACAAGTTGAATCGAGATTTAATAACAACTCACAGCTATTTTTATGGTACTACAATGAAAAGATTATTGGATGGACTTGGTTTAATAAATCTTTTACAATAGATTGGGAAACCATAACACATTCATTAGATGAAAACGAACTGTATGTTGGTGCTGCATTTATATCAAAAAAAGTAAATTTACCACCACAAGCTGGTTGGAAATTTTATAACCTTTCTTTTAGTACATGGATTAACGAATTAAAAAATGATATAGTTTATCTTTATTCAGATGATTGGAATAGAGCATCTGCCTTATTGTGTTACAGAAGTGGTTTTAAGAAATATAACTTTATAAAAGAATAGAGATGATTTATAGCATATCAGAAAATGATGTAGTTACATTAGAAAAATTAATATCTAAAACAAAAAAATTCCCAAACAAAAGGTCTGTTGAGTTAACAGATTCTCAAGAACATATTTACGAACATAGAGATACAACACTTCCAAATATTGAAATAGAATATTACTCAACCAAAAACGAAGTTTTAAACCAGGCCTTTTCTGAAATTTTAGGAGTAAAAAATGCAACTCCATTAACAATACATACTTTCAAATATCATGTTGGGGCTTATTCAAAAAAGCACAGAGATACAAATTCATATAATACATTTGTAATAATATTAGAAGATGATTTCAAAGGAGGTAATTTTTATTTAAATGATAAATTAACCAAATTTGGAAAAAGAGGAGATGTTGCAAATTATATAGGACACGAAGAAAGACATTCAGTAACACCAATAACAGAAGGTGTAAGGACAGTTTTAGTAGTTTGGTATCCACCTTTAAGAGAATCTTTTATATAATGATAGAATTTGCAACAATGTGTATCGGTAAAGATTGGTGTTATGATTGGAAAGATGACATACGAGAGTTTCATAGTAAACACAAGTTACATCTATTAACTGATTGTGGTGATTGGTTTAATTTTAAATCATATAAACACGATAAAGAATTTAGTTATTACGATAAACTTATATTTTTATTGGATATAATGGAATCAAATAAAAAAAGAATTACTTATTTAGATGTAGATAAATTACAATATTACGGCAATATTGATTATGATGATTCATCTTGCTATACTTATAATACAATAACAACTCCAAACATATCAAATGTTTTCGAAAAAACGAGACAACAAATACACAATCATTTAAAAATAAAAGACACATCAGAGATATATGCTCAAGAAGGATTGATTTCTTTACCATATACATCAGATTTTAAAAACATAAAAAAAGATATAATAGAATTACAAAGTATAGTAGAATCTAATTTTGGTAACCGAAAATGGAACAACTCAAAATTAAATAGATATAGTAAATATGGAATTGGTTATGGAGAGGGAAGTGCACTTACTGCAGTATTGTTGAAGTATAAAATCAACATAGTAAATGTATTTTCAAGTTTTAGAGAGCAATCACTAATTTAAAAAGGCTAATAATGGCAACACAAAATGTTAATAAACAACCCCCCAAAGGTAAAGTAAAATTTTCAATCAATCTATCAGAAGAACAAAAGATGGCTAAAACAAACATCTTATATCATCCCTATAACTTTGTAGTAGGGAAAGCTGGTAGTGGTAAAACCCTACTTGCAGTACAAATCGGATTAGATATGTTTTTCCAAAGAAAGATTAATCAAATGATTATAACAAGACCAACAGTATCCAATGAAGATAATGGTTATCTACCTGGTTCACTTGATGAAAAGATGGAGCCTTGGTTAGTACCAATTCGTTCTAATATGAGAAAGGTTTATAACAAACCCACAATATTAGAAAAGATGGAATCAAATCAACAAATAGAATTAGTATCACTATCTCATTTTAGAGGTAGAACATTTGAAAACGCATGTGTAATTGTAGATGAATTTCAAAACTTAACTAAACAACAACTTAGTATGGTGTTGGGTAGGTTAGGAAAGGGCTCTACAATGATATTAACAGGTGACCCTCAACAGATTGACCTGAGACATCTAAACGATTCAGCAATACATGAAGTTCCAAAGGTAAAAGAATCTAAATATGTTTACGCAGTAACTCTCTTGGATAATCACAGACATGAATCACTAGATGAGATACTTAGATTATTACAAGAATATTCTTAAAATACTATTTAAGTTTTTTCTTTTTTCTTTTAAGTAAATCATCAAGTTCAATAGTGATACCGACTGAAAGAGCACCATACATTCCTGCTGCTATATCATCCCCATCCATTTTACCATTATCAATCCAAATTTCTTTA
>MDSV01149584.1_pt1 | contig 10186 bp, 7 predicted proteins | sample 810851 | NCBI WGS metagenome assembly MDSV01 (sample SAMN05326640, study PRJNA326480) | marine metagenome | isolation source: seawater | place: Atlantic Ocean: North East | collected 2012
ACATCAACAACAATTTTTTTTAGAATTATATGACAAAGGTTTAGTTTATAAAAAAGAGAATTACGTAAATTGGGATCCTATAGATCAAACAGTACTTGCTAATGAACAAGTGATAGACGGTAAAGGTTGGAGGTCTGGAGCAATTGTAGAAAGAAAAAAATTAAAACAATGGTTTTTCAATATTTCTAAATTTTCTGAAGAACTTTTAGACGGTTTAAACGATCTTAATCAATGGCCAAATAAAGTTAAAACAATGCAAAAAAATTGGATTGGTAAATCTTTTGGTTGTGAAATAGAATTTAAAGTTGAAGGTGATTTGCTAGTCGATAAAATTAAATGTTTTACGACAAGACCAGATACATTATTTGGGTTTTCTTTTCTTGCATTATCTGTGGATCATCCAATTTCAAAATTTTATGAAAATGATGAAAAATTTAAAAAATTTAAAAAAGAATGTTCTAAATCAGGTACCACAGAGGAATCAATTGCTCGAGCAGAAAAAATTGGTTTTAAAACTAATCTTGTTGCTATCAATCCTCTTGATAAGGAAAAAAAAGTGCCAGTTTACTTTGCAAATTTTGTTTTAATGGACTATGGATTTGGTGCTGTTTTTGGTTGTCCTGGACATGATCAAAGAGATTTGGATTTTGCAAAAAAATACAATCTAGATGTAATAACTGTTGTGAAACCAGTTAATGAGAAAGATAATTTTATGATTGCTAATGAAGCTTACTCCGATCCAGGTGTTATTATAAATTCTAAGTTTTTAAATAATCTAAAAGCACCAGATGAGTCAGTTTTGAAAACTATAGAAATTCTTGAAGAAAAAAAATTAGGTAAAAAAAAAATTAATTTTAGATTAAAAGATTGGGGTATTTCTAGACAAAGATATTGGGGATGCCCAATTCCTGTGGCTTACAATAAAAAAAATGAAATTGTTAAAGTTCCCCTAAATCAATTACCGATTAAACTTCCTGAAAATATAAACTTAAATACCAAAGGAAATCCTTTGGATCAACAACTTGACTGGAAAAAAATTACTATTAATGGTGAGGAATGTGAACTTGAAACAGACACTCTTGATACATTTGTTGACTCTTCTTGGTATTATTTAAGATTTTGTTCTCCAAAAAATAAAGATTATGGATTTGATTTAAATGAAATAAATTATTGGATGCCTGTAGATCAATATATTGGTGGTGTAGAGCATGCAATTTTACATTTATTATATTCGAGGTTTTTTTTAAGAGCATTAAACTTCAAAGAAAAAAATTTTAACTTCATTGAACCATTTAAAGGACTTTTCACACAAGGAATGGTTTGCCATGAGACTTTTAAAACTAAAGATAATGTGTGGGTAAGTCCAAGTGAAGTAAATTCTGATAATGGTAAAGATTTTTATTTAATAGATAAACCGAGTGAAAAAGTAATTGTTGGTGCATCAGAATCAATGTCAAAATCAAAGAAAAATACAATAGATCCTGAACAAATGATTAAAAATTATGGAGCTGACTCTGTGCGTTTATTTATTTTATCTGATAGCCCTCCAGAAAAAGATGTTATGTGGTCTGAACAAGGAATGATTGCTTCCTACAAATTTTTACAAAAGTTTTGGTTACTTCATAACAAGATTAAAAATAAAATTAACACTGAAGAAAAAAATAAAAAATTCAAAAATGAAACAAAGGATTCATTGATCGAATTTACAAATAATTTAATAGAAAAAATTACAAAAAATTTAGATAATTTTCACTACAATGTTATTGTTGCTAATTTTTATGAAACATATAATTTTTTATCAAAAGTAAAAATAGAAGAAATAGAAAATTCTATATTAATTAAAAACTATTCTAAAATTTTAAAAGTTATGGCACCTGTTATTCCCCATTTTATTTCTGAGTGCTTGGATCAATTGAAAGAAAAAGATATGTTCCTTTGGCCATCAATAGATAAAGATCACAAGGGGAAAAAAATAACTAATATTGTTGTTCAAATTAATGGAAAAAAAAGAGATATGATTGAATTTAGTGGTGGAATAATCAATGAAACTGAAATTTTAGATAAAATTAAATCTAACAAAAATTATGAAAAATTCCTTTTAAATAAAAAAATAATTAGATCAATATATGTTAAAGATAGATTAATAAATTTAATAGTTAAATGAAAAAATTAATATATTTAATATCTTTTTTATTATTAATTGGATGCAATGGGTATGCACCAATTTTTTCGAAAAAAAACGTAGATTACTACATTGCCGAAATAGAGATCACTCAAAGTAATAAAATTTCAAGAGAAATTAAAAAAAAACTTCAAGCATATAAAAATGAAGATTTTAGAAAAAAAGCTTATTTTATAAAAATTAACTCTAACAAAAAAAATTTAATAGTATCTAAAGATTCCAAAGGAGATCCTAAGATTTTTCAAATGACAATTAACGTGGATATAGAAGTCATAGAAAAAGAAAAAAGACATTATTTCAACTTTGATAAACTAGTTAAGACAATTAATTTACAAGAAAACTTTAATTATAATAATCAAGCAAATAAATTCGATCTTAAAAATTATAAGAAAAATATTGAGGAAAATCTTACAAATAAGATTTATGAGAATATTATTCTTCAACTGCAAAGAATTTAATGATTATAAAAAATTTTGAATTTGATAAATTGAACCTTAAGAATAAAAAATTCTTCCTTTTCTACGGTGAAAATCAAGGTCACAAGAGCGATATAATTCAAAAAAAATTTAAGAAGTTTTATTTAGATAATACATACCAGTATGATGAAAATGAAATTATATCTAATAAAGAAAACTTTTATAATGAAATATCATCAAAATCTTTTTTTGAGAAAGAAAAATTAATAATAGTTAATAGAGCTACTGATAAAATTAAAGATTTAATTAAAGAAATAATAGAAAGAAAAATAAGTGAAATAATTATAATATTAAATGCAAACATATTAGAGAAAAAATCAAAACTAAGATCTTTATTTGAAAAAAATAAAGATACAATTTGTGTTGCTTTTTATGAAGACAATAATCGAACATTATCAATTATTACTCAAAAGTTTTTTCAAGAAAATAAGATAGCAGTATCCCAAGAGTCAGTTAATTTAATTGTTGAAAGATCTAATGGTGATAGACAAAATTTAAAAAATGAACTTTCTAAAATTGAAAATTTTTTAATAAATAAAAAAAAAATTGATATAGAAGAAATTGCAAAACTTACAAATTTAGCAGAAAATTTTAATGTAACAACTTTGATAGATAATTGTCTTGCAAAAAATAAAAATAAAACAATTAACATTTTAAATGAAAACAGATATTCATTAGAAGATTGTATTTTTATAGTAAGAACCTTTCTAATTAAAACGAAAAGATTGCACAAACTTTCTAAAGAATTAAAAGATAAAAAAAATATTGATGAAACAATCTCATCTCACAAGCCTCCAATATTTTGGAAAGATAAAGAATTAATCAAAAAACAACTCAAGAATTGGTCATATAGTGAAACTGAAAATCTTATTTTCAAAATAAATGAAATTGAATTGTTAATTAAAAAAAATTCACAAAATTCTTTAAATATACTTTTTAATTTTATTTTAGAACAAGCAACTTCAAATTAATAATTAGTTTTTATAATATCTATAATTTTATTAAGTTGGTCATTATCTTTAAATTCAAAAATAATTGAACCACTATTATTTTTTTTATTTTTGATTATAACATTTAAGCCTATTTTTTCTGAAATTGATATTTCAAGAGACTTAATGTTTGCATCTTTGGAAACTTTTTGATTTTTATATTTTTTTTTAAAAAATTTAACAAAACTCTCCGTTTGTCTAACCGAGAGTTTTTTTTCAAGGACTTTAGCTGCTACAAAGGAGGCATTTTCCAATCCAACCAATACTCTAGCATGGCCTGATGATAATTTTTTATCTTTAATAAGTTTTAATATATCCTCTGGAAGACTTAGTAACCTTAAACAGTTGGTTATATGGCTACGACTTTTACCAATAAATTTAGCAACTTTTTCTTGATCATATGAAAAATCTTTTATTAATCTTTGGTATCCTTGAGCCTCCTCAACTGCGTTTAAATCATGTCTTTGGACATTTTCTACAATTGCAAATTCTAAAGACTTTAAATCATCAGCTTCAGTAATTACTACTGGCACATTATGTAGTCCAGCCTTTTGTGCTGCTAACCATCTTCTTTCACCAGCAATAATTTCATATTTTGAATTAGTACCTTTTGATTCTCTTACTATAATTGGTTGAATTATGCCTCTTTCTCTTATTGAATCTGTCAATTCTTTAAGGCTTTCTTCATCAAAAGATTTTCTGGGTTGAAATTTATTTGGTGATAAATCACTTATAGATAATTGATTTGTATTAAAATCTCTTTTTGTTTCACCTATTAATGAAGATAGACCTCTACCTAAACCCTTTTTTATTTTATTTGGATCCATTAAGCAGCGCTCCCTATCTCTCCTTCTTGGTTAATAAACTCATCAGTAAAATTAAAGTATGATTTACTACCAGGGCATGTTTTATCATAAATCAATACAGGCATACCGTGAGATGGTGCCTCTGAAAGTCTTACATTTCTTGGAATTACTGTTTCATAAACTTTTTCTTTAAAATAATCTCTAGCTTCTTTTTCAACTTGTGCTGATAATTTGTTTCTTTTATCGTACATAGTTAGAAGAATACCTCTTATGTCTAAGTTTGGATTTAAGTTTTCTTTTATTCTCTCGATAGTCTTCATTAATTGTGTCAAACCTTCTAATGCAAAGAATTCAGTTTGAAGCGGTACTAATAAAGCATTGGAGCTTACCAGGGCCATAACTGTTAATAAACTTAATGACGGGGGACAATCAATTAGAATATAATCGTATAAATCATCATTCTCCTTAAAATATTTGCTTAATTTAGCCTTTAAAATAAAGGCTCTTTCCCCATCTCCTGCCGTTTCTACCTCTAAACCAGATAAATCTACATTAGAAGTTATAATATCTAAATTTTGAAAGTTTGTTTTTTTTATTATATCGGAAATAGGTTTTGATCCATTTAACAAACCATAAATTGTTTCACTTGAACTGACTGTATTTGATAAACCTAAACCTGTTGTAGCGTTTCCTTGTGGATCTAAATCAATTACTAAAATTTTTTTATTTTGTTTTGACAACCCTGCCGCAAGATTAATTACAGTTGTTGTTTTTCCAACTCCACCTTTTTGATTAATAACTGAAATTATTTTCATCCTATCTTTTTTTTATATTTTCAATATTCATTAAAAACGAATCTTTAGAAGTTAAACTTTTTATTTTAATAAAATTAATTTCCCATCTTTTAAGAGTCTCATCTAATATTTTTTGACCACTCTTTCCCATAAATAAAATAACGTTTGTATATTTTTGAAAATTAGAGTTAATCAAATCCAACATAATTGGCAAAGGCTTGAATGCTCTTGATATTATTGTGCCTGCACTAATTCTGTTTATTTTAAATACATCTTTCTGCACTACTTCAGTATTCAGATTAAGTTTTTCAGATGCATATTTCAAAAACTGACTTTTGCGATAACTTTTTTCAAATAAGACGAATTTCATATTTTTATTTCTATTTTTTAGCATTATTGCAAGTACTAGTCCCGGAATTCCTGCTCCGGAACCTATATCATAGGTTGTATTATGATTTAAGTTAACAAAATCAATGACTTGCGCTGAATCTATTATATGTCTATCTCTAAAAGCCTCTTTTTCAGAGTTATTTTTACTTATCATATTAATTTTTTTGTTTTGCTCTAGAATTAGGTCCATTAATAACTCAAAATCTATACAAGTTTCACGTGAAACATTTAGATGCTGTATTAAACGATATTTATAAGATAAATTATTTTCCATTAAGCTGTATGCTTAATAGACTTTCTTTTGACGTGTGACAACAAAATATAAACAGCAGCAGGTGTAATTCCATCAATTCTTAAAGCTTGGCCAAGAGTTTTAGGCCTTATTCTTTTAAATTTATCTTTTACCTCGTTAGAAAGCCCTGAAAATTGATCATAATCTAAATTTTCTGGTATAATTAAGTTTTCATCTCTTTTAAAAGCCAATATTTCTGCATTTTGTTTTTTTAAGTAGCCTCTATAATGAGAATTAATTTCAATTTGCTCGTCAATTTGTGAACCATAATATGGAATTTCAGGCCAAATTAATCTAATTTTACTCATATCTACGCCTTTATGGGTTAAAACTTCCTCTGCATTCCTAAAAATACCATCTTTAGCTATTTTTATATCAAATTTATCTGCTTTTGATGGAGAAATAGATAAATTTGACATTTGGAGTGATATTTTGCTTAATTTACTAAATTTATCTTCAAATATATTTTTTCGGTTATCACTAATTAAACCAATTTTAACTCCTTTATTTGTAAGCCTTAAATCTGCGTTATCGGCTCTTAGGCTTAATCTATATTCTGCTCTAGATGTAAACATTCTGTAAGGCTCAGCTACACCTTTTGTAACTAAATCATCAATCATTACACCTATATAAGCATCGGATCTATCTAGAATAAAAGGTTCACTATTTTTAATTGATAAAGCAGAATTTATACCAGCAATTAAACCTTGAGCTGCAGCTTCCTCGTAACCTGTTGTACCGTTAATTTGGCCAGCTAGGTATAAATTATTAATTTTCTTAGTTTCTAAGGTAACAAACAACTCCCTAGGATCTACGTAGTCATACTCGATGGCATATCCAGGACGTATAATTTTTACGTTCTCTAAACCACTGATATTGTTAAGAATTTCTCGTTGAACAACCTCAGGTAGAGAAGTTGAAATACCATTAGGATAAATAGTGTTATCTTTTAGACCTTCTGGTTCTAAAAAAATCTGATGTCTTGCTTTGTCATTGAATTTAACAACTTTATCTTCAATTGATGGACAATATCTGGGGCCAACACCTTTAATACTACCTGAATACATTGCGCTCTTTGATAAATTTTTTTTAATGATCCTGTGTACTTTATCATTCGTATACGTCATCGAACACGACACCTGTTTGTTAAGATTTTTTTTTGTCAAAAAGGAAAAAAAATATGGATCAGAGTCAGCATACTGTTTTTCTAAATTTTTAAAATTTATTGACCTTGAATCAAGCCTTGGTGGTGTTCCAGTTTTCAATCTACCAATTTTAAATTTAAATTTTGCTAGCTGTTCAGTTAACCCAGTACTAGGCTTTTCATTATATCTGCCGGCCGGTACCCTCTCATCACCAATATGTATCAAACCGTTTAAAAATGTTCCAGTAGTAAGAATTATCTTACCACATAATATTTTTTTACCTTTTAAAGTTTCAAACCCACTTATAGTATTTTTATTAAAAATGAACTTCACAACAGGATCTGAAAATATCGTTAAATTACAATAACTTACAAGTTTTCTCTGCATAAATTTTTTATATAATAATCTATCAGATTGAGTTCGAGGACCACGCACAGCTGGACCCCTACTTCTATTTAACAATCTAAATTGGATACCAGACTTATCAGCAACCTCTCCCATAACACCATCCAAAGCGTCTATTTCTCTAACAAGATGGCCTTTTCCAAGACCTCCTATTGCAGGGTTACAAGACATCTCTCCAATTGTATTTTTATCGTGAGTAAAGAGAGCTGTATTTACTCCAAGTCGAGCTGCAGCTGCTGCAGCTTCACAACCAGCATGACCTCCTCCAATCACAACTACATCGAATGATAAATCATTTTTCATCCTGTAAATTTATATCTCAATAAAATATTTACAAGATTTGAATTATAGTGCTTAAATTAGTCAGGTTTATCAATGAAAAATGGTTAAAATAGCTAAAAAAACCAGCAAAAATGATGTTATTTACCGATACAAAAATCGTTGAAAATACTACCTAAAATCTCCTCTACATCAACTTTTCCCACAATCATTCCTAAATGTTTAATGGCTAATCTTAAATCTTCTGCAGCTTTATCAAAATCCTTTTTTTCATTTTTATTATTAAAATTTTTAAGAAAAATAATGCATTGTTCTAAATGATATCGATGTCTTTCTCTCGTGATCAAAACATCATCATTAGAAACAAATTTATTTTTTAATTTTTCTCTTATTTTATTTATTAGCTTATCAATATTTAAATTATGTTTTAATGAAACTAAGACATTATCTATTTTAAGGATATCTGGATCTAAGTTACCAATTAATGTATCAGATTTATTCAAAACTAAAATTGCATCTTTTTTCAATAAATCATCTAAAAAACCCCTTAAATCAACGTTTTTAGCATCTACTACTACTAATTTAAGATCAGCATTTTTTGCTTTTTCTAGTGATAATTTTATACCTTTTGCCTCAATCTCATTTTTTGAATCTCTGATGCCAGCTGTATCAGATAGTATTACCGGATAACCATCTAAATTTAAATGTACCTCTATTACGTCTCTAGTTGTACCTGCAATTTCTGAAACGATTGCAACTTCTCTTCTCGATAAATTGTTTAACAAAGTAGATTTTCCTGCATTTACGGATCCAACTATAGCAATCTTAAATCCCTCACGTATAATTTCTCCCACCTTTTGATCATCCAAAATATTTTGGATTTCTTTTAAAATGTTTTTAGATACTTTCTTAATCTCTTTTAAATTTTCTTCAGGCAAGTCTTCATCTGGAAAATCAATTTTTGCTTCAACAAATGATAAAATTTTTAATAATTCATCCCTCAGTTTATTAAATTTATCTGAAGACTTTCCATTCATAATTTTTACGGCTTGTAACCTTTGAATTTCTGTTTCCGCAGAAATTAAATCGGCTATACTTTCTGCTTTGAGCAAATTTATTTTACCATTTTGAAAAGCTTTTTTAGTGAACTCTCCTGGTTCTGCTAAACGGCAATTTTTTATCTTTGAAATAGAACTATGTATAGCCTCGACCACAGCTATGCTCCCGTGAACTTGTATTTCGGCCATATCCTCTCCAGTATAGCTCTCAGGCCCAGGAAACCATATAATTATGCCTTCATCAATCAGCTCAGAAGTGTTGATATTGTTTATTTTTCTCAAAGTCGCAACCCTTGGCCTAGGTATTTCTTTATTGGTTAAAGATTCTATTACTTTTCTTGTATCACTCCCTGAAACCCGGATAATTGCTATCCCAGAAACACCCGGTCCAGACGATAAGGCATAAATTGTCATATAATCAGCTTATAAATAATTTATTTTTTTATTAAAATAAAACTAAATTAAATATAGTATTTTGTATATTAATCTTATTATTACAAAATCAAATAAATATGGAAAACATTGATTATCTCAAAAAAAAAGCCCAAATTTTAATCAATCTTTACAGAATTAAAAAATACGAAGAATTAATTATTAAAGGAATACCTCTTATCAAGAAATTTCCAGACCAGGTAGTTTTTTATAATGCTGTCTCATTAGCATACAACCAATTGAAAAAATTTGATGAAGCAAAAAATCTTTTAAAAAAATGTCTTAAACAAAATCCAAATAACATATTTGTCATTAATAATTTAGGATTAGTTCTATCTACATCTGGAAATGATATTGAGGCAGAAAAATATTATACTGAAGCACTAAAATTAAAACCAGATTATATCGACTCTCTTGTAAATCTTGGAAATTTAAAAATGAGACAAAACAAAAGTCTTGACGCTAAAGAGTTGTATTTAAAAGCTCATAAACTTAATCAAAATTTAGTATCTGTAAATATATCATTGGCACAATGCTATAGCCAAATAGGAAATTTTAAAGATGCTGAAAAAATCTTTTTGGATATTTTGGACAAGAATTCCGATAACACTTCTGTAGACAAATCTTTTAGTCAAATACATAAATATAAAAACAAAGATGATCCTCACCTTAAATCTTTAGAAAAAAAGGTAGAAAAAATTACTAATGAATTAAGTTTGTCACAAATAAATTTTTCATTAGGAAAAGCCTACGAAGATATAAGCGAAAACATTAAGGCCTTTAAATGTTATAAAAAGGGTAACGATATTTTGAGTAAGATAAAAAAGTATGATATCAAAAAAGATGAAGAATTATTTAAAATGCTTAAAAAATTATTTTATTCAAATGAATTGAATACACTTCAGCCATCAAATAAAAAAATAATATTTATAGTTGGT
>MDSV01210767.1_pt1 | contig 10186 bp, 5 predicted proteins | sample 810851 | NCBI WGS metagenome assembly MDSV01 (sample SAMN05326640, study PRJNA326480) | marine metagenome | isolation source: seawater | place: Atlantic Ocean: North East | collected 2012
CAATAAATAATCCAGATCCAAATGCATTTTGGCCTAGACTTTCAACATATTCAATTGCAAATAATGAGCAACAATCAACATGGTGGCAAAGAGATGGGGATTTTATAAGATTAAAAAATATAGAAATAGGATATACTTTTGCTGATAGAGAATCTGGCTTATTATCTGGATTAAATACTAGAGTATATTTTACAGGATTGAATCTCTTGACATTTTCAAAATTTGATCTGTGGGATACTGAAATGGGAGGTAATGGCTTAGGCTATCCTCCACAAAAAGTTTACAATATTGGTTTACAAGTTAATTTTTAATAAAAAATTATGAATAAAAAAATTATAATTATCGGTTTATTATTTGCAATATTTGGTTGTGATGAATATTTAGATATTGTTCCTGATCAAACGCAACAAATAGATTTATTATTTGATAGAAAAGAGGTTGCATATACCGCTTTAGCGACCTGTTATGCGTACTTACCCAAGAATGATGGTGTATATACATCATTCATGATGATGAGTGATGAAGTTACAACTCCAATAGCTAAAGAAACAGATGGTATAAGAATTATGAAGGGCCAACAGTCCGCATCTAGTCCTAAATTTGGATTGTGGTCAGGATGGTCTGATCAAGGTTCATTATGGGAAGGAATTAGACATTGTAATATTCTTATTGAAAATATTTATAATGTTGTTGATATGACAGAAGAAGAAATGAATACATGGGCCGCAGAGGCTAAATTCCTAAAGGCCTATTATCATTTTTTATTATTCACTTATTATGGCCCAATTCCGATCGTGGATGAAAATCTACCCATTTCTGCTAGTGATATAGAGGTCAGAGTCAAAAGAAGAACAGTCGATGAGTCAGTTGCTTATATAGTAGAAACAATAGATGAAGCACTTGTTCATTTATCACCTAGAGTTCTTAGCTCAAATGATTTAGGTAGAATTGATCAGGTTATAGCAAAAGCTATAAAATCAAGGGTGTTAACATATGCCGCTAGCCCACTTTTTAACGGAAATTCAGAAATGTATTCCGGTTTTGTAAATGAGCAAGGAGAACACTTTTTTAACCAATCTTATGACCAGACAAAATGGGATTTAGCAAGAGAAGCTTCATTAGATGCAATTACTGCTTCTATTGAAAATGGAGTAAGTCTTTATGATTTTTCTTCAACACCACCTAATTATGAAGATGATTATGAAGGGACTGAGTTTTTGCAAACCCTTTATGATTTAAAATATTTAATTGTAGACAAATGGAATTCAGAATTAATTTGGGGTAATTCAAACCCTGTTCGTGACAATGATTGGTGGCAAATGCAAGCAGCATGTATGATGAAAGACCCTAATGCATCATCTGTTGAAGCAGCTTGGCAATGGATTGCACCTACATTGAGAATGGCTGAGTTATTTTACACAGAAAATGGCTTACCAATCGAAGAAGATTTAACATTTGATTTTCATAACAGATTTGAAGTTTCATCTGTGAATTTAGATCAGTATCTACAAGCTCAGTACGGAGCTAGTATCGCTAAATTAAATTTAGATAGGGAGCCAAGATTCTACTCAAGTTTAGGTTTTGACAGAGGTTTTAACAGAACATGGGGAAATTTATGGGATTTAAGAATGAAAAAAGGTGAAAGTCATGGAAGAATTGCTAATTCTGATGATTATTTAATCACTGGATATGCATTAAAAAAACTTGTTCATCCTGATTCTGAAGGCGATGGTTATTCAAAGATTGTAACATACGCATGGCCTATGATTAGACTCTCTGAACTATATCTAAACTATGCTGAGGCAGTTAACGAGTCAAGTGGGCCTAGTGCAGATGTACATAATGCCCTAAATGTTATAAGACAAAGAGCTGGAATTCCTAATGTTGAAGATTCTTGGAGTAACCCATCGATTTCACCCAATTTGAATAAACACACAACTCAGGAGGGTCTAAGAGAAATAATTAGACAAGAAAGACTAATAGAGCTATCATTTGAAGGAAATAGATATAATGATTTGAGAAGATGGAAACTTGCTGAAGAATATTTTAATTCTCCAGTATTTGGTTGGTCAGTAAACGAAACAACGGTAAGCGGTTATTATAATATAACGCAAGTTGGAATTAGATCATTTAATTATCCGAGGGATTACTTTCATCCTATAAGTATAAACGAAATAACAATTAATCCAAACCTGATTCAAAATCCAGGCTGGTAATAATTTAAAAATATGAAAAAAACCAAGATATTATCAATTTTATTTATATCTATAATCATTTTATTTGGTTGTAAGGACGATGAAAACCAGGATTCAACACCTCCTGGAAGTTTAACAATTGAAAATATAACTCCAACTAATGGTGGGGGAATTATTTCATATCAATTGCCTGATGATTCAGACATCTTATTTGTAAGAGCTGAATATACTAATTCTTTAGGTGTAGGTGTATACAGAGTTTCAAGCTCACATAATAATTCAATTGAAATTGATGGTTTGAATCAAAATACAGCAATTACAGTAAGGCTATTCGTTGTTGATGAAAATGAAAATATTTCACAACCAGTTGAAGTTGATTTTACTCCACTTCCATCTTTTATATATTTAGTTCAGGAGAGCATTTCTATATCACCTGACTTAGGTGGTGTTAAGCTTGAATGGGAAAATGTTGAAGAAAAAACTGTTTATGTTCATTTACATATAGTTGATGGTGATGAAGAGGAGATAAGAATATTGTCCTCTAATACTCCGACTGAGGAAATTTTTGTCCGTGGATTAGAGTCAAATGAAATGATTTTTTTAACAAAGGTTGAAGATTTTGATGGCAACATTACAGATTTGGAAGAAAAAGCTATTATTACTCCATTATTTGAAGAAATGATTGATAAATCAACTTGGGCATTAATTAGCCAATTATCAGTTAATGGAAATGCTTGGGAAGGAGAAACTATAGCTTTTTGGGATGATATCGTTGATACCGCAGAGACAAACTCTGATAACAGTTATTTTATTATTTGGAGAGATCAAAACGGAGGAACCTTAAACTGGCCATTAGACATAGTTATAAATCTTAATAAAAATGTTAGAGTTCATAGATTCAAGGTCTGGCAAAGAGCATTTTGGTATAACGGTCCGACTGGTATTCCTTACTATTTTCAAGAAGAAAATATGAGATCTTTTGATCTTTATGCTAGTAACAATACTATTGATTGGACTTTACTAGGACAATTTGATATAGGAGATCCAAGTAATGAAAATGGTAATATTCCTCAAGATTTTATAGATGCTGCTGCTAATGGTCATGATTTTGATCTTGATGGAGTTTCAGAACCTTTTAGATACTTAAAAATTTCTTTAACGTCAAACTATGGAAGTGATACTTATGTTCACGGATCCGAGATTACCCTCTGGGGATTAGATAATATAGATTAGTCTATGAAGAAATTAATTTTCATTTTTTCATTTTTTCATGCAAGTATATTTTATTCGCAAAATTTAACTACAGAGGGGCAAAATTTAATAGATGATCAGAATAATAATGTAATTCTCAGGGGAATTAACCTTGGAGGATGGATGCTTCAGGAACCATATTTATTACAATTTACTGGAGCGGCTAACTCTCAAAACGAATTCAAAGAAAAATTAATTGAATTTATTGGACAAGAAAATACCGAGAACTTTTATTATTCATGGTATGAAAATTTTATTACTCAAGCAGATGTTGATTCGATAGCAAGTTTTGGATTTAATAGCATAAGACTTCCAATCCACTATAATCTTTTTACACTCCCAATTCAAGATGAACCTGTTTTGGGGGAACATACATGGCTGGATCTGGGTTTTTCAATGGTTGATAATTTGCTTGATTGGTGTGAAGCCAATAGCATTTACTTAATATTGGATTTACATGCAGCTCCAGGAGGTCAGGGGTCTGGATCTGACATAAATGACTATAATCCTTCTTTACCATCCTTATGGGAAAGCTCAGAAAATAAAAATAAAACCATAGCCCTATGGGGAAAAATAGCTGAAAGATACAAGGATGAACCTTGGATTGGAGGCTATGATTTATTAAACGAAACACATTGGAGTTTACAAGAATACGAGTTAAGAAATTTATATATAGATATTACAGATGAAATTAGAATTTACGATAATAATCACATAATTTTTATTGAGGGTAATTGGTATGCAAATGATTTTTCTGGGTTGACTCCACCTTGGGATGATAATTTGGTATATAGCTTTCATAAGTACTGGAGTTATAATGATTCACTGGATTGGGTTACTTGGATAAGATCTCAATTTAATATTCCTTTATGGATGGGTGAGGCTGGAGAAAATTCTAATCAATGGTTTACAGAATCAATTAAAGTCTTCGAGGAAAATAATATTGGATGGGCCTTTTGGCCATGGAAAAAATTAGAATCTATATCTGCACCCTTTTCATTTGATTCCAATCTAAACTATGATAATTTAGTAAATTATTTTAGGGATGAGGTTAGCGCCCCTTCCATACAAAGTGCAGTAGACGGCTTAATGGAATTGGCAGAAGATTCACATATTTCAAATAATAAATACCAAAAAGATGTTACTGATGCAATGTTAAGACAGCCAAATTCATCAGAATTAATTCCTTTTTCTCAAAATTCAATTCCTGGAATTATTAATGCCAGCGATTATGATTTGGGGACTCAAGGTATTTCATATTATGATAAAGATTTTGCTACATACCATGTAAGTACTAATGAATTTCAGGCATGGAATCAGGGCTGGCAATATAGAAATGATGGGGTAGATATTCAAAACAACAGTGACGCTGATGGTAATGGTTTTCATATTGCGTTTACGGATAGCGATGAATGGCTGATTTATACTGTAGATGTAGAAAATACAGGTTACTATAATTTAATAACCAGATATTCTGGTGAATACTCTGGTAATATGTCATTATTATTTAATGATCAACCTATTGCAGAAAATATTTATTTATACAGCACTGGAAACTGGAATAACTTTATAAATAAGTTAACACCAAATATTTATCTCACAGAAGGTAATTATAAATTTAAAGTATATATGAATCAAGGAGGTTATAATTTATATAATTTTAATTTTTTAAAGAGTCAAAATATTCCAGATTTTGCGATAAGTCAAGCATACACGATCGACAATTATAATATTGGTGTTTTATTAAACCAACCAATCTTGTCAGGACAAGATTTTAACAATTCTATTTTTGGTATTAAGATTGACGATAATTTCGTTGATATTTCATCAATCAATATTGATCAACAAAATAACAGAATCTTGCTTATAGAATCGACAGAACAATTTTCATTTGCAAGTGAAATCAAGTTAACAAACTATACGTCTGATCAAATATTATCAGGTTTTGATGAATATCTCCCTGAATTTAATGATTTTCCTGTTTTTAATAATTTAGAGGACAGGCATTTAATCCCTGGAATAATTCAAGTTGAGGACTTTATTGATCAAGATGGTTATGTTATCGAGGATTGTTATGACGTAGGAGGTGGATTTAATTTTGGGTATACTGATGTTGGTGACTACGCAAAGTATCAAGTTCTAGTTGAGGAAACAGGACAGTATGAGATAAATTTTAGAGTTGCATCTGAATGGCAGGGTGGTATTATTTCTTTAAAATTAGAAGATGGAATTGAAGAGTATAATTTAACAAATATTTCAGTGCCAATAACCGGAGGATGGCAAAATTGGCAAACAACTACTTCAATTGTTAATATCAACGAAGGTGCATACACCCTAACCATGACAGTAAATCAGCCAGGTTTTAATATTAATTGGATTGAGTTTGATTACTTAGGGAATTCAATGGGTTTAGAAGAGTCAACACACAACAAACTAAAAATCTATCCAAATCCAACATCTAGAATTTTAAACATACGTACATTACTTCAAAATTACAAAGTCGAAGTATTTGATCTTATGGGTAAAAAAATATACGAATCATTTGATGATAAATTTATAAATATTGATCGATATGAAAATGGTATTTATTTGTTAAAAATATCCTCTAGTCATCAAACTCAATCAAAATTATTCATAAAAAATTAATTGTTTTTTAGTCTATTTACAATTTTGTAATTTTAAAGAAACAAACTAAATATGCCTAGATATCACAAACTAGGAGATATACCTGGTAAAAGACATACTATTTTTAAAAATAAAAATGGTAAATTTTATTATGAAGAACTTTTTGGTACGATTGGTTTTGATGGAATGTCCTCATTAATGTATCACACGCAGAGACCTACTCAGGTTAAAGAAATATTAAATACCTACTCTATATCTCCCAAAGCTTCAATTGAAAATAACTTAAAGTCCATGATGTTAGTGGGTTTTAACATTGAAAAAGAACATGATTTTTTAAAAAGCAGAAAAATAATATTATTTAATAATACCTGTCAAATTTCTTTGGCATCTCCTACTAAATCCCTCAGTGATTATTTTTACAAAAACACCGACTCTGATGAAGTTATTTTTATACACAAGGGATCTGGAAAGCTTAGAACTTTTTTAGGAAATATAGATTTTAAGTATGGTGATTATTTAGTGATTCCACGCGGAGTCATATATCAAATCGATTTTAACGAAGAGAATAATAGGCTATTTATAGTTGAATCAAAATCTCCGGTCTATACACCAAAGAGATATAGAAATTGGTTTGGTCAACATTTAGAAAGTTCTCCCTATTGCGAGAGAGATTTGCACCCCCCAAGTAAATTAGAAACCTTTGATGAAACTGGAGATTTTCTTTTAAAAATTAAAAAGAATGATTCTATTCATGAATGTCTTTATGCAGCTCATCCGTTTAGTATTGTTGGGTGGGATGGTTATAATTATCCTTACAAGTTTTCAATTCATGATTTCGAACCAATCACCGGAAGAATCCACCAACCACCACCGGTTCATCAGACTTTTGAAACCAGTAATTTTGTTATTTGTTCTTTTGTTCCTAGACTCTATGATTACCATCCAAATGCTATTCCCGCCCCTTATAATCATAGTAATATAGATTCAGATGAAGTTATTTATTATGTTGACGGTGATTTTATGAGTAGGAAAAATGTTGATGAAGGCTATATTAGTCTTCATCCAGCTGGAATTCCGCACGGTCCTCATCCTGGATTAATGGAAAAAAGTATTGGAAAAAAAGAAACAAAAGAACTTGCGGTAATGGTTGATACATTTCAACCACTGAAAGTTACCGATTATGCTGTCAAAATCGATGACGGAAATTATTACCAGTCTTGGTTAGAAAAAAATAAATAATTATAAATGAAGATTGATAAAATTTTTAATGATGCAAAAGATTTTTTGCCAATTTTAGGTGTTGACTATATTGAATTTTATGTTGGAAATGCAAAACAATCAGCTTATTTCTATAATAACGCTTTAGGATTTGAATCAGAAGCATATTCAGGTCTCGAAACTGGTGATAACTCTAAAGTTTCATATGTTATAAAACAGGATAAAATTAGATTTGTTTTAACCTCATCTTATGTCGAAAAATCTGAAATTAATGATCATTATACAAAGCATGGTGACGGAGTAAAAGTTATTGCTTTTCTTGTAGAAGACTCCCTTAAATCATACGAAGAGACGATTAAAAGAGGTGCAAAATCATTTATCGAGCCTATCGAAATTTCTGATGAAAATGGTATTATTGTTAAATCTGGTATATACACTTATGGTGAAACAGTGCACTTATTTATTGAAAGAAAGAATTATAACGGAGTATTTCTTCCTGGATATAAAGAATGGAAGAATAATAATTTGTCTGGACAAATAGGATTAAAATATGTTGATCATATCGTTGGTAATGTAGGGTGGAATGAAATGAATAAATGGTGTAATTTTTACAGAGACGTCTTGGGCTTCACACAAATTGTTTCATTTGACGATAATGATATTTCAACGGAATATACAGCTTTAATGAGTAAAGTGATGAGTAACGGAAACGGTAGGGTAAAATTTCCAATTAACGAACCTGCTGAGGGACTAAACAAATCACAAATAGAGGAGTATCTTGACTTTTATAACGGCGCTGGTGTTCAACATTTGGCTTTGGCTACTGATGATATTATAGCAACAGTTAGCGAAATGAAAAATAGAGGAATAGAATTCTTATATGTTCCTGAAACCTACTATGATGATTTAATCGATAGGGTAGGGCATATTCAGGAGGATGTCGAGTTATTAAGGGAAAACGGGATATTAATTGATCGTGATGACGATGGATATCTACTACAGATTTTTACAAAACCACTAGTTGACAGACCAACAATATTTTTTGAAATTATTCAAAGAAGAGGCGCTAATTCGTTTGGAAAAGGAAATTTTAAAGCTTTATTCTTAGCAATTGAAAGTGAGCAAAGGAATAGGGGAACACTTTAAACTGTATGACAAAAAAAGGAGATTTAGAAATTGAGTTTAATGAAGTAACTTCAAAATTACCAAAAAGTTTACATCCCTACATTATTAAACAACCATACAGTGAATACACATATCAAAATCAGTCAGTTTGGAGATATGTTATGAGATTAAATTTAAATTATTTAAGAAAATATGCTCATGATTCCTATATAGATGGTTTAAAACTAACGGGAATTTCAATAGATAAAATCCCCAGAATGGAGGGGATGAATAGAATTTTAAAGGACATAGGTTGGGCAGCCGTAGCTGTGGATGGTTTTATTCCTCCCAATGCGTTTATGGCTTTTCAAGCTCACAATGTACTTGTTATTTCATCTGAAATAAGAACAATAGATCATATTGGATATACTCCTGCACCTGATATCATACATGAAGCTGCCGGTCATGCTCCGATTATTGCAAATCCTGAGTATGCTGAGTATTTGAGGAGATTTGGACAACTTGGTAGTAAAGCTATTTCTTCTCAAGAAGATGATAAAATATTTGATGCTATTAGAGAACTTTCTATTCTAAAAGAAAATCCAAATTCAAAAGAAGAAGATATCGCAATCGCTACAAAAAAAGTTGAAAAAATTCAAAGTGAATTAAGCGAGCTTTCAGAGATGGCTAAAATAAGAAATCTACATTGGTGGAGTGTAGAATATGGTTTAATCGGCGACATTAATAATCCAAAAATATATGGAGCTGGATTATTATCGTCAATTGAAGAAAGTAAAGATTGTCTGTCAGAGGATATTAAAAAAATTCCATATTCAATAGAAGCAGCTGAAACGAACTTTGATATCACCTCTGCTCAACCTCATCTTTTTGTTACTCCGACATTTTCTCATCTAAGTTATGTATTAGAAAAATTTGCTAATAAAATGTGTGTAAGAATTGGAGGTTTAAGTTCAGTTGAGAAAGTCATTAATTCAAAAAAAATGGGTACAATTCAATTATCAACCGGAATTCAGATTTCTTCAATTTTCACAAGGGTTATTTCATTTGATGACAAACCTATATACATTCAATCTTCCTCTTCAACAGCCTTAGCAAATAATAATAAAGAATTAATCGGCCATGGAATTAATTATCACAAAGATGGTTTTGGTTCGCCTGTAGGAAAATTAGAAGGAATAAATTTAGCAATTGAAGATATGTCTCCAAAAGATTTGGAAGCATATGGGATTATAGAAGGAGAATATTCACAGTTGAAATTTGAAGGAGGTATCTTAGTAAAAGGAATTATAATTACCGGAAAGCGGGATATTAAGGGAAAAATTCAGTTAATCAGTTTTAAAGACTGTAGTGTAACTTATAATGATGAGTTTTTATTCAAACCCGAGTGGGGTGTCTTTGATATGGCTGTTGGAAAAAAGGTTGTATCAGTTTTTGCAGGACCTGCAGACGATAATTCATTCTTAAACAATTATAAACTACCAAAATCAACATTAGAGCAAATCGTTTATAATAACAAAAATCTACAATTACACAAATTATATGGAGAGGTTAAAAATATTAGGCAGTCTGGACACATTGAATTGAAAAAAATCTCCAGTATTTATAATAATATTATTAGCAATTATAATCATGAGTGGTTAATATTACTTGAAATTTATGAGATTTTATTTGAAACAAAATCTGATCTTCGAGATAAGGTTAAAAAATCCTTAACAGAACTAAGAAAAAATGATAAATTCACTGATTTAATTGATAACGGATTAAAACTTATA
>MDSV01016498.1_pt1 | contig 10185 bp, 11 predicted proteins | sample 810851 | NCBI WGS metagenome assembly MDSV01 (sample SAMN05326640, study PRJNA326480) | marine metagenome | isolation source: seawater | place: Atlantic Ocean: North East | collected 2012
ATTTCATTTAAAATATCAAACAAAATATCATATTGATAAATGATAATTTTTTTAAAATTCATATATAAATAAAATATGACAATATTCATAAAAAATAAAGAAACTCTTATTTTTGACAATTTTAAATTTCGTTGCACAGTTGGAAAAAAAGGGTTTACAAAAAAGAAAATTGAAGGAGATAAAAAAACACCAATAGGAACTTTTACAATTGGAAATCTATTTTATAGAAAGGATAAATTTAGAAAAATAGACACAAAAATTAAATGTATTGAAATAAAAAAAAAATATGGGATGGTGTGATAATCCAAAAGATAAAAAAAATTACAATAAATTAGTAAAAACAGGAAAAAATATTAAATGTGAAAAACTTTACAGAAATGACAATCAATATGACCTCTTAATTCCGATTAATTACAATACAAAAAAAATAATTTCAGGAAAAGGAAGTGCTATATTTATTCATCTTACCAAAAATTACAAAAACACTCTTGGCTGTATAGCATTAAAAAAAAGTGATTTTCTTATTTTAATTAAATTAATTAAAAAAAATGAAAAAATAAAGATAACTTAATTTCTTTTTCCAAAAATTTTTGATCCAATTCTTAAATAACTTGCACCAAACTTTATCGCAGTCATGTAATCAGATGACATACCCATACTTAACTCATTCAAAGATAAATTTTTAGCCTCTTGTTTCATTTTTTTAAAACTTATTGTGGGGTCTAAATTAATTGGTGGCAAACACATTAATCCAATCACATCTAATTCATAATCTTTTATGCAAGTATTGTAAAAATTTGATAATTCGTTAGTTGTGATCCCATTTTTTTGATCTTCATAACCTATGTTAATTTGAATAAATATTTTAATATTTTTTTTTATTTTTTTCTGTTCCTCAGAAATTTTTTTTGCAAGTTTAAGTGAGTCTAGTGAATGAATATAATCAAATAATTTTACTGCTTGTTTAACTTTATTTGTTTGAAGCTTACCTATCATATGTAATTTCAGATCTTTTTTATAATTCTTAATTTCAGTCCATTTATCAACTGCCTCCTGAACTTTATTTTCTCCAAAATCAAGATGTCCATTATCGATTAATGGTAAAATATTATCAATCGAGAATGTTTTGCTTACAGCTATAATTTTAACTTTTGAATTAATATCTAAGCTTTTTGAATTTATTTCTTTTCTAATTTCGATTAAATTAATTAAACTTTTATGCATAAAAAAAATCCTAACATTTTTACTTTTATTTCAGACTTTAAAAAAGAAGAAATTTTGAATTTAGACAAGAATATTGGCATTATTTTTAGAAATTATACCAATGATGTCTATAAAAATAAAATTTTAAAAATAAAAAAGTTTTGTAAATCAAATGATCGTAAATTTTATTTAGCTAATAATATCAAAATGGCTGTTAATTTAAATTTAGATGGTGTTTATATACCTGCTTTTAACAAAAATTTATGTACTAGAAAATATAATTTTAGAAAAAATTTTTTAATATTGGGATCTGCACACAATATACTTGAAATTAGAGAAAAAGAAAAACAAGGTGTTAAAATACTTTTTTTATCTCCATTATTCAAAACAAAAACTTATAAAAGAAGTTTGGGTTTAATAAGATTTAATATTTTATCTCGATTGAGTAAAGTAAAAGTTATTGCACTTGGAGGTATTACTAAAAAAAACTTCAATAAATTAAAAATAACTAACGCGCAGGGGTTTTCTGGGATATCCTACTTTTTAAATTAATTAACGATATGATCGATAAAATACTTTCACAACAAATTAAAATTTTACTTAATCAGTTTAATGCAAAAAATTTTGAGCATGTAATCACAAAGGGAAAATCATTATTAAAAAAAAACCCCCAATATGTTATATTATATAATCTTATTGGTTCATCTTATCAAAACATTGGAGATTATTTAAAAGCTAAAAATAATTTTCAAGCCGGGCTAAAATTAGATCCTGGTAATTTATCTCTCATGAATAATTTGGCAATGGCATATAAAAATCTTTTAGAATATTCTTTAGCTGAGGAGATATACTTAAAAATTATTAATACAAACAACAAGTATCTTAATGCTTTTGTAAATCTTGGAAATCTAAAAAGAGATCTAAATAAATTTAATGAAGCTATTAAACTTTACGAAAAAGCTCTTATTATTGCAGATAATAATCCTGTAATTTATTATTCTTTAGCATTAGCACACCAAGGTATTGGCGCTTTTGATAAAACAATTTTTTATTCACAGAAAACATTGGAATTGGACCCAAATTTTACAAGGGCAGATCATTTAATAAGTCAATCTTCTAAATATAAAGAAATTAACAATCATTACTTGAATCTTAAAAATAAACTAAAAAACAAAAAAATCGAAAGTCTTGAGAGAGTTGATCTTTATTTTTGTCTCGCAAAGGCTGAAGAAGATTTAGGCAACTTTAAAGAAGCATCGAATTTTTTAATTAAAGGAAATAAATTAAAGAAAGAATTACTAAATTATTCTATCAATGAAGATTTAAATCTAAATAAACAAATTGAAAAAAATTTCAAAGAAATAAATATTAATGACTCAATAAAGAGTCAAAATGAAAAAATAATCTTTATCTTGGGAATGCCAAGGTCAGGAACTTCCCTTGTTGAACAGATTGTTACTTCTCATAGCGAGGTTTTTGGTGGGGGAGAATTACCAATTTTATCTAATTTAATAAAGAATAATTTTATTCAAGATAATTTATTAACGGATAGTTTATTTAAAAAAATTCAAGATCCTGTAACAATAAATAAAATAAAAACAGAATATTTAAGATTTATCGAAAATTTCAAGTTTACTGAAAAATACATTACTGATAAATCGCCTTTAAATTTACGCTGGATTGGATTTATTAAAATTATATTTCCAGATGCAAAAATTATTTTTTGCAGTAGAGATCCTAAAGAAAATTGCTTATCAATGTATAAAAATCTTTTTGAAGGAGGACTTAATTTTACTTATAATCAAGAGGATTTAGTAAAATTTTATACAAGTTGTTCTCAATTAATGGATTTTTGGAAAGTTAAATTCCCAAATAGTATTTTTGAGGTAAAATATGAGGATTTAATTGCTAATAATGATGAAGAAATAAAAAAAATTATTAATTTTTGCAATCTAGATTGGGAAAATAATTGTCTTAATTTTCATAAAAATAAAACTCCAATTAAAACAATGAGCACAGCACAAGCTAGACAACCAATATATAGATCTTCCCTTAAAAACTTTGAAAAATTTAAAGAATATTTAGAAATAATAAATAACGCTTTATAAAAAAAAGCCCCGTTAATATAACGGGGCTTTAATTTTAATTTTATTCTAAATAATTAGAATGCGAATGATAGAGCAATCTCTGTCATAGAGTCGTCAGTACCAGTAGCACCACCATTTGCTGTAACTTCATTTCTGTTACCAGCAATTTTCATAGAACCCATAGTGTAAGCTACAGCGATACCTTCGCCTTCTTCATCTACGTCAGTTCCACTTGGCGCATCATACGTTACAGTTCTTTCACCGTAAGATACAGACAGGTCATCATTTACGTTAAACGCAAGACCCCAAGCATCTGCTACTTCACCATTAGCACCATTTGATGCTCTTTGGATTTCAGATTTTTGGTAACCAAACGTTACTGGACCCATTGCATAGTTCGCATAAGCAGTTATGTGAGTATCATCACCACTAACACCTGCAGCATTTGCTTGTGTTCCAGCTTCAGCTTCACCATAACCAAAACCGAAAGATAGACCATCAACACCTACTGTGTCGCCTGATGCAGTTAAAGCAAAGTCCCACGCACTTTGACCAGCAGCTGATGAAGCACCATCACTGTTCGCAGTACCTGAACCTTTTCTAAAAGCAGCGTTTATAGTTGCGCCACCCACTGATTTCACATAGTTAATTACACCTGTGTTTCCAGCTGCGCCAACTAGACCACCAACAGAAGTTGCTGATGCTCCACCGCCATCTAAACCATCCCAGATTTCTTCAGCAGCAGTCGGTGTTTTATCATCGATTGTTGCTAGACCTGAACCTGAACCAGCGTCATAAGCTATTAAACCCATGTCACCCATATCAATTGACAATCTAGCTGATGATTGACCAGCAAATTTGTCTTTTGTTACGTTCAAGTAAGATACAGTGTAACCGTTAACTTCACCTGATGCAGTAAAACCAATGTTAGTTTTCATACCCATTGGGTTACCAGTTACTTCTGTACTGTCTTCAGAAGTGTAAGTTAATACAGTAGCACCACTTACTGACATTTCTGCTGCATGAGCAGAAACAGCTGCAAGAGATCCAGCTAAAGCTGTAAGACCTACTTTTTTTAAATTATCCATAATTACTCCTTTATTTTTGTTCATATATGAATATTGGTAAAATATGGTTATTCTCTAAATTTTAAACAAATTACTTATTATTTGTATAATAAATATCAAACTGTTGCAATTTTATCACACATGTCAAAATCATCTTTAAATTGCTTAATTTAACGATTAATACAATTATCTCAGAATAACTTTATGAAAAATCTTATATTTCTAATAATAGTGGCACTAATTACAAGTTCTTGTGGAATATATAAATATTCAGATGCAAGAAAGACTTCTCCGAACGCTAATGAACGTGTTAAGAAAAATATGGAAGAAGGAAAAGGTTTTAGACTAAGCACTTTAGGAAAAAAAGGAGGTGATTTTTTGTTTTCATCATCTAACCCCATGTGGAGAGCGTCAATGGAGAAACTGAGTTTTGCTCCATTAAGTGTAGTTGATTATGGTGGAGGAATTATTGTCACTGACTGGTTTAGTGATGATAGTAGTGATGAAGAAATAAAAATAGCTATAAGATTTTTAACAAATGAAATTAGATCTGATGCTTTAAAAGTAATTATTCATAAAAAAAAATGCACCTCATATAATAATTGCAAAATTACTAATATTGAAAATGAAACAAATAATAAAATTAAGTTTGCAATACTTAAGACTGCTGCTGAGCTAAGTAAAGAAGACTTAGAAAAAACTAAAAAAGAAAATTCTGACGTTAATTTACCAAAAAACTTTTAATTATTGATTAGAGATAAATGTCTAGTCCATCAAGATATAACTTTAAAGAAAATGAGAATAAATGGCAAATTTATTGGGAAAAAAATAATTTTTTTAAGGTAAATAAAAATCCTGAAAAAAAAAAGTTTTATTGTCTTGAAATGTTTCCATATCCCTCGGGGAAAATTCATATGGGACATGTCAGAAATTATACCATCGGAGATGTATTAGCTAGATTTAAATATTTACAAGGATTTAATGTTTTGCACCCAATGGGTTGGGACTCTTTTGGAATGCCAGCAGAAAATGCAGCTAGGGAGAACAATTTAGATCCTAAAAATTGGACTGAGGATAATATATCAACAATGAAATCACAATTAAAGAAACTTGGTCTTTCCATTGATTGGGACAGAGAAATTTCAACATGTTCATCAAGTTATTATAAACATCAACAAAAACTATTTTTAGAACTATACGATAAGGGCTTAGTTTATAGAAAAGAAAGTTACGTAAATTGGGACCCAATTGATAAAACCGTTTTAGCAAATGAACAAGTTATAGATGGTAAGGGTTGGAGATCTGGAGCATTAGTTGAAAGAAAAAAATTAAAACAATGGTTCTTTAAAATTTCAAGTTTTTCAGAACAATTATTAGATGATTTAAATATCTTAGACGAATGGCCATCTAAAGTTATAACAATGCAAAAGAATTGGATAGGAAAATCTTTTGGTTGTGAAATAGATTTTGAGATTGAAGGATTAAATGAAGTTAAATCTATCAAATGTTATACTACTAGACCAGACACTTTATTTGGTTTTTCTTTTTTAGCATTATCAGTCGATCACCCTATTTCTAAATTTTATGAAAATAATAAAAATTTTAATAAATTTAAAGAAGATTGCTCAAAAACTGGAACCACTGAAGAATCTATAGCTCAAGCAGATAAAATTGGATTTAAAACCAACTTGTGGGCATATAATCCATTGGATAAAAATATTAAGGTTCCAATATATTTTGCAAATTTTGTTTTAATGGATTACGGATTTGGTGCTGTCTTTGGTTGTCCTGCCCATGATCAAAGAGATTTTGATTTTGCAAAGAAATACAATTTAAACATAAAAACAGTAGTCAAACCAACAAATGAAGATGATAATTATTCTGTAATTGACAAGGCTTTTAGCGGTTCAGGAACTTTGATAAATTCAGATTTTTTAAATGGACTAAAAGTGCCAGAAGAATCAATTAAAGAAACAATCAAAATTTTAGAAAATAAAAAGATTGGTAGAAAAAAAATTAATTATAGATTAAAGGACTGGGGAATTTCCAGACAAAGATACTGGGGCTGTCCTATTCCAGTAGCTTATGACGCTGATGATAATATTATAAAAATTCCAATCGAAAATCTGCCAGTTGAATTACCTGAAAATATTAATTTAGATGCATCCGGTAATCCTTTGGATGCAAACAAAAAGTGGAAAGAAATTGTTATAGATGGAAAAAAATATTATAGAGAAACTGATACACTTGATACTTTCGTTGACTCTTCTTGGTATTTTCTAAGATTTTGTTCAGCTGATAACAAAAAATTACCTTTTGATGAAGATGATTTAAAATATTGGATGCCTGTTGACCAATATATTGGTGGTGTAGAACACGCAATTCTTCATTTGTTATATTCAAGATTTTTTACTAAAGCCTTAGATTTAAAAAGTGATAAAATAAACATTACTGAGCCATTTAAAGGATTATTTACTCAAGGAATGGTTTGTCACGAAACATATAAAGATACAAATAATAACTGGGTTAACCCTGAAGATGTTTTATCAAATAATGGTAAAGATTTCTTTTTGAAAAATGATCCTAATAATAAGGTTACTTTAGGTCCATCAGAGTCAATGTCAAAATCAAAAAAAAATACAATAGATCCTGAAAAAATGATCGAAAAATATGGTGCTGATGCGGTAAGACTTTTTATTCTTTCTGACAGTCCACCTGAAAAAGATATTCAATGGTCTGAAAGCGGAATGACATCGTCATTTAAATTTATTCAAAAATTTTGGTTGATGCATTGTCAAATTGTAGAGCTTTCTAAAAAAAAACAAACAGATACCAATCAAGATATAGAAATTTTTACAAATCAATCTATTGAAAAGATAAATATTGCTTTAGAAAAATTTAGGTACAATGTAATCATAGCTGTATTTCATGAAATATATTCTTATTTTAAAAAAATTTTAGATCATGATAAAAATTATATTAATCTTAAAGAAAGTTTTAAAAAGTTATTAATAGTAATGATGCCAGTGGTACCACACATGGCTAATGAGTGCCTAGTTATGCTCTCAGATAGAAAAGTTTACAATTGGCCTGTAACTGAAAAAAAATATTTAATCTCAGAAAATATGGAAATTGTAATCCAAATCAACGGAAAAAAAAGAAACATTATAAAAATTGAAAAAGATACTGAAGAAAAAGATATACTTAAAAAAATTAAAGATTTAAAATTAGTTGACAAATATATAGAAAACAAAAAAATTTTAAAAACAATTTATGTTAAAAATAGAATAATTAATATAATTATTAAATGAAAAAAAAAATCTTAATCTTATTAATTTTGTTTTTAACAAGCTGTGGATATCAACCAATATATATTAATCAAAATGATAATAATTTTCTTTTTAAAGAAATTCAATTGTCGGGCAATAAAAATATAAATAGAAAAGTTCTATCTGCAGTTGGTTTTAAAGAGGATGAAAAAAATTATTCATTTATTTACCTTAATTTAAGATCAAATAAAATTATTACTGAATCTTCTAAAGACTCAAAAGGCCAAGTTGAATCTTATAAAATGCTTATAGTTCTTAGTTTAGAATTAAAAGATAAAAATAATAATTTATTAACAAAATCATTTTCTGAGAATTTTTCATATAACAAACAAGCGAATAAGTTTGATTTAGTAGAATATGAGAGAGATGTTGAAAGTAATTTAACAAAAAAAATAATTGAAGATTTAATTATTTACATGAATCTTAAATGATTTTAAAATTTTTCGAGCTTAAGGAGAAAAATATAAAAGAGAATAAATATTTTTTATTATACGGAAGTAATAAAGGACTAATTGAAGAAACTATTGAAAAAAAAATCAAACCTCAACTTACAAATAACATTCAAAGATATGAAGAAAATGAAATAATCAAAGATATAGATAACTTTAAGGAAGATATTTCTAATAAATCTTTTTTTGATAATGAAAAATTAATTATTATTTATAGAGTTACAAATAAAATTTTTAAAATCATTGAAGAGGTTGTTGAAAAGAAGATTAATGATATTTCAATAATACTAGTTAGTGAATTTTTGGAAAAGAAATCAAAATTAAGAATTTTTTTTGAAAAAAGTAATAATACAATATGTATCCCATTTTATGAAGATAATTTACAGACATTAAATATTTTAACCACAAATTTTTTGAAAGAAAAAAAGATATCTCTATCTCAACAGAACATCAATCTGTTAGTTGAAAAATGTAGAGGTGATAGAATGAATCTTTTTAATGAACTTGAGAAAATTGAAAACTTTTCAAAAAATAAAAAAAAAATCGATACAACGGATATTTTGAGACTGATAAATCTTAGTGAAAATTTTGATTATGCAGAATTAGTAGACAATGCTTTGGCTAAAAATCAAAAAAAAACTTTATACATACTCAATGAAAATAATTTCGCCAATGAAGACTCCATATTAATTGCAAGAATATTCATAAATAAATTAAAAAGATTGCTAAAAATTCATTCAGAAGTTAAAGCCAAAAAAAATATTGAAAGTGCTATTTCTTCTTTTAAACCACCAATTTTTTGGAAAGAAAAAGATATTGTAAAAAAACAAATAATGAATTGGAGTGATGATAAATTAAGAGAATTGATTGTTAAAGTTAACGATTTGGAATTGCAGATAAAAAAACACCCTTATTCTTCAACTAATCTAGTAACAAATTTTATATTAGAACAAACTTTTTGAGCTAATAGTTTGACTTAATTATATCGATAATTTTGTTGAGTTGATCAATATCGTGATAAGAGAAAGTAATAGTTCCTTTATTCCTTTTATTATTCTTTATAGAGACAACAAGACCAATTTTATCAGATAACGAATTTTCAAGGCTTTTTATATTGGGGTCAATTGATGAGAAAAGAGAACCTTTTTTCTTTTTAAAAATTTTAACAAAATTTTCAGACTGACGAACAGAAAGTTTCTTCTCAATGATCTTATTAGCAATAAATTCAGCATTATCCAAACCAACCAATATTTTCGCATGTCCTGCGCTAATTTTTTTTTCCTCAATATATTGTAATACAGAGCTAGGAAGCGTTAGCAGCCTTAGAGTGTTAGTTATATAACTTCTGCTTTTACCAATAAATTTAGATACTTTTTCTTGATCATATGAAAATTCATCTATCAATCTTTTGTATCCCTGCGCTTCTTCAAGAGGACTTAGATCATGTCTTTGAACATTTTCTACAATAGCAAATTCTAAAGATTTTAAATCATCTGCCTCAGTTATAACTACAGGGATGTCATGTAGTCCTGCTTTTCTGGCTGCTAACCATCTTCTTTCACCCGCAATAATTTCATATTTATCATTACCATCACTTGATCTCCTAACTATTATAGGCTGGATAACTCCTCTTTCCTTTATTGAATTACTTAGATCTTCTAAATTATCTTCATCAAAATTTTTTCTTGGTTGATATTTATTTGGAATAATTTCGCTCAAATTTAATTTGTTTGTTTTGTTCTCAACTTTTGTTTCTCCAATTAAAGATGACAAACCTCTTCCTAGCCCTTTTTTAATTTTAGAATTCATTATGCGGCACTCCCAACTTTTCTTTCTTGGTTAACAAATTCATCTGTAAAACTATAATATGATTTACTTCCTGGACAATTTTTATCATATACTAAAACTGGAACACCATGTGAGGGTGCTTCAGATAATCTAACATTTCTTGGTATTACTGTTTGGTATACTTTATCTTTAAAATAATTCCTTGCTTCTGCTTCAACTTGAGAAGATAATTTATTTCTTCTGTCATACATCGTCAAAAGTA
>MDSV01040937.1_pt1 | contig 10185 bp, 8 predicted proteins | sample 810851 | NCBI WGS metagenome assembly MDSV01 (sample SAMN05326640, study PRJNA326480) | marine metagenome | isolation source: seawater | place: Atlantic Ocean: North East | collected 2012
CTAAATAAAATCAATGTTAATGGTTCTAAGGAGGATCCCTTTTATGCTTTTTTAAAAGAAGAACAGCCTGGAATTGGCGGAACGAAACAAATTAAATGGAATTTTACAAAATTTTTAATTAATAAAAATGGAGAGGTTATGAATAGATTTAGCCCCCAAGTTGAACCAATAGATATTGAATCACATATATTAGAAATCCTTTAACTATAAATTTAGGCTCATTAATACTGCATCATCAGGATTTTTACCAGAATAGTAACCTATCCTTAAAGCATCCTGAATAAAATTAAACTTTTTATAAAAGAGTATTGCCTCTTTGTTTTTAGATCTAACCTCAAGAAATATCTTTTTTGCACCCATAACCTTAGATTGTCTAATCATATATTTGATCAATAAACTACCAATTCCATTACTTTGCCATTCTTGTATTACAGCTATATTTAATAAATGTGATTCTTTTTTTATTAATGAAAAAATAATAAATCCTATGAGTTCTTCATTAAGTTTACAGACTAATGATTTATGACCTATATCAAAAGATGAAAAAAAATTAGCTTTTGACCATGGAGATGGATTTGTTAGTTGCTCAATTTTATAAGCCTCATCTAAATCTGAATGATCCATTAATGAAATTTTAAACATAATTATTTATATATTTAACTTATTTTTGATTTCAGTCCAAAGTTTTTTCTTTAATTCTTTAGAGGTTTTTATTTGCTCAATAGGAGGTGCCTTTATGAGTTTAGTGTTTAATTTCAAATTATATGGATAATTATCAAAAATAAATATCAACTTCATATTAGAGAAATCTAATATTTTTTCATTTAGTTCATTTAGTGCAGAAAAAGAAATAGTTTTAGAAATTTCTTCTCCATTTTCTAGTTTTGTTGATTTTATTATTGCTTTTAAAAAATCTTTATGTTCTTTAATAAAATTATTAAAAGGTCTATCAAGTAATGCTAGAATTAGCCCTTTTTGATAATAATGAATGCTTTTATTTTGAGAATTAGGTATCTTGGATCTTAACAAATATCTTTTAATACCAATCTCTTTTAATATAAGATTAGTTTTTATTTCAGGAGTAAGCATAAATAACATAATAACATTTAGTTTATAAATAATGGACAACCCGATAGACAAATATTCAGCTTTTGCACCTATTGAATTAAAAAATAGGAAATGGCCAAGCAAACTTATTGATAAGGCTCCTGTTTGGTGTTCTGTAGACTTGCGTGATGGAAATCAGGCATTGATAGAACCTATGGGGTCTGAAAGAAAAAATAGAATGTTTGATTTATTATGCAAACTCGGTTTTAAAGAAATTGAAGTTGGCTTCCCATCTGCATCCAAAACTGATTTTGATTTTGTTAGAGATCTTATTGAAAATAAAAAAATTCCATTAGATGTAAATATCCAAGTTCTTACTCAAGCAAGAGAAGAGCTTATATTAAAGACTTTCAAGTCTCTTAGAGGCGCATCTAAGGCAATTGTTCATTTTTATAACTCCACATCTTCACTCCAAAGAAGAGTTGTTTTTAATCAAGATAAAAAAGGTATCAAAAAAATAGCTACGGATGCTGCAAACTTAATAAAGACTTTAGCAAAAGAAAATTCTGATACAGAATGGACTTTTGAATATTCTCCAGAAAGCTTTACTGGCACTGAGCTAGAATATGCCAGAGAAATTTGTGATGATGTTGTAGAAATTCTTAAACCCATAACCAATAACAAAGTTATTATTAATCTTCCTGCTACAGTAGAAATGTCTACTCCAAATATTTATGGTGATCAAATTGAATGGATGAATAATAATCTTAAAAATAGAGATGACATCTGTTTAAGTCTTCACCCACATAATGATAGAGGAACCGCAGTAGCAGCATCTGAATTTGGTCTTATGGCGGGAGCAGATAGGGTCGAAGGAACTCTATTTGGAAATGGAGAAAGAACTGGAAATGTTGATATTGTAACAATAGCTTTAAATATGCTTACCCAAGGAATTGATCCTAAATTAAACTTTTCAAATATAAATTCAGTCATGAGAGAAGTTGAGTACTGCAATCAACTACCTGTTCATCCTAGACATCCCTATGCTGGAGATCTTGTATTTACTGCTTTTTCAGGTTCACATCAAGATGCAATTAAAAAAGGTTTTAATGCCATCAAAAAATCAAATGACCCAAAATGGGAAGTACCATATTTACCAATTGATCCAGCTGACCTTGGAAGAAGCTATGAAGCTGTTGTAAGAATTAATTCACAATCCGGCAAAGGCGGTGTTGCATTTCTATTAGAAAAAGATCATGGAGTCTCTTTACCAAGAAGACTTCAAATAAGCTTAAGCCAAAAAATTCAAAAATTAGCTGATGAGTCAGGTAGAGAAATAAGCAGCTCTCAAATATGGGATATCTTTGAAGAAAATTATTTAAAGCCTATAAATAATTTTTCTTATATCAAACATTTATCATCTTCTAAAGAAGAGGTTCATTCTTTAGAACTTACAATGAAAATGAATAGTGAAGAAATAACTATTCAGGGTTCTGGAAATGGCCCAATAGATTCATTTATAAATGGACTTTCTGATAAAATCGGCGTTGAAATAAAAGTTGCAGACTACCATCAATCAGCAATTTCATCTGGCTCAGATGCAAAAGCAGCAGCTTATATTGAGCTAGAAAAAAAGGGAAAAACATATTGGGGTGTCGGAATTCATCCAAATACAACAAGAGCATCTTTTGATGCGATTATAGTTGGATTAAGTAAACTCTTAAAAAGCTAATCGAAATTTGGTTCTCTTTTTTCAAAAAATGCTTCAATTGCTTCCTTGTTTTGAGCGCTTTTAGTTAATTCATTTTGAATTTCAGCTTCACTGTGAAATGTATCCCAATAACTTTGATGGAGAGAATCTCTCATTAATGATTTAGTATGATTTAAAGATTGTGATGATCTTTTTGCTAATTTTTCTGCCCATTCAAAAGTTTTAGCATCAAGTTGTTCAACTGGAACAACTTTATTAGCAATTCCATATTTTAAACAATCTTCTGCTGAGATTTTTTTTGCTTCTATTGCATATTCATATGCTTTTGAATATCCCATATATTTTGGTAAGTACCATGACAAGCCGCCATCAGGAACTAAAGCAATATTACTAAAAACAGATAAAATATAACTGTCTTCTGACATAACTCTTAAATCACATGACATAGCAATTGCAGCTCCAATTCCAGCTGCGGGACCAGAAATAGAACCTATAACTGGTTTTGGCATGCTAATAATATTTTCAAAAAATGGTTTATATCCTCTAATTAAAGCATCCTTTGAGCCCTTCCAACTAGATTTTCTTTCACTCAGGTCTGCACCTGCCGAAAACCCTCTGCCAGATCCTGTTAAAATCACAACCTTAATAGATTTGTCACTTTTTACATCAAAAGTTGCTTCTTGGAAGTCCCATACTAATTGTTCGTTTACTGCATTTAATAAATCTGGTCTATTTAATCTAATAACTGCGATATTATTTTTCTTGACTAACTCTATTGTTTCTAAATCCATTTTTTCTCCTTTTTATCCTTTGGAAATAATAATATATCCTTTTTGGTAAGTTATTTTTCCAGCATTTAGCTCTTTATCTGATCTAGACCATCTAACAATTGATTTAGACCCAGGCTTTGAGTGAACAAAAGTTTTAATAATTTCTTTCATGATTTTACTATTTGGCATAGCAATATTACATTCCTTGATAGAATATCTCAAAATATCAGAAATAACTGAATCTGAAAGACCATGTATTTTTTTTAATTCAATATTATTTCCAATTAAGTCATGGAATTTTTCATTGAATAATTCAGAATAAATTTTATTTCTATTTTTTAAAATTGATGAAGTGTTATTAATTCTTATTGAAAAATTTTTCCATCTTGTTTCAAGTAATGGGAATACCTTGTTTCTTAAAAAATTTCTATCGAACTCATTTTCTTTATTTGACTCATCCTCGATAAATTTAATATTGTTTTCAGTGAGATAATTTAAAATCTCTTCTTTTGATATCTCTAATAAAGGCCTTATTAATAATCCTTTACCGATGGCCCTTTGGGATAAAGGGCCTTCTAGCCCATCAGCGCCTGTTCCTCTTAATAATCTCATAAAAACTGTCTCTGCTAAATCATCACTATGATGAGCTAATAAAATTTGTTCGTTAGTCTCTAATAAATTTTTAAATATTTTATACCTTGCTTGTCTTGACGCTGATTCAATACCACCACCATCTGAAACTACTTCAATAGATTCAGTTATTAAGTCTATGTTTAAATCCGAGCAGACTTTCTTACAGTGAGATTCCCAACTCATGCTATTTTTTGATAAATTATGATTGACGTGAATTGCTTTTAACTTTAATTCATCATAATCATTTCTGATCATAGCTAATAAATAAAGCAATGCGGTTGAATCGGGACCTCCACTAAAAGCTACATAGATTTTTTCTTTAAAATCTATACTTTTTAAAACTAAATTTGAATCTAACAATTTTATATACCAATACTAAGAAAAATTTTAAAGGTCATTATTAAATATCAATAATATCTTTACCAAAAATTTCTTCTAAAGAGAAAAAATTTTCAATAGATGGTTTAAACTTAAATTGATCCCCAATATCTATTACAAATTCAGATTCATCAGTTATAACCTTAATATTAAGTTTGCACGAACCATCTTTCCAAAAATTGTCATCTATAGATTCTAGCTTCATAGAGAAGTCTTCTATGGATAATGCATCTGATTTTTCTATATTAATCAAAACCTCACTTACTTTCTTACTCAATTCTGAATCAATAGAATGTGCTTCTTTGACTATCATTCTATACATCAAGCTACCTAACTCGTTTGTTTTGTAATCATCAATTTCTACAATGCCTTTTAAAACTAATAATTCATCTTTTTTTAGAATATGATGACAAGTTTCCCATATTTCACTTGATATTATCCCCTCCATAATTCCTGTTCCATCATCAAAGTTTATAAAAGTTAGAGGCTTACCTTTTCTATCTTTGGTTTGTCTTATATTATTAATTAAACATACTAGTGTTGCTTTTTTAATATCATTATTTAATTCTTTTATCTTTTTAGATCTAATTATTCTGACTTTATTTTCAAGGGCTAATACAGGATGCCCAGATAGATAATAGCCTAGTGATTTTTTTTCTAATTGTAATTTTTTACTTTCAGTTAATTGTTGAATATCTTGATATCTATCAAATGGATCAATATCGTCTTGAAGGGATTCTAATAGATTTATACTTTGTAAATTTGAGTTTGAGCTATTAGCAGAATTGACCTTTAAAATATCTTTGATACTAGCTAGAGCAATAGCTCTAGATGGAGCAAGCTTATCAAATGCACCAGATTGGCATAATGATTCTAAAGATCTTTTTCCTCCTATTTTTATATCTACTTTTTTTGAAAAGTCCCATATATCCTTAAAATTAAGATTTTCTCTTTCTAAACATACATGATCTATAAAATTATCAGCAACTCCCTTTATTGCACCCAACCCGAATTCTATTTCTAAGTCTTCGTTGACTTTAAAAAATTTACTGCTTCTAAGAATATTAGGTTTTAAAATTTTTATGCCCATGCGTGAGCACTCATTTATTAAAGCATTTATTTTATCTGTATTATCTAATTCTGAAGATAAAACTGCTGCCATAAAATGTTCGGGATAATAAGTTTTCAAAAAAGCTGTTTGATAAGAAATTAAGGCGTAAGCAGCTGAATGAGATTTATTAAATCCATATTCAGCAAATTGATTAATTAAATCAAAAACATGTTCTGCTTGTTCATGATCTATGCTATTTTTTTTACATCCAGCAACAAAAACTTCTCTTTGTTCTTCCATTTCTTCTATTTTCTTTTTCCCCATCGCTCTTCTTAAAATATCTGCTTGGCCTAAAGAGAAATCAGCCAAAACTCTTGCTGCTTCCATAACCTGCTCCTGATAAACAATTACTCCATAAGTCTCTTCCAATACCGGCTTAAGAAGATCATGTGGATATGTAACCTTACTTTGACCATGTTTTCTGTTTACAAACTCATCATGCATCTTAGATTTCATTGGGCCTGGTCTGTAAAGAGCTAAAAGAGCTGTGATTTCTTCAAATCGCGAAGGCTTTAATCTCTTTATTAGGTCTCTCATACCAACAGACTCTAATTGAAAAATAGCCATTGTTTTACCCGAAGATAATAAATTAAATACTTTTTCATCATCTAAAGTGATTGAATGTATATCTAATTTATTAGTTTTCTTACTTTCATTTATAGACTTAACAGCCCTATCTATAACTGTAAGGGTTCTTAACCCAAGAAAGTCAAATTTTACCAGCCCTATTTTCTCAACGTCGTCTTTATCATATTGAGTCATTATTGATTCGGATTGTCGGTCAACATAAACTGGACAAAAATCAGATATACTTCCAGGCGCAATCACTACGCCTCCCGCATGTTTGCCAACATTTCTTGCGATTCCCTCAAGTTTATGCGAAAGAGATACGATTTCTTTTACCTCGTCATCTTTTTTAATAGTTTCAGCAAAAATAGGTTGTTCTTTTTTTGCTTTTTCTAATGTCATGCCAGGATCAAATGGGATCATTTTTGCAATTCTATCTCCAAGACCATGTGGCTTTCCTAGGGCTCTTGTTACATCTCTTATTACCATTCTAGCTGCCATAGTTCCGAATGTGACAATCTGTGATACAGCCTCACTTCCATATTTATTACTTACATAATCAATTACTAAATCTCTTTTTTCCATACAAAAATCAATATCAAAATCTGGCATAGATAATCTTTCTGGATTTAAAAATCTTTCAAATAAAAGTCCATATGTTATTGGATCTAAAGATGTAATACCTAAAGAAAATGCAACTAAAGAACCAGCACCTGAACCTCTTCCTGGGCCAACTGGAATATCATTTATTTTAGACCACTCGATAAAATCATGAACAATTAGGAAATAGCTAGAAAAACCCATGGTTTTAATCTGATCTAACTCATAATCTAACCTTGATTTATATTCTCTTTGTTTGCCTGTATCAAAATCTTTAATGTAGGTATTCAGTCTTGTATTTGAAAGTTCTGCTAAATATGAATCAAAATCATGTTTTTTTGGAACAGGGTATTCGGGAAGAAAATAACCTTTGGTTTTAAGAGATACATTACATTTTTTTGAAATTTCGTTTGTATTATCAATGAGAGATATACAATCATTAAATAAATTAGTCATTTCTTTGGGAGATTTAAAATACTGTTGTTCTGAAAATATCTTCTCTCTATGGGGATCATTCAAAGTTTTACCTGTATTAATGCAAACTTTTGCTTCATGGGTCTCAAAATCATCTTTATTAGAAAATAAAACATCATTTGTAGCTACTATTGGAATACCTTTCTCAACTGATAAAGGAAGAACCTTATTAAAATAATTAATCTCATCAATTCTATTTGTTCTTTGAACTTCGATAGCAAAATCCTCATCAAAGTTTTTTCTTAAAATCTCAATAAAATTATTAGCCTTTTCAATATTATCTTTCCTAAGGTGCTCAAAAATATGACTTTCCTTTCCTCCAGAAATTACGATAATGTCATTTTTTAGTGTTATTAAATCTTTAAATTCAATCATAGGATTCTTGAAACGATTGTTATTATGAGCATTTGATAGAATTTTCATAAGATTTTTATGACCGATATTTGTTTTAGCTAAGCAAAGCAGTTCATAGGAATGTTCATCTTCTTCAAATAAAAGCCTTATAGATGCACCTGAAATAGGTTTAATACCAGCTGATTCGCACTTATTAAAAAATTTAACTAAACCAAACATATTTGATTTATCTGTTAAGGCAACTGAAGGGACTGAAGATTGAACTGCATTTTCAACTATTTGATCAACAGTTAATAATCCTTGAGTAATGCTATATTCTGATGAAACCCTCAAATGAGAAAATAATTCACTCATTTACTGGTATCCTTTAAGTGAAATAATTTTTTTAGCTGTGTCTGAAAACCCTTGACCCTTTAAAATATTTTTCAATAATTCAGCATTTTTTTCGCTTTCTGCAATAAGTTTTGGAATTCTCTTGAGTGCACTTTTAATATTTGATAATTTACAATCCCTTTGGACTAGCTCTGGATAATAATTTTTATTGAGTAATATATTTGGAAGTCCAATATTTTTAATTTTCATCATTTTAGAAATAATAGAATAATTTAAAAAATTAGTTTTATAACAAATAATTGGAGGGCAGCCTAAAACTGCTGACTCTAAAGTAGCAGTTCCTGATGTTGTAATTGAAAATTCAGAAATTGATAAAAAATCTTGTGTAGCTGCCTCTTTTATAATTATCTGTTTTGGTGATGAATTTAGAAAAGTATTAATATATTTTGTTACCTTTTGATCAGCTGCTGGAATTAAATAGACATAATCCCTTCCTTCCTTAGTTCTTGAATAATAGTTAATGAATTGCAGAAATATAGGCATCATAAATTTAATCTCTGATATTCTGCTGCCAGGTAAAATAGAAATGAACTTATTGTTATCACTTAAATTATATTTATTAAGTACTTCTTTTTTGTCAATCTTGCTTATATCTGAGAAAGGGTGACCTAAATGGATACTGTTATGTTTAACTTTTTTGTAATAACTATCCTCAAAATCGAATAAGCATACAGTTAGATCTATAAATGCCTGTATGGACTTAATTCTATTTTGACGCCATACCCAAACTGAAGGACTTACGATCTGAATATTTTTACTCTTATGTTTCTTTTTAAGAGCTTTATGAATCCCTATATTAAAATCTGGTGAATCTATTCCTATAAAAATATCTATGTCGTTTTTAATAAAAAATTTTATTAAATCATTTCTTAAATTCTTTAACTTTCTAATATTTAATAATGGGTCTATTAATCCCATAATTTGCAATTCTGAAAAATCAAATTTAGATTTAACGCCTAATTCTTCAAGTTTAGGGCCGCCCACTCCAAATAACTTAATATTAGAATTTTTTTTAATTTCGCCTATTATTCCTGCTCCAAGCATATCTCCAGAATGCTCACCACAGACTATCCCTATATTTAAAGACTTACTTTGAGACACTTACCTTAAAATACCTCTTTCAGATACTTCAATTGATTTTATGAAAATTTCTACATATGGATCTTTTGATATATTATGCAGTTCTTTAATTTGTTTAAGGGCTTCTTCTATTTTTAAATTTTTCCTGTAAAGCAACTTATAAGCTTTTTTCATTAAACTTACTGACTCTTCATCAATATCATTTCTTTTCATACCAATTGAATTCAAACCTATTACTCTTGCTGGATCTGAAGCAACTTTTACAAATGCAGGCACATCCATAGTTATCGAAGTATTCATACCTGCAAAAGAAAAGTCACCCATCTTACAAAATTGGTGAACTGTGGTAATAGCTCCAACGTTTACATTATTACCAATAGATACATGTCCGGCAATACCTGCAAGATTAGCAAAAATATTATCGTTACCAACATTACAATCATGTGCAATATGAGAATATGCCATAAATAAATTATTTGATCCTATAGTCGTTAATCCTTGATCCTGTATCGTCCCTCTGTGAACAGTAACACCTTCTCTAAAAATATTATTATTTCCAATAACTAATTTTGTTTTTTCACCTTTATACTTCTTGTCAGGTGTATCATCGCCTATTGTTGCAAATTGAAAAATAGTATTATTTTCTCCAATTATTGTTGGGCCCTTTAAAACAACATGACTTAAAATTCTAGAGCCCTTTCCAATCTCAACATCTGCTCCGATAATGCAAAAGGGTCCAATTTCTACAGACGATTCAATTTTTGATGAAGGGTGAACAATTGAAGAAGAATGAATACTCATTTAGCTTTCCTATCTGCACATAATATTGTTGCAGAGCAAATTAGTTCACTCTTAAGCTCTGCTCTACAATCAAATTTCCAAATACCCCTTTTCTCACTTATCACCTTACTATACAGATCTATACTATCTCCTGGTCTTACTCTTTTTCTAAACCTCACCTTATCTACTCCTGCTAAAACATAAATAGATCCAGCTTCTGGTGTTTTATTCATTAATGAAAACCCTAATATTCCTGATGCTTGACCAAGTGCTTCAATAATTATTAC
>MDSV01020250.1_pt1 | contig 10184 bp, 4 predicted proteins | sample 810851 | NCBI WGS metagenome assembly MDSV01 (sample SAMN05326640, study PRJNA326480) | marine metagenome | isolation source: seawater | place: Atlantic Ocean: North East | collected 2012
AAAAGGATGAATTCGGGCACAAGAAATCCTCGATGACCTTCTACAAGGGTCGCGTAGGTGTGGGCACGACTGAACCTGAAGGCGCCCTAACAGTCGTGGATGAACCCCACGCTTTGGAGAAGTTTCCTGCAAGGGATATCACTGCAAATGATGCATATGTAGAAGAAGACGGTCAAATAAAGATAACCGCATCACGAGAAGTAACGGGGTCGAGAATCGGGTCGCAGTACAAGGCGTTCGATGGTCTCACGTCAACTTCGTGGGTGGCCAAACCTGAGAGAAAAACTCGTCTTTCCGAAGAAGTTGATTTGGGAGCGTGGCTCAAGATCCAAACTCCCGAATCTATGAGTCTCAAGAAGGCTGAGATTGAATCGAACCCCTACTGGAGCCAAGTGGGGAGTGACATCAATGGGTCGCAGGCGCAAACGTTCCTTGGTATATCCGTCGATTGTTCCCATGACGGTACGCGTATAGTTATTGGCTCGCATCAAACTTCTGCGGCTCCGGTAGGTGAAGTGCGTGTATACGATTGGAACGGTTCTGTGTGGACGCAAGTTGGTAATACTATAACTGGTCCACAGTCTTCACCCACACAAGGATATTTTGGACGCGAAGTCGCTATATCAGGGAACGGACAGATAATAGCGGTATCGGGAGATTTAGAGGATCCTGATGGTAATACAGATAGAGGTGTAGTTCGTGTGTTGTATCTTAATGGGGGTGCGTGGACTGTTTTAGCAGATTCTGGTTCCGAAACAGTTAACATAGGAACGGGTACAGCGGCTTTTCGAAATGATGTTTTCGTGGGTTCGGCTAACACTGATCAACTCGGGACGGTCATCAATCTTTCGTACGATGGTAAAACTATACTCATGACCGCAGTCAACTATGATGACTCTACTAATGGTACAGATGCTGGACAGGCTCGAGTTTATACGTATTCAAATGGTGCGTGGTCCAAGAAGGGTGACTTCTTAATTGGTGGTCTAAATGAACACCTTGGCTACTCAGCTAACATGTCCGACGATGGAAACTGTATTATTTTAGGTGGACACAACGGAACAGATGATAACGCATGGATCTATATATGGAACGGGTCAACATGGGTAAATCGCGGTGCTTCGGGTACAAATCCCGCTTTTACACGAACAGACCAAGACGCTTTTGGGCAATCTGTAGCGATAAATAATGATGGTACGGTGGTTGCATTTGGTCTAGTAAACGGTGATATCGCCGATGGTGCACTTTCTGATAACGGTGGTATAGTACAAGTGTATCACTGGAGTGGTTCGGCGTGGGTTCTAAAAGGAACGCTCAACAATAAAGACAACACAGATGACGAATTTGGTTCATCTGTACATCTATCTGGTGACGGAAAACGGTTGATCGCGGGTGCTAAAGATGACAGTACAACTTCGGCTAATAACGGTCGTTTATACACATATGAGTACGATGGCTCTAATTGGTTTAGAAGAACGCCGTATATACATATAGGTGTCAGTTCTTCGACTAATGATGATACTGAAATAGCGAACAGTAATCGGGTTGTAACTATTTCTAGAGATGGTTCGACGATCGTCTCGGGAGAATTTGGTTTCAATTCTACCAATGGGGGTGATTCCGGTCGTGTCCGCGTCTTTTCGATGCCCTCGAATATCAAGGGTATTTGGGGAAGTAACGACGATAAGAACTGGACCAAGATCACCACGGCTCCTACTCGTGAAGAGGCAACATCGAACGTCGCGGGGGTCGCTTTTAGATACACCGATCGCCTAGAGTTTAAGAATCTCGATAACCCCAACTATTACAAGTACCACGCGATAGTCGCGGATGCGTTCACCCGACTCAAGGATGTGAAGCTCTTCGGTGTTCGTAAACAGGGATCGAGTACCCTCCACGATGGGACCTTGACCCTCACGAAAAATCTCACTGTTCCTCGGTTTGGTGCACCCCTCTACATGGATAATACTCCTAGAAGGGACAGACTCGTTATAGAGCTTGATACGACGAAAAATATCGTAGAGAATGGTTTATTGAAGGATACATCTGGACGAGAAAATCATGGAAAGTTGTTTGGTAATGTAACATACAATATACGAGAAAAGGCTTTATTATTTCCGGGAGAGGGTACAGATTATGCTAGTATACGAACCGGATTTGAAGGTGATCAATCATTTACACTTTCTTTTTGGTTTAAATTTAATGCTATTACTAGTGGAAGGAAAGATCTGTTTGACATATTAGGTGACGGTGCAAAAACCCAAGCTGGTCTCGCTTTATTCACGCCGGGAACCTATTTATATACAAATACTAATGATATTTATAATACTGTATATGACCCCATAACTGATACAAATATACATCACATAGCTGTCACATATTCCGGTGGTGTTCCAAGTACAAGCACTTTTTCACTTTATCTGGATAATCTTAATGTAGTAGGAAACTTAACCACGACGAATGCGACGGCCGCTATAAATTTCATTAAGGAAAAAAGTTTTATGCGATTAAGTTCTACCGCCAGTGGATCTACGCCATTCAATGGTTCTATATCCAATCTTAAACTTTACGATGTTGCATTAACGGAGCGTGAGATTGAAACCCTTTATCAAATGGGTCGTTGTAATGAGGGACACCATACAACAGAATTCTCTAAAGGGCGAATTAACTTCGAACCCGATACACTCACGATAAGTAAAATTCCCGTACAACCCAAGATGTGGGCGGACGGTGGTGAAATTACCGAGGTTGACGGTTTCCGGATTCATACATTTTTTTCTTCGGGAACGTTTCATTTATACACGGGAGGATATGTTGAATATTTATTAATTGGTGGTGGAGGAGGTGGTGGAGGAGCTCACGGTGGTGGGGCTGGTGCGGGTGGATATGTTGAACATTCCCAACTCTTAGGAAGGGGAACATACGCAATTACGGTCGGTGCAGGTGGTGCAGGTGGTGTAGAATACAATAGTGGAGGGTACGGGTCCGGTAGCAGCATACACGAATTAAGAGATCAAGCGCAAATCGCGGGGGTGACGATAAGGGTCGCAACGGTCGGTGGGGGTGGTGCAGGTGGTCATGGTTATGGACCGTCGGGGTCGGCGAACACAAGTTCTGAAAATGGTGGTGGAGGGGCTAGTGCGGGTGGTAGTGGACCGTATGGAAATGCGATTGCCGCTTATGATTACGACGACGATTCCAATCTTGCACTGTATGTGACGCCGAATCCTGGTCCCCCCTACATTCGCAGACGCGCAGCTGGTTATATAAATAGATATCAAGGTAACAACTCAGGTTCAGCGGGGGCAGTTGGTGGAGCGGGGCATGGTGGTGGGGGAGGAGGCGCAGGTGGACGCGGAATTAACGCCATCGCGGGGTCAGCTGGTTACAATGATGGTGTCAGTGGTGGTGGTGGACCGGGTGTGTATACTAAAATTCGAGGCTTCTCCGAATTACTTGCTGGTGGTGGTGCCGGTGGACGATGGGGATATTCTTCTCAGGGACCTAACAGTAACGGGTTAGGGTATAACGAAGGTGGTGGTGGCTCCGGAGGTCCGGCTAGTGGTAACGGTGGTAACGGCACAACAGGTTCGGGAGGTGGAGGCGGAGGAGGAGGTGACAGCGCCGGCGATGGTGGAGCAGGAGGATCCGGGCGTGTCGTGATTAGATACGCACTATAAAAAACTTTATATATGATATATGCATTACTTCGCAGAACTGGATGATGATAATAAAGTTATACAGGTTGTTGTTTGTGAATCAAAGGAATTGTGTAAGAAATTAATAAGCTCTAACACATGGGTGGAGACGTTTCTATCGACACAGGGGAAAAATTATGCGGGTATAGGAATGGTGTATGATCCGGCACGTGATAATTTTATATACAAACGACCATTCCCATCGTGGACGTTAGATGGAAATTGTAGATGGCAAGCGCCAATTATGAAACCGTTGACGGACACACCATCTGGTATATGGGAATGGGATGAAGAAAATCAAAAGTGGGAAGACTTTAACGTCTTAATCAGTAGGAACTCGGGCGAATAAATTGATTAAAAACCTCCCCTTATAATAAATGTCGTACTACTCGAACATCGTGAGTATCGTTCCAACCGACATTTATTCTAATGTCACGGTTGCTGAGTACTCTAACCTCTCAGTAGAAGATCAGGCGAATTATTTGGAGTGTAACTACTACTCCTCGAACACCGTGGGGTACTACTCGAACCTCATGGTCTACGATGGTATTGACGTATTCTCGAACATTTCTTCTAATGCCTACAATGCATTAACCCCGGATCAACAAAGTACATATACACCCGTATTAGAGTACTCTAATGTCACGACAACAGATAGCCCTCACCACTATGTCAAGGTCATCACACATTATTCGAATCTCACCGTTTCCAATGTCGTGACCTACTCGAACATAGACGCAAACGCGTACGCAAATTTAGTGACGACCAAACCTTCGTTCACCATTTTCAAAAAGTATGTCCCCACCGGGTACTTTGAAATTTCTGTTCATGAATACGCGGCCAAGTCCCTTGAAGAGCGCGAGGGCTACGTTCCGGTGACTGTTCCAGAAAGGATTTTGTCCAATTTACAACCGTACTATACGGAAATTACTCAATGAGACATAAGGTCTTGGGTTATATCCAATGACGCTTCTTACAAATCTAGATCAAGGTTTCTAAGAAGTATCAAACCAAACCCTTCGGGTTTTGCCATCGTTTAAAAAAACCTCCCCTTATAATAAATGTCATTCGAACCACCAGCAGGTATTCTGGACATTGGTAATGCCACACTTCGTGTGGGGAAACTCGAAGTCGCTGAAACCACAGGTCTAAACCAGGGGCTTCAGAATATCGTGAAGAATGATTTACTCATAACTGAATCGACTACGTATACCAGTTCTCAGCATTGGGGTCTCAAGCTTCCCACCACTTGGGTCGGTGAATTTGAAGTCAAAGGTCAAACAGGTAAGTACGTTGAGTTTAACTTTTACAACGAAGGGTTTACTTCGAACACTTCTGGATACACTTTAAACTTTACTGATACCAATTTGACCCTCAAATACAATAACGGAACTACACTCGCTAGTGCTACTATTCCTACTATCGTGGGTACCTTCAGAAAAGTGAATATCTTTTTAGAGAGAAATGTTATCGCCGTATCTGTCGACGGTACCCAATATCTGTATGATAAACGACCATCCGTACTCCCCCGTGTTATTAGTGCGACTGGATCAGCTTTTTTGAACCTATTTGTCGAAGATAATTCTGACTCAAGTCTCGTCGCCTTTAAAAATCTTAGAATTGTGAACGGTCGATTTATCTCCGACGAAACGAGTAACATCGCATTCATAGGTGGTAACCTTGGTGTGGGTGTGAACTCACCCAAGGAATCCCTCGATATCCGGGGAAACATGCACCTCACCCGGGTCTCCAACGTTTCCCAGGTAAGTGTGGACTCCAACGTGGTCACCGAATACACGGGACCTCACGATCGATCTCTGCGGAAGTACCCGGAGGTGGCTTTGACGGCTGCAACAACTGGTGGATATACTGCGAGTCAAAGTAGTGAATATGATGCCTCTGGGAACTTTAGTGCATGGAAAGCGTTTGATTCGAGTGAAGCTCCAAATGGAACATTAGCTATAACACAAAGTTCACAATACAATAATACCTCGGGAACATTGGTCTATGCGGGAGATAAAGATTTACTTGGGGACTCTAATTATAAAGGTGAATGGATAAAATTAGAATTACCTATATCGATTGCTGTAAAAAAAATACATTTACAACCCCGTACTACATTTTTTGATCAAAGCCCAAATAATTTTAAAATTGTTGGTTCTAATGACGATAGCTCATGGGATGTACTTTATCATAATAATACAGCGGCTAACTCGACAATATCAAGTGATGCCGAACAAGTACATCACATGACGCACAATCTCACTAAGTACTATAAATATGTAGCGATTGTTGTAAATACAACTGGAACACCACAATCGGGTAACTATGTAACCATGTCACTAACAAACCTGGAATTCTACGGCTACGAAGAAGGTAGTGGCTCCCTAGACACCACCCTAAAGTCCGTGTACAACGTGCCGGCGACCACAGGGACCCAGTTGGAACTCTACTATGATGCAAAAGACTATACACAGGCATCAGATTTCACTGGTAACAACGGAGTTTTGGATAAGTCTGGTGAGGGTAAACACGGAACCGTAAACGGAACAGTCGGATTTGAAAATGTGAATGGTATAAAAGCTTTCACGTTTGGCAGTGGAAGAATTATCTCATTGGGGCTACCAAGTACATTTGTGGGTAATCAACCACATTCAGTAGCTTACTGGATTAAATATGACGTCATATCCGGTAACCAAGTTGCTTATTCTATCAAAAATGATACATCAGGAAGTAATAATGCGACACCCCATGCGGCTCTGAATGCAGACGGACAGTTTAGATATGATTTTTACAATAATGACCTTTATGTAGCAAATTATGCACCTTCACCTTTTAATAGTAGACATGACGCGAATACACCCCTTCCCATCGCGGTCAGGGGTGATAGACATCTTTTTACGCCTGGTAAATGGTACCACGTAGCTATCACATTCTCCGGAGGAACTCATAATCAAGGAACGTCGATATACATTAATGGAAAGAAACAAGTTCTTAGTATGTCAGAGTCAACTACAGATTTGACCCTTTCCGGTACATCCCTTTTAAATGTTGGGGCAAACGAAGCGGGTGGTAATCCCACAGATGGCTCTATAGCGAGTTTCCGTTTGTATTCAAAAGCTTTGAACAGTGAACAGGTTGGTGAACTGTACGACTACGATAAAGAATTATTCTTTGGTTCCGATACTAGTATACATATTAGAGATGGAAATTTGGGATTCGGTGTTAGTCCAACGAAGCAAATAGAATTATCTAGTAAATACGAGGGTCTCAAAAGATACCCACCCGGTGATATGACGGATTATGAAGGATTTTTCCATGGATATGGTGGGTTTGCAGTACGTGCGAGTGCGACTTATAGTAAAGATTTCAGGGCTTGGTGTGCATTCAATAATCTCGGAGAAGACGGTGGAACTGATAACTATTCACATTGGTTTTCACCAGATAGATATACTTCTGGAACTGGATATTACAACTTTGGTCACAGTAGTACAACTAACGACGGACACACAATTATGATTAATGGAGCACATGATGGAAGTGGACAAGGAAACTCGGCGGAATATGCTACAGACAAAAGTAAAGATTTACAAGGTGAATGGATTGAATTACAATGTCCTCATAAGGTCAAAGTTTCTTACTTTATACTTGGTGCATACAGTGATAGCTACAGTGGTCGTCAACCACGAGAATTTACATTATGCGGTAGTAACAACGGTCATCACTGGCACGCTATTAAAAGTTATAATGTTACTAGTGGTTACACAAATGGAGGTGTGATAACTTTGGATGTGGGTGCCACGCGAGGTTATGAGTTCTTCAGGTTAGTTATTACTAGAATACGTGGTGGTGCCGACGGTTTGGCTAATGTATCTAAATTCTTCCTTTATGGTGAACCCGATAATTCTTATATAGACCGAGGTGACACCGAATTTACCGGTTCTTCATTTTTCCCTGTAATCGCCGGTAATAGAAATGCGTCTGTACCACGTCCAGAAAGATTAGTTGTAGAACTCGATACATCGAAACATAGTGTAGTGAGCATATCTGGTCCCGATGATGTTAACGCAGACCATAAAACTAACACAAAACGCTTGTTTGATACTTCCGGTAATGGTAATCATGGATGGGCGAGACAACATGATTATCACGCTACTGCATATGACCCAGAGGCGAGAGCTTTAAGAGCGGATAGCGGTCAGCTAAACAGCATATACTATATATTTAATCCATACAAACGCCACGATACCGATTCGAATGGAAAAGGTGTTCACTTCAAGGGACGGTCGGGAAACTTTTCTATGTCTTTTTGGTTTAAATTTGATGTTACTCAAAATGGTACAATTATACCAGTCGTGATGGGAGACCCTAATACCAACTTCAACATGGCGTGGATAGGACTTCAAGGTTATACAAAGTGGATGATAACAGTAGGTGGTGGCGCTCAGGGGCGAGAATTTGTAAAGTCTGATACAGTCCCTGATAGATGGTATCACGTTGTTGGAACGTGGGATGGTGGGGGTTCGGGTGTGAATAGTTTTGACGATATGAGACTGTTCGTAGACGGTGAAGAACTTGGATATGGGTCGGGTGGTAGTATATCAAACACAAGTTCGGGTACTCTTAATATAACTTACGGTGGTCAGATTGAGTTATTCTATCACGATTGTTATGGCCAAATGTCTATGTTTAGGTTATATGATTGTGTTTTAACTCCATCGGAAATTAAACAATTGTATGAATTGGGAAGATTTGATGGTAATAAGAATATAGTAGCGACAAATGTATCACTCGGTATAGGCAAGTTTCCCAAAAATCATTTCGACGTAAAGGGAAACGCATCTATAGGTGGAAATTTGGGTACAGCTGGAATCGAAAATCCAGCGTTCGGTATACACACTCGTGATTCTGTTGTTGCACAACTTGGTCTCGGTGTTGGATACAGGGATAGATACCGGAATGGAGAAAAGGGACTTCACACATGTATCAGTATGTCCGCATCAACAACAGCAACAGTCGGTGAAAGTGACCACTCTGTTTTTAGATTTCTTCTCGCCCGAACATCCGGTTGGGTTCCTATATCATTTACCCTGCTTCAGTCTATGGTAAACAGTGATTCAACATATTTGGAAAATCAAATCATCACCTGCAGAGGGAGAATTGCTGGAAATAGTCTCCATTTTGATACCCTCTCGGGTGGTTTATCTAGTCACGCATATAACCTGTCGCAGTGGGGTCATGATACTACTTTATTTGAGTTCAAATTTGCTCGACACAACAGAACCTACTCGGTTTCGCATATGAGAGTAGACTACTTTAACGGAATTATAGGTATGATGGACTATGTAACTGACCCTACCCACTAAAGCTCCACCTTGAAAGGTTCGATAAATGTTTGAGAATTAAATCTATTTTAATTATAGTATGTTACAACCTCAGCCTCCACCCGTTAATCCCAATGGGAGACGAGCTGCGAGATATGTTATTCATAAAGGAGATCATAAGACCAGTTGGTGGCTGGCAGAAGGTGAAGAATATCCACCGGCTCCAGAAGATGCGGATGATTATTTATTCATTCCCGTACCGGAAGAAGATGTAGAAAGAGCATCTTTAACTAGACCGTTTGAACTTTATAAATTTATAAAGGTCGACGATGATGGTCATATAACAGTTGATGTACAATCAGATGAAGCGGTCGAGCACTTCAAGAGAAATAATGTCATCGCGTCTGGTATAATAAACGAACGAAATGCAGAATTACAGAAAACGGATTGGACTCAGCTCGCTGATGTGTATATAGATGACATTACACGTAGTAAATGGAACAATTACAGGCGTCAATTGCGCGAAGTTCCTAATACGGGTATTTTGTATAATGAAAGATTTGAACCGTATCAAGTAAATTGGCCAGAGCCACCCCAGTAATCAAATCCGATTTTATGTGATAGTGACAGCTTAAAAATAAACTCTCACTATATTATAAAATGTCTGGTGGTATTGCCCAACTCGTCGCCGTCGGCGCTCAGGATGTGCACCTCGTCGGTCAGCCCGAGGTTAGCTTTTTCCGCTCCACTTATAAACGTCATACGAATTTTTCCCAAACTGTCGAGCGTCAGGTCATCCAAGGCAACGTTTCGAACAGTGGTATGTCGACCGTTCGCTTTGAGCGCAAGGGTGACATGCTCAACTATGTCTATCTCGTTCCCAATGATGGTAGCGCGACCCAAGCTATTGCCGATTGGACTAGTGTAATTTCCAAGGTGGAGCTCCTAGTGGGCGGCCAGGTTATTGATGAGCAGGATTCGACCTACTCAACTCTCATTGCGCCTACTCTCTCTGCGACCAACTCTTCCAAGTCCGTCGCCAGCGACCTCTACGGTGGCGCGACCAATGAGCGGTTCTACCCTCTCCGTTTCGCTTTCTGTGAGAACTGGCAGACTGCTCTCCCACTTATTGCCTTGCAGTATCACGATGTAGAATTGCGTA
>MDSV01129160.1_pt1 | contig 10183 bp, 10 predicted proteins | sample 810851 | NCBI WGS metagenome assembly MDSV01 (sample SAMN05326640, study PRJNA326480) | marine metagenome | isolation source: seawater | place: Atlantic Ocean: North East | collected 2012
CGCAATAGTAACTGGAGGCACCTCTGGAATAGGCGAAGTAATATCTTTAAGTTTGCTTGCCGAAGGTTGTAAAGTATCAATTTGCTGCAAATCAGAAAAAAGCTTTAAATATTTTAACAAAAAGTACAAAAGATTTAGTAAAAGTTTTTATATAGAATTTTTTGATGCAACAAATGAAAAAAATATTTCTAATTTTGTTAGGAATACATTAGATAAATTTAAAAAAATTGATATTTTAATAAATAATATTGGTGGTGATGAAACAAATGAGATTAAATCAATAAAACCAAGAATTTATGAAACTTTTATAAATAGCTATAATATTAATTTTGGAACATCTTTAAATTTTATTGTGTATTCTTTACCCCATATGAAAAAAAATTCATGGGGGAGAGTAATAAACATTTCATCAATCTCATCTCTTAATTTTAATAAAAGAATTTGGTACAGTAATGCAAAGATGTCTAGTGAAAATTTAATTAAATATCTGGCTACATTAAAAGAGTATACAAATAAAAAAATTACTTTTAATTCAATTTCTCCGGGCCATCTCAATACAAAAAAATCATACCTTCATAAATTAAAAAATAAAAACAAAAAAATGTTTTATAAAGAAGTTGAAAAAAGAAACCCCATAGGCAAACTATGTGAACCTGAGTATATTTCAAATTTAATTATTTATCTATGTTCTGTTAAAGCTGAATTTATAAATGGATCAAATATAATCATTGATGGTGGAGAAAATTTACTAAAGCCTTAGTATGAAAAAACTGACTCTTGCTATTACTGGTAGAAACGATGACTACAATCCTTTTTTTTTATCTAGACTTAGTTATTGTTTAAATTTTGCAAGTTTTAGTCTCAAAAAATTAGGTCTGGAAGAATTTGTTAGATTTTCTATATCTGACTGGGGTAGTGAAAAAAAACTTAAAGATGAGTTACAACTAACAAAGAATACCTCACAAATAATTGATTTTTTTGAAATTAGTCAAGAAATTGCAAAAAAAAATAGTTTTGCAGAAGATAGATTTTTCTCTAACGCAAAAGCTCACAATATTGCCATTAGAAGATCCGAAACTGATTTTATAGCCTTTACCTCTCATGATTATATAATGAATCAACTTTTTTTTTTAAATTTATATAATTTACTAAATAAAAAAATATTTAATTATATTGATTTACAAAATTCATTTTTTGTAGTCCCTCGCAAAACACTTCCAGATGAATTATTTAAATTTACACCAAGTTTTGAATATCTTGAAGATTGGTTAATTAAAACTAGTGAATTAAAAAGTGATTTAAGTGTCAAGCATGGTGGTGCAGGAGGCGCATATTTAACCTCAAAAAAAAATTGGGAAAAATTGGGAGGTATTGATGAAAGGTATAGAAAGTGGGGTGTTTTAGAGTATGATCTTTTTTCTAGAGCAAATTTAATAGGTAAAACTTATGAAACATCTAAATTAGGAATTTGGCAATTTAAATTACCAAGAGGTGATGCCAAAGTAAGAACCAAAAGTATTAAAGATGTAAATAAAAAGTGGTTTGATAAGAAGCTACATCCTAATAATGAAAATTGGGGATTAAATGAAATAAAAATTTTAAAAAAAACTAATAATAAAAATGTCCTAGATTTTAATTTTGATAAAAAAATTATTAAACAAAATAAATCTAAAAAAGAATCAATTTTTTTTAATTATTTCAAAACCCTTCATAAAATTTATTTAATAAAATGCCCACTAAGAGTTAAATTTATTTCTTTAAAACAAATAATATTATTAAATTTAATTCATGATTGCGTAAAAAATTATGATTGTAGAACCGTTAATTTCATTGGCTATGAGAATTTTTTTATTCCCTCTTTTTTAACCTTTAAAGATAAGACAATTAATTTTAATATACTGGATGATATTGATTTATTAATTAAAAATATGGATAATCTAGATTTAAATAAATCAAGTCTACAAAGAGGGGATTTAATTTTTAAAAGATCTATCCACTTACAGGAAATTTTAATGGCTACAAATCATTTAGGTTATGTAAGCTTTATAAATAATAATTTTGATAAAAATATTAAAATTTATTTCACAAAATTATCAAATACTAATTTTTCAAATATTATTTTAATAGACTTTAATTTATTAAATATTAAAAATATTGATTCATTTATAGATCAACTTCAGGAATCTTCTAATAAAATTTCTTTTGTTATTTTATATAATTTTGATAAAAAAAATAAAACAATAATCAGTAAGTTTCAAATTAAAACTTTTAATTTTGAAAAAATTTTATCTAACATTTATATTATTAAAAACAAAAGTGCATATATGTCAAAATTATTTTCCAATTCAAATATTATTAACTTATTTTTGTTATTAATTACTAATATAATGTACTTTACTTATATGTTTCTTAGGTTAATAACTAACAGAATCATTAAAAGAATATTATTAAAGTGATAATTAGCAAAACACCTTATAGAATTTCCTTATTTGGAGGTGGCACAGATTATCCAAATTGGTATTTAAAAAATGAAGGCCAGGTCCTATCATTTTCAATTAACAAATATGTTTACATTTCTTGCAGATATTTACCTAATTTTTTCCCACATAATATTAGGATACTTTACGCTAAAGATGAAAAGGTAAATAAAATTAATGAAATTACTCACCCGTCAGTAAGAGAAACTTTAAAGCATATTAATTTCAAAGAAAATTTAGAAATACATTATGACGGGGATTTACCGGCTAGATGTGGATTAGGATCAAGTTCAGCTTTTACAGTTGGTTTTCTCAATTGTCTTCTTAATTTACAAAAAAAAAAAAATTTCCCCAAAAAAATTATCTAAATTAGCAATATTTATTGAGCAAAAAAGAGTGAATGAAACTGTAGGATCTCAAGATCAGGTTGCAGTTGCTTATGGAGGAATTAATAATATAATATTTAAAAAAAATTCAGATATTCATGTAAACCCAGTTAAGATAAGTTCTTCTAAACAGAAAAAATTAGAAGATAATTTAATTTTAATTTATACAGGTTTTACTAGAAATGCTCAATCAATTGCAAAGACTTATGTGAATAGACTTAACCAAAAAAACTCAAAACTAGAATTAATGCATTCTACTGTAGATACTGCTAAAGAGATTATTAAAAAAGGTGATATTGACGATATTGGATATCTATTAAATGAATTTTGGCACTTAAAAAAAGATTTAAGTAACCATATTACAAATAGTTATATTGATGAAATATATAATGAAGCAATTAATTCAGGAGCTTTAGGTGGAAAATTAATTGGTGCGGGTGGTGGAGGTTTTTTATTACTTTATGCAAAAAAAAATAATCAAAAAAAAATTATTAATTCTTTAAGAAAATTAACTAGTGTTAAATTTAAATTTGAATATGAAGGTAGTAAAATAATTTTTAAAAATTAATTAGCATGCCCAAAAAAAATATTTTAAATCCAAAAAGTGTACTAATTACAGGTATAAGTGGTTCTGGGGGAAGTTATCTTGCTGAGTATATATTATCTTTAAAAAAGGGCATAAAGATATACGGTTTATCAAGATGGCATAGCACTTCTTCAAAAAAAAACATAGATCATTTTAAAAATAAAATAAAAGTCTTCGAATGTGATTTAAATGATTTTTCATCAGTACAAACAGTACTAAAAAAATGCAAACCAGATATAGTATTTCATATGGCTTCTTATGCTAATGTCAAAGCCTCATTTATTACTCCATCAACGGTTTTGCAAAATAATATTAATGGTACATTGACTTTGTTTGAATCAATAAGACAAATTAAACAAGATCCAATTATTGTTATGTGTAGCACATCAGAAGTTTATGGACAGGTTGAGAAACATGAAGTTCCTATAAAAGAAACAAATTCAATAAGACCCAGTAGTCCTTATTCAATATCAAAAGTTGCTCAAGATTTATTAAGTCAAAATTACTTTAAAAGTTATGGATTAAAAATAATAATTACTCGAATGTTTTCATATCTAAATCCAAGAAGGGACGATCTTTTTGCAAGTTCATTTGCTAAGCAAGTTGCATGGATAGAAATGGGGCTTCAAAAAAAACTTTTTCATGGGAATTTAGAATCAATTCGAACAATTATTGATGTGAGGGATGCTATGAGATGTTATTGGTTGGCAGCTATATATTGTAAATTTGGAGAGGTTTATAATATTGGAGGAACAAATAAAATTTCTGTTGGAGAATTTTTAAATAAATTGATAAAAATGAGTTCATCGAAAATTAATACTAAATTAGATAAAAAACTTTTAAGGCCAGTAGATGTTACTCTACAAATTCCAGATACTTCAAAATTTAATAGAGTTACTAATTTTAAAAGTATATATTCTTTTGAAGAGAGTATAAACAATCTTCTAAATTTTTGGAGAGTTGAGGCAAAACGATATAAAATAAATATTACTAATGAATAACAATTACTCAATCAAAGATCTAATTTCATTTGAAGATGATATTGCTAAATTATTTAATAAAGGATTAATAAAAGCTCCTGTTCATCTTTATTCTGGGAATGAAAAAGAAATAATTAAAGTATTTAAAAAAATAAAAAAAAATGACTGGGTCCTATGTAGCTGGAGAAGTCATTATCAATGTTTGCTTAAGGGTGTGCCAAAAAAAAAATTAACTAATAAAATAATTGAAGGTAAATCAATATCGTTATGTTTCCCAGAATACAAGATATTCTCATCAGCAATAGTTGGTGGTATTATTCCTATAGCTGTTGGAATTGCCTTAGCACTTAAATTAAAAAAAAATAATACCAGTAAAGTCTTTTGTTTTGCTGGTGATATGACATCTGAAACAGGTATATTTCATGAATGTTATAAATTTTCAAAAAATTTTAATCTTCCAATAAAATTTGTAATTGAAGATAACGAGCTAAGCGTATGTACTAATACAAAGAAAAGTTGGGGATTGAAAAAATTAACCTATAAAAGAAAAAATGATCCAATGATTATTTATTATAAATATAATAGTAAATATCCTCATGCAGGTGCGGGAGTAAGGGTACAATTTTAGATGAAATATTTTGAAGAATTAAAAAGAAGTATGGAATTTATAGCTTCTAAAAAGAAATCTATTTTTTTAGGTCAAGCTGTTAGTGTACCTGGTACGGCTATGCGTAATACTTTAATTAATATTAATAAGAATAAATTATTAGAATTGCCTGTAGCTGAAGAAATGCAAATGGGTATGGCAATTGGATTATCAATGGAAAAATATATACCTATATGCATATATCCTCGATGGAATTTTTTATTACTAGCTATGAATCAGCTAATAAATCACCTTAATAATTTAAATGAATTAACAGAAAATAAATTGAAATCTAAAATAATAATAAGAACTGCAGTAGGCTCTATACGCCCTTTGCACCCACAATCACAGCATGTTGGAGATTTCACTAATGAAATTAAAAAAATTTGCAATAATATAAACGTAATTAAAATTACAGATCCAAATAAAGTTTTTGAAGTTTACAAACACGCATATGAAAGAAAAGATAATATCTCTTCATTAATTGTTGAGGTTGCAGATTATTATAATGAAAAATAAAAAAGTTCTTATATTGGGAGCAACAGGATTTATCGGTTTAAATTTGTTAATTCATTTTGCAAAAATAAAAAATTATACAGTTTATGCATGCTACAACAAAAGGAAAAAAATAAAAATCGAAAATGTAAATTGGTTAAAAGCTGACTTAAGGAAATATAATGATGTAAAAAAAATCTTTACAAGTTACGATTATGTTTTTCAAGCAGCTGCAACAACCTCTGGATCTAAAGATATTGTTAACGAGCCAAATCTCCATGTTACTGATAATGCAATAATGAATTCATTAATTTTAAAAGCTTGTTATAATTTTAAAGTTAAGCATTTTATTTTTTTTAGTTGTACAGTTATGTATCATTCTTCAAACAAACCACTTTCTGAAGACCAATTTAATCCCTCAAAAAGCATCAATAAAAAATATTTTGGTGTTGGTAATACAAAACTTTATATTGAAAAGATGTGCGAATTCTACTCTTCAATTAGTGATATTAAATTTACAATAATACGACATTCTAATATCTATGGCCCTTTTGATAAATTTGATCTTGAAAAAAGTCATTTTTTTGGAGCTACTATTACAAAAGTTTTAACTGCAAAAAGAAAATTAACAATTTGGGGGTTGGGAAAAGAAAAAAGAGATTTTCTATACATTGATGATTTAATAAATTTTATCAAAATTGTAATGATTAAACAAAAAAATAAGTTTAAAATATATAATTGTTCATACGGCAAATCATATTCTATTAAAAATATTACAAGTAAAATTATAAAAATTTCAAATAAAAAGATTTCAATTTTTCATGATAAAAATGCACCAAATATTAATGCAAACATTTCTATTTCATCCAAATTAGCTAGAGAAGAATTGAGCTGGAAGCCAAAAATTTCTATAGATAAAGGCATATTAAAAACAATTAAATGGTGGAAAGAAAATATTAAAATATGAGTTTAAAAAAATTCTATTTAAATAAGAGGGTATTAGTGACAGGTGGAACTGGTATGATAGGTAGACCTCTTGTCTATAAACTTATAAACTTAGGTGCAAAGGTATATGTTTCATCAATTGATAAAAATATTAAATCTAAAAAATTTAAATTTGAATTTTGTGATTTAAGAAACTTTGATGATTGTAAAAGAATATGTAAAGGAAAAGATATTGTTTTTCAACTTGCAGGAATAAAAGGATCTCCTGACATGACTAGAAAAAAACCAGCCAGTTTTTTTGTGCCAACTATACAAATGAGTATTAATATGCTCGAGGCAGCTAGACTTGCAAATGTAAAAAATTATTTAATCACTAGTTCAATAGGCGTTTATTCCCCTGCAAAAATTTTTAAAGAAAATAATGTTTGGAAATCATTCCCTTCAGAAAATGATAAATTTGCAGGATGGGCAAAAAGAATGACAGAGTTGCAAGCTGAGGCATTTAAAATTGAACATAATTTTAAATCAATTTCTATAGTTAGACCTGCAAATGTATACGGTCCATATGATAATTTTAATCCTGATAACGCTATGGTTATACCTTCCCTTATATATAAAGCTTTAAATCAAAAAAATTTGACAGTATGGGGAAATGGCACCCCAATTCGCGATTTCATTTTTTCAGAGGATGTTGCTGATGCTATGCTAGATATTGTTTATAAAAAAATTTACGAACCAATAAATTTAGGATCAGGAAATGGAGTTAGTATTAAAAAATTAGTTGAAATTATAAATAAAAATGTCCCCAATGGACCAAAAAAAATTAAGTGGGATTTAAATAAACCATCAGGTGACTCAAAAAGAATTATGAGTACACAACTTTCAGAAAAATATAGCATAAAACATAATCACTCACTGGAAGAAGGTATTATAAAAACAATAAATTGGTTTATTGAAAATAAGAATTATGACAAAAATAGATATAATGTTTTTTTACAAAAATGAAAAAATATCCATTAGTTAAAAATAATATTACTAAAATTGATCTGAATAAAGTAATTCAGTACTTGAAACAAAATGATCCTATTTTAACTCAGTCTAAAAATGTTGAAAGCTTTGAAAAAAATTGGTCTAATTGGTTAGGAGTAAAATATAGCGTTTTTGTAAATTCAGGATCATCAGCTAATATTATGTCTTTAGCAATACTTAAAGAGCTTCATCCACGAGGAGGCGAAGTAATTTTACCTCCATTAACTTGGTCATCCGACATAAATGCAGTGATATATAACGGTTTCAAACCAGTTTTCGTTGATATTGATTTTGAAACGTTATCTATGAATTCATCTCAAATAATCAAAGCATGCAATAATAAAACAGTAGCTATATTTATGTCTCATATTCAAGGATTTTCTGGATTGGACGAAAAGTTATTAAAGTTTTTAAAAAGAAAAAAAATAAAATTAATTGAAGATGTTTGTGAATCACATGGTGCAAAACATAAAAGTAAGAAATTAGGTAATTATGGTATTATTTCAAATTTCTCTTTTTATTATGCACATCATATGAGTACAATTGAAGGCGGTATGTTGTGCACAAACAATAAAGAAATTTATGAGATAGCTAGATCTATGAGAGGTCATGGCCTAGTTCGGGAATTCAAAAGTAAAAAAAGACAAATTAAATATATAAATAAATACAAAAATTTGAATAAAGATTTTATTTTTTCCTACCAAGGTTATAATTTTAGAAATAATGAAATAGGTGGTATTATTGGTAATTCTCAAATAACGAGACTAAATGGAAATATTGTCAAAAGAAATAAAAACCATTTATTTTTTTTACAAAACATCAATCCTATTTATTTCTTTACGGAATTTAAGCTAACTGGATCTAGTAATTATGCTTTTAATTTAATTCTTAAAAATAAGAATATTATAAAATTTAAAAAAATTTGTTCTAATTTAGAAAAAAATGGAATTGAGTTTAGAGTAGGAAGTGCTGGTGGAGGAAATCAATTAAGACAACCATACATTAAAAAATTATTTCCAAAAAATCATTATAAAAAATTTGTAAACACTGAACACATACATTCTTTTGGAATGTATATTGGTAATTATCCAGATCTAAAAACTAAAGATATAAAGTTTATTTGTAATATCATTAATCAGAGTGTTTCTTGAATATTTTTTTTTTTTTAACTCAAAGACTAAATTCTGTTAATTTAATTTATTTTATATTATTAAAAACTTCTTTATATTAATGTCTAACTCAGAAATTAAAATATCAATTATTATTCCAGTTTATAATGAAAGTAAAAATATTGAAATCTTATACAACGAGATAAAACAATCTCTTCCAAGTTTTATAAATTATGAAATAATATTTGTTAATGACTATAGTGATGATGATAGTAAAATATATTTTAATAAATTAAGACAAAATAAAAATGTAAAAATAATAAATAATGAGTTCCAAAGTGGTCAAAGTAAATCAATATATAATGGTATTATTAATTCATCTTATGAGATCATTGTTACTTTAGATGGTGATTGCCAAAATGATCCAAATGATATTGAAAAATTAGTTGTGCAATTTAATTTAAATAGTGATTTGAAGTTAGTTGCAGGTATAAGGGAGAAAAGAAAAGATAAAATAATAAAAATAATTTCATCTAGAATTGCTAATTATGTTAGAGACTTATTTTTAAAAGATGGATGTCCTGATACTGGCTGTGGTTTAAAAGTTTTTGATAAAAAAATTTTTCTTAGTTTTGATTTCTTTAATGGCATTCATAGATTTTTACCTGCTCTCTATTTAGGATTTGGTCATGATGTTAAATATATTAAAGTCAATCATAGAAATAGAGAATTTGGAAAATCTAAGTATGGTACAATGATGCGTTTAGTTGATGGAATTAAGCATATTTTTCTAGTTAAAAAAATGATATCAAAAAATAATTAATGTTTAGTGATCTGACAAGTACTGAAATTATATTTTTGATAATAGGTTTTTTAGGGCAGGGAGTTTTTGCATCTAGATTCATTGTTCAATGGATTTACTCAGAAAAAAAAGGAGAAAGTAGCATCCCTATTGTATTTTGGTATTTAAGTATTTTAGGTGGGATGGGTTTATTAACTTACGCTATTTTTAGACAAGATCCTGTAATTATTATTGGCCAATCTTTTGGAATACTTATATATGTTAGAAACTTATTTCTAATTTATAAAAAAAAATGAAAAAAATTAAAAATTATATCAATGGTAGATTAAGTGCTGAAACTAATGAATTCTTACCTGTTTACGATCCCTCTAAGGGTGAAATAATTAGTGAAGTTTGCATATCTAGAGAAAAAGATTTTAATAATTTAATTTCTAGTGCAGAGAAAGCATTCAATATTTGGTCTCAAGTTACACCTCTAAAAAGAGCTAGAGTAATTTCAAAATATAAAGAATTAATTGAAAAAAATATAGAATTGCTTGCAAAATTAGTATCATCTGAGCATGGAAAAACGCTAGAAGATGCAAAAGGTTCAGTTATACGAGGATTAGAAGTGGTTGAGTTTGCATGTGGCATACCGCATTTATTAAAAGGAGAATTTTCACAAAATGTTGGTACAGAAATTGATTCTTGGTCAATTAGGCAGCCTCTAGGAATAACCGCTGGTATTA
>MDSV01240550.1_pt1 | contig 10183 bp, 10 predicted proteins | sample 810851 | NCBI WGS metagenome assembly MDSV01 (sample SAMN05326640, study PRJNA326480) | marine metagenome | isolation source: seawater | place: Atlantic Ocean: North East | collected 2012
AATCGAAGAGAAAGATAATATTTCAATTTTGGCTGGTGCGATAAAATGTGGGAAAACAAGATTAATTGATCACGTTTTTCTCATGAAAAGAAACCCAATTATTGCGATTGATGGACCAGCAGGTTCTGGGAAAAGCACCATAACTAAGTTAATTGCAAAAGAATTAGATCTCTTATATCTAGATACTGGAGCAATGTATAGAGCACTAAGTTGGCTTTTAATAAAAGAGAAGATTGATTATTCTAAGCAGTCAGAATTAAACAAAATTCTTAGTAATATCTCCATTGTTTTTAAGTCAAACTCCAATTCTGACCAAGATGTATTCATAAACAATTTTTGTGTAACTGAAGAAATTCGTTCGCAAGAAATAAGTTCTATTGTTTCTAAAATTTCTTCAATAAAAGAAATTAGAAAATTTTTAGTTGATGAGCAAAGAAAAATTGGAGAAGCTGGTGGATTAGTGGCGGAAGGTAGGGATATAGGAACAACAGTTTTTCCAGATGCAGAAATTAAAATCTTCTTAACGGCGAGTATTGACGAAAGAGCTAGAAGAAGAAAGTCTGAATTAGAAATCAGAGGCGCCAAAGAAATAGATTTCAATCAATTGAGAAAGCTAATAAAAAAAAGAGATTTTGAGGATTCAACACGAGCAATTTCTCCTCTCAAAAAATCAAAAGATGCTATTGAACTGATTACTGATGGTTATTCTATTAATGAAGTTGTAAAAAAAATTATAGATATTTATAATTTTAAAATTCCCAAAGAAGTTCAAGTTGAACAAGTTAACAAATAGTCTCTAAAAAACTACCTACAGAGTCTTCTAAAATATTAAGTACGTGTTCAAATCCCTCTTCTCCTCCAAAGTAAGGGTCAGGCACTTCTGTCTCTTCAAAAACTGATCTAAAATTTTGTATCTTGTTTATTGATGAAAAATCAGACAAGGATTTCATAGATTTGAGATCACAAATATTTTCAAAATTCGAGTCGTCCATAGCGATTATATAGTTAAATTGCTCAAAATCACTATCATTTATCTGTCTAGCTCTACTTGAAATTTTCAATCCCCTTTTTTGTGCCGCAATTCTCATTCTAGTATCAGCTTTCTTACCTATGTGCCAACTACCAGTTCCAGCAGAATCAACAATAAAATTATAATAAAGTCCTTTTTTATTTATTAAATCAAGAAATATTGCTTCAGCAGCAGGAGACCTGCAAATATTACCCAAGCATACAAAAAGAACAGATTGTTTTTTCATCTAATTAGAAATCTTAAATTATAAAGCTTTGTTAGTTGAAAATAAGACTTTATTAATTAATGACTCAGTAAAATCCTTCCCAAATAAATTAGATAGCATTGGCCTTGCTGGATCTTTATCTCTTCTATAGTTCAAATAATCATTTTGACCATTAATTAACTCTTGTTGTAAACCTCGATCAACTTCCTCACTTTCAAAAAGAGTGTGCAGATACAATTTCAAATATTCTTTAAATGAATGATAAAGCTGATTCTCAATCAAATAATCACTTTCTACTTTTTTTGGTAGTCTTGACCAGATCAATCCCGGAGAAAAAAATCTTGATACATCCTCAGACATTTTTTCTGCTATGGGAAGAGATTTATGGCACGATTTCTTAAGTGTTTCAAGCTGTTTTAGTAATTCATAATTGAACTGATTTTCTACTTTTAAAGATGGCTGAAAATCTAAAACTAATAAATGACTTTTAGGTAACGAAACAAAATCTACTCCTAAGAATGGAACATTATAGGTAGTATTTGGAATAATTAAAAAATTCAAAACAGAATAACTTGGACTATTAATACAGACAGCTCTTGCAAAGTTAATTCTTTTCTTATGAGTTGCTCCCCAAGTTAAAAGATTTACATGATTTTGTGATTTTTTTGAACCATAGATTGACTCTTTATATGAGAAGTCAGAGGGTATTTGATATTCCTCGCATTTATATTTTGCTAATTGAGAAATCAAGAGTTTTATGAAATTAGCCCATCTCCATTCTTCACGATAAAAAATAGTATTTTGGATTAACATTTAAATTAAATTATTATTATTTAAGCTGAAAAGAAAATTATTAATAAAATTATCTGTCCAGGCATCTCCAAAAAAAGTTTTAAATAGCTTATCAGCAGGATCTTTTTCAGCACTATATTTATCATAATCTATTTGACTATTTTTGATTTGTTCAAAATTTAAAAATTGATTATTTTGGTTCAATTTGTTAATCCTCAAATAATCAGTGACAAACAAATAAAAAATATTATCTAAATCTCTATCAAGATTTATTTTATTACCTCTACAAATCATTACCCATGGCGAAAAATATTTTTTAGCATCATATATGTTTTTCATTTTATTATTATCAAATACAGAATATTGTTTTTTTATCAAATCTAAACTTGAGCAATATTTATGAAGATATTTTTTTTCTTGAATTAATGGTTGATAATCAAAAATAGCTAACAATCTTTGAGAAGTTCCAAACCATAAGATATCAACCCCTAAGATAGGAAGTTCACTTTTGAAATTTGGATAAGCTACAGTATTAAAAACCTGAAGCTTATCTCCTCCATCTAATTTAGTTATTCTCCACTTTCTATATTGTGGAGACTCATAAAGCCAATTTTTAATAATATATTGCGAGTCTTTATTATGATATTCTTTGAATTCTTTTGATATTTCTAATTCTTTACCATCTAAATTTTCAATATTAGTTCTTACAAAATTTTTTAGTGATTCAAACATAAATATTAAGTTTCTGTGCTCCCCTTTTTTACTTTCTTTATAAGATAATTAAATACGATCTTACCCAATACAGCGATCAAATTTCCTTCAAGCTCCTTAAACATTTTCATATTATAAGAAAAAGCTTGATTAGCTTCATCAATGATTTGATCAGCAATAGTTTGATTTATTGGAAGTTGATTAAGAGTCTTAGAATATTCTTCTTTGAATTTCTTTTCGTCATCAATATTTTTAAATTCATAAAAATTTAAGCCATTATTTCCATCCAAATTTAAAGCCTTTTTTGCTATTTTCTTTAAAATTTGACCGCCAGACAAATCTCCTATATAGCGGGTGTAGTGATGACCAACCAACAATTCTGGTGATTTTTTTGCTACCAAACGAATTCTTTTGACATATTCTTCTGCCGATTTAGAAATTTTAATTTGATTCTGCCAATTTTCTCCAAAGTAAAATTTTAAATCACTTTCAAGTGTTTCTTTTCTAAATAATGATTTAAAGCCAATTGGTTTTATAACTGGATGTTCCTCTTGGACCAATCTTTCTATTTCTTCTTCCATAGCTTGATAAACAAAATATAAATCACTTATTAGTTTTCTATATGATTTTTTTTCAACAACACCTTTTAAAAAACAAGCTACGAAGCCAGTATTCTCAGCCATTGTGTGGGATTTTTTTGTCCCTTCTCTTAATTGTCCTGCAAGAGCAACTGCCATTTATATTTTATGAAATATATATATATATTTAATCTACAAGAAAAATATTAAAAACAGCTAATTTTTGTTACCAGTGGATGTTGTAGAGAATAAATTGTAAAGTTCTCTACAAACTAAAAAAAGATTATCTTTTTGTTCCTTCTGAGGTAGGTGTGTCCCTGTCATCTCCCACTCGCCGATAGTAGCTACTCTCCATCTTTCAGCAGGAATTATCATTCCACGCATTATAATACCTAACAACTTTGGTACTCCATTTTCACAATTTTTTTCAATTCGCAACTGAAGTAAAACTGCTCTACATTCAATGCTGGGGCTCCAGCCAGGGAAATGAAAAGAAAAATCAAGAGTATCTAACCAATCTTTATCATTTGATTTATCCCAGGGACTAAAATTAACACTTGCATCTGGAAAGTATTTACGAAATAACGCTGCCGTAGTAGCTACCTTATTAGCTATTTCAACATTGCTAACATTTGAACTTGCATTCATAAGTTGTAATAACCTTTGATTGAAGGTGACATAATTTCTTAGGCATTGCTTATTAAATTCTTTTTCTTTTAACAAAGATGTTGAAATGCTGATTAATAAACTATTCTCTGTTCACATTTGAATAATAAATTTCTAGGTTTTAAAGAATATTCTTAATTTCAATTTAAGATATCAAAATAGTCAATCTCTTTGAATTTTTTACTATTCAATAAAATGTTATGCCTAAATTTGAAAAATTAAATTTACCCACACAAGGAGAGTTAATAACTTTTAATCAAGGTAAGCCAAATGTTCCAAATAATCCTATTGTTCCTTATATAAGAGGTGACGGTACTGGGGTAGATATATGGCCAGCCACTCAAATAGTTCTTGATGCAGCAATAAAAAAAAGCTATGGAAATAAAAGAAAAATTAATTGGTTCAAAGTATATGCAGGGGATGAAGCTTGCGAAATATATGGAACTTATAATTATTTACCACAAGATACTATAGATGCTATAAAACACTTTGGAGTTGCAATTAAAGGACCATTAACAACCCCTATAGGCGGAGGGATTAGATCACTAAATGTTGCATTAAGACAAATTTTTGACTTATATAGCTGTGTTAGACCCTGTAGATACTATTCGGGAACTCCTAGTCCTCATAAAAATCCCCAAAATTTGGACGTAATTGTTTATAGAGAAAATACAGAAGATATTTATATGGGTATTGAATGGGAAGCTGATGATCAAACTTGCATTGATTTAATTGATCATTTAAATAAAGTTGTTATCCCAAATAGTAAAAATTTAAAAAATAGATCCATACCAGGTGGTTCAGGGATTGGGATAAAACCTGTTAGTAAAGTAGGAAGCCAGAGGCATATCAGAAAAGCTATCGAACATGCAAAAAGATTATCAGGAAATAAAAAGCATGTAACTCTGGTTCACAAAGGAAATATCATGAAGTATACCGAAGGTGCATTTAGGGATTGGGGATATGAATTAGCTGTAAATGAATTCAGATCAGACTGTATTACCGAGAGAGAAAGCTGGATTTTAGACAATATCCAAAATCTTCCAGAAATTACAATCGAAAATAACGCCAGAATGATAGAGCCAGGCTATGACAAGCTAACAAGTAATAAAAGAGCATTTATTTGCGAAGAGATAAAGGAAGTAATAGCCTCAATATCTAATTCTCATGGAAATAATAAATGGAAAAATCTTGTTATGGTTGACGATCGGATAGCTGATAGCATATTTCAACAAATTCAAACTAGGCCTCAAGAATATTCAATACTTGCGACCTTAAACTTAAACGGAGATTATGTTTCTGATGCCGCCGCCGCAATAGTAGGAGGCTTAGGTATGGCCCCAGGAGCAAACATAGGAGATAATGCAGCAATTTTTGAAGCAACACATGGAACAGCACCAAAGCATGCAGGATTAAATAAAATCAACCCAGGTTCGGTTATTCTTAGTGGAGTAATGATGCTTGAATATTTTGGTTGGGATGAAGCTGCCAATTTAATAACTTCTGGACTAAGTAAAGCTATTGAAGAAAAAAAAGTAACCTATGATCTGGCACGCTTAATGGAGCCAAAGGTAGAACCACTATCTTGTAGTAATTTTGCTCAAGCAATTATCTCAAATTTTTAATTATAAGATTTATTTTTATTTTCCAAAATACTCCACACTTTGACTAATGAATCTTCGTTACCTATATTTCCAGGAAATGTGACGATTGGAAGATTCTCTTCACTTTCTAGTTTGAAGGTAACTAATGAAACTCCAGTAATTATTTGTCCTTGTAAATAAACATTATTTGCTTTAAGTCCATTGCTAAGAATTACATTAGATGTTATTCCCCCTTTAGATATTAAATACCCAATTTCATTTTTCAACTCTGCAACCAATTCAGAAATAAAATGAGCAAGAGAATTATAAAAATTTACTTGCTGATCATTATCTTTTAGAGAAATTTCACTTCTAGAAGTAAATAATACCGGAGCATTATCTTTTTTTAAGATAGATCTAATTTCTGCTAAAAATTTGTTTTTAAATAAAATCATTTGATTTTGATTATTTTCCAATTTGTAAATTCTAAAAAATTCCAAAACATCCAATTCTATTGATTCGCAAGCACTAATTTCTAAGAATTGCTTTAATTGTATTGTTGTAAGTTCTACATAAGATCCTACAACCAACAACCCTGGAAGAAATTTTTTTTCGCTATTTTTTCTTCTGAGATTAGAGTAAAAAGAAGGTTTTTGAAGATTATTTGTTATGCCAGAAATTGAACTTATAAAACTTGCAGCTGTTCTAAAAAGAAATTTTTTGTGTTTACTTAATTTTTTTATTGCTAAACAAAACTTATTAAGTTGTGAATAATTCTCTATATCTACAACTACATGAGAGTTTTCTTCCAAATTTCTGAGCCTTTTAAAAACAACATTTTTTTCTTTACACTCAAGAATTTTTAATTCAGATAATATTAAATTTTGAATAACATTTTGATTAATTTGATATTTACTTTTCTGAAATAATAATTCTTTGATATTACTGGTTTCATATCCATAAATTTTATCTTTAGCAAAAATTGTTTGGCTTACAGGGACATTATCAACAAAATGGTTCCCGTCAATTGTAAATCTTTTTCCTTCAATAAATGCTGGTATATGAAAAGTAGCATCAAAAGGTCCTAGGCAATCATTTATGGTATTAGGCTCTAAAAAATTATGTCCTCGAAGAGTAGAATCACCTCTGCTTACAAAAATAAATTCTTCATTATATGATTCCTTAGAGATAACTTTTTTAAGTGAATTACAAATTTCTTCTAATCTTAATTTTGCGTCATTTTCTGACAAAGACCTCGTATTAGCCAAAATAAAAAATAAATTAGACTTGCTTTTAAGTCCTTTGACTAAAGTAGAGTAATCCCATTTCAAGAGCAATAAACAATTATTTACTGTTTGAGAACCTGTTGGATCATCATCGATCACTATGACTTTCATAAGTTTCAGTAGCTAAATAAAAGTATTTATTTGTATTGAGGCTTCTAAGATTTGGCTGGAATTTGGAGGAATCGAAATTCTTCTTAATCCATCAACTAAAGAGTTTCGGGGGCTGGTCCAAGGTTCCAGACATATCATTTTCCTGGGAGGATCACTCCAAATTACACACAAATCAAAAGGTGAAGGATTTATCAAAGTAACTTTTCTCTTAAAATAATTATCTCGAAAAGAACTTCTTCCTGAGGTGTACATAAGTAAGTCAATGCCATGATGAATATTTTTTAACTCGTCATAAGTATTTCTTAAAAAATTATTTTTTTGATCTTGACAATTTAGCGGGTAATCTATGAACTCTAAGTTTTTAAAATCAGAAATATTAAAATAAGGATGTAATCCAAAATTTATTGGCATCTCAATATTTGATTTGTTTTGGATATTAATTTTTAATTTTAAGCAATTGATTTTTAGAAAAACCTCAATTTTAATCTCAAAATTATACGGATAATATATTTTAGTTTTATCAGTATCTTGTAAAGTTAAACACAAAGAATTATTTTTTTCGTTTAAGCAATATTGCCATTCCAAATCCCTTGCAAAACCGTGTTGCTTCAATTCCATGTAATTGTCTCCAAAAAGAGAATAAGTAATATCAAGATTTCCACAAATTGGAAATAAGATTGGAATTCCTCCTCTTATGCTCTTTGCCTTATCAATAAATCTTTTTTTATCAAAATATAGTATTTCTTGATCATCAGAGACCCAATTAGTAATGACCCCACCCCTCTCAGGAGAAAATTTAATATAGTTCTTTTCATCTAATTGAAAACTATAAATACTTTCATTTTTATTAACTAAAGTAATTTCCACAAGAAGTTCTTAAATGGAATCAACCCAATCAAGTATGTGCTCATTTACTAAATCAGGAATCTCATCATGAGGACAATGTCCAGCATCTAAAATAATTTCAGTTGTGTTTTTTGGTGTATATTTTTTATATAAGTTCCTTTTTTTTGGCGTATTCATCCACGGATCTTTACCTCCCCAAAGTAATAATAAGGGTGATTTAAGTTTTGCAAATAACTTATCTAAAGGAAGTCCTTGAGGTCCTGATGGGTTAAATACACTTCTAAAAACATTAAAAGCTCCGTAATCTAGAGAAGGATTTCTTATCGAATTAACTAAAAATTCATCAACATTTTTTTTATCCATATAAACTTGATTCAATGTTTTTTTAATATTTTTTGGATTTCTCATATTTTCAAAAATTAAACGTTGTAAAACAATATTTTTTAAGAATATGCTCGCAACTGTCTCAATTGAAGTCTGAAGCATATTTTTTTTAACTGTTTTTTCTTCGCTGAAATAACCTGCAGCATTTAACAAAATTACTCCTGCAGAAAGTTCATTTAATTCAGCGCCAGCTGCTAATGCGGCATATCCTCCTAATGAATTACCAACAATAATTGTAGGTTTTTTAATTTTTTCTTTGACATAAGCTATGACTTGATCTTTCCATAAGGATCCAGAATATTCAACATCTGCAGGCTTTGGGCTTTTACCAAAACCTAGAAGATCGATTGCATGAACTTCATATTTATTACTCAAAACTGGGATATTAAAACGCCAATGATCGGTAGAAGCTCCGAAACCATGGATTAATAAAATCGCACAATCTTTAGATAAACTATTTTCCTGAGGTTTTACCGAAACAGTATGTATCGGATAATTTAAAAAACTCCAAGAGAAATTTACTTCATTATCTATTAATACAGATTTTTCCATTTATTAATATGTTGTATAGAGCAATTCTAATAAAATTATTACTTAAAGAAGACCTACTGGATCAGCTGCAACATCATCTGAAATTTTATTATCGCCACCTGGGGGCTTATCTTTCAAAACAATTCTTAAAAGAACAGGAGCAAGAAATGTTGTGCCAATAACCATCAATAGAATTGCTGCCTCTAGAGAGGGAGTTAAAAGTCCAGCACTTGTTCCCAAACCAAGAAAAATTAAACCTACTTCTCCTCTTGGCATCATCCCTAAACCTACAACTAATCTATTTGTAGGCTTGTCACTTGAGAAAACCCATCCAGCTGCAATTTTTCCAATAATTGCCACTACTAACAAAAACCCAGCAACTATAAGGGCAGATCTACTCGCAGGATCAAGTGGATTAATAACGGATAGATCCATTCCAGCACCTACTAATACGAAAAAGATAGTAGCGAATAAAGAAACTAGTGGTAAAACTGATTGTTGAATTGCATGGTTATTTTTTGAACTACTCAGAATTAATCCCGCAGCAAAAGCACCTAAAGCTGCTTCAAGACCAATCGCTGTTGCGACAAAGCAACATAAAACCAGTATTACAAATGATGCTACAACTACTGCTCCGGGTGCTTTTAACCTCTCAAGAAGCCAATCAAAGCCTGGGGCCGCTGTTCTACTTAAAGCAATAGCAGCAATTACAAATACAACAGCGGCTGCAACTAACTTAACTATAGGAGCTATTTCTAAGGAGCCTCCTGCAGCGAGAGCTACAACTACTGCAAGAATAACAATACCTAAAATATCATCTAAAACTGCTGCACCAATAACAATTTGACCTTCTCTTGTTTTCAAATATCCCAATTCGCCAAAGACACTTGCAGTTATACCTATGCTTGTTGCAGTCATTGATGCCCCTGCAAAAACTGCCGGAATTAGATCCACCTGAAAAATAAACATTAAGCCAAAAGTACCAAATGCAAAAGGTAGAATTACACCTGCCATAGCAACTGTAAAAGCTTGAGCACCAACTGCAACTAATTCCTCCAGTTCACTTTCTAATCCTGTTAAGAAAAGTAGTGCATATAATCCTAGCGTCGCAACAGCTTGAAGAGATGGGAAACTGTCAAAATATACTTCAGGAACAACATCAGGAGGTATTGATGCTAATGAACTAATAACGTTAACTAATCCTTGATTTAATTCAGTATGAGCTGAAGGTGGAATCAGTAAATGAAATCCAGATGCTCCTATAACAACTCCTGCTAAAAGTTCTCCTACAATAGTAGGCAAACTTAATCTTACTAATACTTCGGCTAATGCTCTGGCAGCTAAAAATATCAATAGAAATCTAATAACTCCAATGAGTGTCTCAGCAACTTCTAAATCATGTGCACTTAATTCAGCAAGTAAAGGATACATTTTTAAATGCGAGAAAAATTAAACTATCT
>MDSV01248578.1_pt1 | contig 10183 bp, 9 predicted proteins | sample 810851 | NCBI WGS metagenome assembly MDSV01 (sample SAMN05326640, study PRJNA326480) | marine metagenome | isolation source: seawater | place: Atlantic Ocean: North East | collected 2012
TAATATGATTATCAATTTGATTTATTGAATATGATTCTAAACCTAAATTAGAGCTTTTTAAAAATGTAAGTTTTTCCTTTTCAGATGTAATATGAATGTCATAATCTAAACCATTTAAAAATGATATTAAATATCTTGCAAAATAATCAAGATATACTCTTTTAAATACTTTGAGAGATTTTGATTTAACTAAATATCTTAATAATGATACTAAGAAAATCTTAGAATATTCAAATAAGTCTCTTATTTTAGAGGCCAATAATTGTTATAAACTAAATTTTGCATTTTAATAATAACCAAAAATCGAATTTTTTTGTTAATCGTATTAAGTTCATAACAAAAGTCCATTTTCAAAAATTATAAATTAAATAATTTAATTGTGATTTTTGATAAATTATTAGAAAAAAACTTTAAATTTATAAAATTAAGAAACTTTATAGATATTTTTAAAAGAATTAATAATTGGTATATTTAATATTATTAATAAAAGTCTTGGATTTCAAAAAACATAAAGATATTTTCATAACCTCTACGGATTATTGGAGATTCAAAACTTTAAATAATAAAAAATATATTTTTTATCCTTCAAAATTATCATTTATTCTTAAATTTATAAACAATTTTTTACTTATACCAATTGGATTTTTACTTAAAAGAAAAGTTAAAGAAAAATCTGTTGAAAAAAAATCTTATATTTCAAATAATCTTAAATATTTAAGGAATCAAAAGTTAGCAGATTTCATAAGTAATTATTTTAAAAGATATAATGTCGTCTTTGATATGGTAGAAGTGCTGAAATGTATAAATAAATATGATGAAGCATTGAATAGTTTTGAAATTTCAAACAATAACGGAGGGATGGGATATAACAACGGACTAATTACATTTATTATATTTCGATTGATTTCTCCAGCTATTTCTCTTGAAAGTGGTGTATGGAAAGGTTTTACCACTTATATTATTGATAAAGCAACAGATTATGCTTCTGAGATTTATAGTTTTGATATTAATCTTGGGAACTTAGAATATAGATCAAGGAAATCAACTTATTTTGAAGGGGATATTGAAGAAAATATTAACTTCCTTAAAAACAAGAATATTGATATAGCGTTATTTGATGATCATGTATCTCACTATGACAGGATTATTTTTGGTTTGAAGAATAATATAAATTTTATGATTGCAGATGATGATTTATCTATTTTTCAAATTCATTCTGATGGCTGGCCCCCGATACCAACAGCATCCATGATATTTGATTATGAAAATATCCCTCATAATTTTAATTGGGTTAATAATGAAAAATTTGGAGAAGCAGATATTAGACAATTAAATTATAAAGTCATAACAGATAATTATATTAGAATTTCTTATCCGGATCTTTTTGAATTCACAGGATATTTAAATGCTTCATCATCAAGCTTTCTAATAAATAAGAAAAAAATAAATAATTTTAACTGTGAATAAAAATTTAAAACATAAAGTTTTAATGATTCTTGATGAACGTAGAAATGTTCCGAGTGGCGTAATAAAAGTTGCTGACGAAATTAAAAACGGTTCAAATTCAGATATTAATTATGAGGTTTTAAATTTAGATATTGTTATAAATAGAAAAATCAATTCATACGATAAGAAAAAAAATAATGAAAATTTTTACATAAGATTATATAAAAAATTAAAGATTTATTTAAAACAAATAATGTTGTTGGTCAATGAATTGTTATCTAATGATTTTAAATCAATTATATTTCACAATGGAGGAATTCCAGGAAGTCTATTAATCACAATTAGTCTTTTAATATCTAATTTATTAAAGCCTTATTCCAGAAAAATTATGGTTATTCATAATTATCCAAGAAAAAGTTCAAATTTTAAAATCAAAATTTTTAATTTATTTACAAAGTTATCTATAAAATACTTTGCAAACAAGGTGGTAAGTGTAAGTTATGACTGCTCTTTAGTTTTATCTGATTTTTTAAAAAAAAATGTTTTAACTATTCATAATGGTATTAATACTAAATTAGAGTTAAAAAATAAAAAACGTTCCTTATATAAAAGACTTTTATTCGTTGGAGAAATGGATAAAAGAAAGGGGCTTGATACTCTTTTAAAAGCAATTCAAAATAAAGTTTTTAACGAAAAAAAGATTCATATTATTATCGTAGGTTCAGGAGATAAAAGCTATAAGGATAATTTTATTAGAGCCTGTAAGAAATCAAATTATTTATTTTCATATCTTGGGTTTAGAAAGGATATTGATAAATTAATGTTGAATTGCGATATATTAATAGTCCCCTCTATTTACAATGAAAGTTTTGGTATGGTTTTGCTAGAAGCCTATAGAGCTAAGATTCCAATTGTAAGCACAAATATCGGTGGGATGAAAGAAGTAATTTTAGAAAATAAAAGCGCCTTAGTTTTTAAACCAAATGATTGGGAAGGATTAGGAAAAAATGTAAATGCAATTATTACAAAAAAGGATTTGAAAAATAAATTAATTACATTAGGTTATGAATTATTATTAAATAAATTTTCATCAAAAATAATGGCAGATAAATATGGAGAATTGATTTAAAAATTTTTATTTTAGTGTAATTTCCATTTTGGCAAAATTTATAAAGCTGTCCATCCTCCATCAACTATTAAGGAGGCTCCTGTCATATAAGAAGATGCTTTAGAAGATAAGAAAACTATTGGACCAATATACTCTGAGGGACTTGCCATTCTATTTAAAGCAGTATGTTCTGAGTAGGATTTAAGAAATTCCGAATTCGGGTCATTATTAACACCTCCAGGAAGAAGTACATTAACTCTAATATTTTTATTGGCGAGGTGGACTGCTAAATGTCTTGTTACATTAAGAAGTGCACTTTTAGAAGCAGAATATCCTATTGGTTTCTCAATATCGTTTGTTTCAGTTTTAAAACAATCATATATTGAAGGTTTTGGTGATACTAAGCCATATGTAGATGAGACATTAATAATTGAAGCATTATTTGGATTGAAAATAGGAAGCATACACTGAACCATATTTAGACTTCCACAGATATCAACCTTATAAAAACTCATCCATTCATCTTGAGATTGATCTTGAAAACTTGGATAAATAGATTTGTCAACTTTATCCCCTAATTGGACAACAAGAGAGGCCATATTAACTAATACGTCCACTTTTCTTCCATTTAAATAGTTTAAAACATTTTTTTTGATCGAATCATTTAAAAGCTCTTTGTTAGTTATGTCACACTGTATTTCAAAGAAATTTGGATGTTTAAAGTTACTTTTTAATAAATCTACTGAAATTACAACAGCTTCATTTTTGATAAGAAATTCTATTACTTTTCTTCCTATGAGACCAGAACCTCCAGTAAAAACAAAAACTTTTTTACTTACTTTAAATAAATTACCTATATTATCAGTGCTTAACATTTTCATCTCTAATAATAGTTTGAATGATATCACCCTCTAGTTTTTCATGAAGATTATTATTATCTATTGATTCATTTAAGATTTGAGCAGAGTACTCTATAGCATTTGATAAATTCTTAATATCAGCAAATGAATGCATAGCACAGAAAAATGGAGTTGTTCTAGTCAGAAAACCTTGCTTAACAAGTTCTTGTTGAAACAAAGTTAGAAGTTCATTCGATGAGTATTTACAGTTTTCTGGTGGATTTAATTCATATTTAGGCCATGAAGGATGACCATATGCTTTCATCCAATTAAATTTATTTTTTGATGCTATTTCATTGAAATCATTTATAAAAACTTTTCCAAGTTCTGAAATATGTTCGAGATAATCTGTTTGCTTAAGGATGTTTATTGTTTTAATAGCAGCAGCGATGCTTGGCAAATCACCTCCATAGGTAAATGAATAAAAGACGTCTTCAAATTCCGCTAGATATTCTGATTTCCCAGTTATTACTGATATTGGGTATCCATTAGCAATGGCTTTGCCATAACAAGTTAAATCCGGATGAACATTTAGAACTTTCTGTGCACCACCAATTGAGAATCTAAATCCACTAACTACTTCATCAAATATAAGTAAAGCTCCATTTTGATGAGTTATTTCTTTAACTTTCTCTAAGAAATTATCTTCAGGGTATTCTGCTCCCATTGGTTCCATAACTACACATGCAATATTATTATTTTCTTGTTTAAATAAATTTATTAACGATTCAATATCATTATATTTAAAAGATTTTGTGAGACTTCCAACTTGTTTTGGAATTCCTCTATTCCTTGGGGTTTGTCCAATATACCAATCTTGCCAACCATGATAACCACAACATGCTATGACATCTTTACCAGTGAGTCCTCTAGCCAACCTAACTGCTCCTGAAGTAGCATCCGAACCGTTTTTGCCAAATCTGCACATCTCATGATTTGGATTTAAGGTGCTGATTAATTCGGCTAATTCCGCTTCCAAAGGATGACCTAAGGATGGGGATACAAAAGTATTTCTAGCTGATTCATAGAATGCATCATCAATTTCTTTGAAACAATGGCCAATTATTATAGGACCAAGACCTAATACAAAATCTATATATTCGTTATTATCAAGATCCCATATTTTTCCACCTTTACCTTTTGAAAGTAACTTAGGAGCTACTCCGTTTACATGAGCGTTGGGCATCTTGGAAAAGGTTTGAGCTCCTCCAGGAATGTATTTAATCTGATTTCTCCAAGCTTCTTCAGTAAAAGTTAAAGGGAGAGGTTTATTATTAAAATCTTTATTGAAATTTGTAGAATCTTTTTCGAAGGATGAAGCCCAACCTTCACCAAATGTTCTATTATGGGTTTTCAAATTTGTTGATAAGGTTCCATAGTTTTTAATTAGACTATCAGAATTTGAATTTAAGAAATCTTGATCATTTTCGTAAGTATTTGCAATAGCCTGTATTCTTTCAATATCTTCGGGGTAATCAATACAAAATCTTAATTTTGAATGATCCTTATTTAGATTGATTTTTTCAATGCGATTTTTGTCCATATCATAAAAAGCATGAGTAACATGCTCTCTTTCGGAGAACTTTAAGGAATTTCTCCAAGCTTTTGATAAGGAATTATAAGTAAAACCAGAGACATCAAAGCCGTCTGGAAATGTTGTAGGTAAAGGTTCTGAAGTACTTACAAAAGATTTGCCTGAGTTTAGTTTCTCAATGACAGTTAATATTTCATTACTGCAAACTAAAGGACAATCAGAAGTTATCCTTATAATTTGGTCTGCGTTTAACTCTGTTGCGGCTTGGTAATATCTATCTAAGAGGTCTTCCTTACTCCCTCGATAACAATAAATATTATTATCTTTTGCATAGGTAGCAATCTGATCATCAATTGAGGAATTTGTAGTGAGTATTCCTATTGAACATTTGTTTATGAAGGGTTTTAATCTTTCAAAAAGAAGCTCTAAAATAGTTAATTTTTTTCCAGATGGTAACTGTATCTCTTTTAAAACTTTACCAGGATATCTAGTGGAATTCATTCTCGCTTGAACAAGAATAGCTGTTCTAATATCCATTAATTCTTATTGGTAGTTTATTTATTGTAATAAAAAAATCTTTTGCTTGAAAAGATTTAACTCTTTTCTACTAAAATATTCTCATAATTTCTATTAAGGTAAATAACTCTTTTGGATTTCAAAGAATATAAATTATTAATATGTGATTTTGATGGAGTATTAACTGATAATAAAGTTTATGTTTCGGAAAAGGGAAGTGAAACTGTTCTGTGCTCAAGAAGTGATGGAATAGGATTTAGGATTTTTGAGCAAAATGGTATAGTTCCGATCATATTATCTTCAGAGACATCACCTGTAGTTATACAAAGAGCCAAAAAACTTAAAGTAAAGTGTTTTAATAATGTAAAAAGTAAAAAAAATTTTTTATTAGAAAGTAATGAATTGAACATACTTAACAATAAATCTATTTATATAGGAAATGATATTAATGACTATGAGGCAATGAAACTTTGTAAATTGAAAGTATGTCCATTAGATGCCTGGCCAGAAATTAAAGATATATCTGATATCGTTTTGGATATTAATGGAGGTGATGGTGTTGTGAGATTACTTTCCAGTATGTTTTCATAAATTAATGGATAATTTAGCTATTCATCATAAAAAAATCAACTGGTTACTTTCTCCTAAATCATTAGGAGTAGAATTAACGGATGGACAACATTTCTTTATTGAAGAATCTAATTTGTTAGTGGAGATTTATAAGAATTCTTTCCAAAAAAATCCTTCGAATGTTACTGAATTAAGTGCAAATGGAAATCTCAAATATTCTGCAAATGATCCTTTTTTTGAGCCAGTTTTTGAATTTATAAATTTTTCTAGATTTTATTTAAGTGAGTTTTGCGATAATGTTCTGATACATGGCAGCTTAGTTGATGGAGGTTTTGTTAAAGGTTTAAGTGATTTTGATGTAATTATTGTTCCAAAAGAAGAAACCTTGCTGAATGTAGTACATTTAGACAAATTAAGGAAGTTATTGCAGTCATCTTTCATTTACTTAAAATACCTTGATCCACAACAACATCATTCATTTTTAATATTTTCGAAAAAGTATCTTTATTCTGACAATATTCAAATCCCTCCTGCTCTAGTAGAAAACTCTTATTCATGTTTGACATTAAATAAAATTATTCTTTTCAACCAAAAAATACATAATAAAGTTGATTCATCAAGATTAATTAATAACTTTTTTGATAAAGAAGAATATCTTCTCAAACGTTCTTGCGAAGCAGGAATGTTTCTTCATCATCCCCTAAAAGGAGAATACTTATTAGAAAACTTTAGGAATTCTGAAGATAATCTTTATCAATTTAAGAATTTTTTAGGTTACGTATCTTTATTACCTTCACTCTATTTCAGTGCATTAAGTAAACCCGTTCTGAAACACAAATCATTTGAGAAATTAAAACAAGAAGGCTTTGAGCATGAGTTGATAAATTTATCAACAAAAATTAGAGGAGAGTGGGAGAGCAGAGGTTCAAAAAAATATCTTACCAACCAAATTCCAATTTGGATTCCAGAATTTTTTGGAAGAGAATATTTATCAAGGTGTCATGAATTATTAAAGTTATTAAGAATACATGGAAAGTCAGTTTTGTAAAAGAGATTTAATTATCAAAAAATTAAGAGAATATAATTTTGAAGATATTGGATGCTATCCATTCTTATATGGCACAATGAGTAATCTTAATTTATCTGATATTGATTTAGTTATTTTTGTTGATTCTAAAATTGGGAATTCAATTTCTAATTTAAGAAAATATTTTGTGAGCAACTTCGATTCAAACCCATATGATATTTTGTCCTATAAATTGTTCCCTCTGTTTATTAAAGATGATTTTTATAAATTTGGTGATATTAATGTTCAAAACATCTTAAATAAAAAAAATCAAATAATTAAAGATAATCTTTATGAAAACGATATAAATTCTATTTTGATGGATATATTTGACTGGTTACCAGAAAGATATTTAAATTTCTTAAATTTAGATTTTGATAAATTGACAACTACTTGTCACGCTTATTCTTTATTACATAGTCTAAAAAAGATTTCAAGACTATTAGATAATAAATATTTTTCTGATCAAATATTAATCATCGAAAATATGAGAAAAGATCTTTCATACAATAGTCTTAAGAATGAAATTATTTTATTTAATAAAAAGGTTGAAGAATTAACAATGTATAGTTTTGATTTGCTTAATAAATATTTATTAGATTCTAATTATGTAATTAAGGAGAAAAAAAAATTCTTAAATAGTAACAATTTTATATTCAAAATTTTTGACTATTATACTAACCTAAGACATATTTATTCCACAAAAAATATTTCAGAATCTTTTAATTATCCTTACTACTTATTCAATTCTAAAGATTTAAATCAAGGCTTAATACTTAATGAGAAATTTAAGAGTTTATCTATTAAAAGGTTTAAATTGTTAAATGTATATTTAAAGTGGTATTTAGAATTAGAGGATAATTTAAGTTCGTGTTACCGATATTCACATTTAATAAAAAAAACTTAACTTTTTAACCCTTTTTGATAATATACTGATGTATTTGTTAGAAAAGTAGAAAATGATAAACCCAGTTTTTATTGACCAGACTAAAATATCATTAGACAGCCCGCCCTACATTATCGCTGAAATAGGTAATAATCATAACGGTAATTTAGATTTAGCTTTAAAACTAATAGATGAAGCACAAAGATGTGGGGCTAATGCTGTTAAGCTCCAAACCAAAAATATAGAAAAAGCTTTTTCCAAAGAACTTCTCAATAAACCCTATAATGGTGAGAATAGTTTTGGTAAAACATATCGTGAACACAAAGAAGCATTAGAATTGTCATCTCAAGAGACAAAAAGTCTTTTTGATTATGCAAAGAAGATAGGGATAACAGCTTTTTCGACACCTTTTGACCTTGAATCAATCAAGCTTCTCGAGGAGATTAATCCACCTGTTTACAAAATTTCTTCATTTCACGTTGTAGATATACCTCTAATAAAAGAGTTATCCAGATTAAATAAACCAATTATAATTTCCACTGGAATGTCAACTAATGAAGAAATTGATAAGGCAGTCAGTACAATCAAGGAATTTCATGATCAAATAATTATTTTGCATTGTGTAAGTGCGTATCCTACAGAGGATAGAGATGTAAATTTAACTAGAATTCCTTTTCTTGCAAAAAGATACGACTCAATTGTGGGATATTCTGGACATGAAAGAGGTGTAACAATATGCACTGCATCAATTCCTCTTGGAGGAAGGGTTATAGAACGCCACTTTACTCTTGATAGAACAATGAAAGGACCTGATCATGCGGCTTCAATTGAGCCAACTGGATTAGAATTAATATGTAAACATGCAAAACAAATCTTTTCTGCCTTAGGAGAATCTAATAGTGTTTTAAATGAAACTGAATTGATTAATAGAAAAAAATTTCGTGGATATTGATTTAAATTTAAAAAGAATAATAAATATATATAATTCTTCAATAGGCAAGCAGTATCATGCTGATCAATCGCTAGATTTTACCAAAAGAGATTTACATACAATTCCTCAAACAGGAAGAAAAATTTCTGATGATATAAAAAAAATTTTTTCATATTTACCAAATAATTTTCCTTATATACTTGATGTTGGTTGTGGGTTAGGCATGGTTAGTCATTTATTGCATTTAGTAACTGGAAAGCCTGTTATAGGAATAGATTGTTCTGATGCGACTATTACTAAAGCAAAAGAAATTTCACTCTCACCAAACGTAAGTTTTCATAAATATACTTTGGGAACTAACTCTCCAGTAAATTTTCAAGATAATCCAGTAATTTTTTCAAGAATGTTTTTAATTCACATACCAGATTCTGCTTATGAAGAAATAATAAGAGAACTTTTAAAGTTTAATCCTAGTTATTTAGCTTTTATAGAGTATTTTTCTCAGAAGAATGAATCATTAGACTGGAGAGGTGTTAATAATATGATTTATAAAAGAGATAATTATAAACAAATCTCAAGATTGGTTAATTGTAAAAAACTATATTGTGAACTAATTCAAATAAGAGAAGAATTCTATAATAAAAAAGATTTGTACTACCAACATTGTTTGATTGAGTTGAATAAATAGCAAATTTAAAAATTGATTTATAAAATACTATTTACAGATAAAATTTGCGATAGAAATAATACTTTCTATCATATTTTCTTCCCTTCTTTGATTGACAATAAGAGTAAAAATCATTTTTGCTATGTTGATAAATTTGTAACTCCTGAATCAATTAAAAGATTATTAAATAAACTTATTAAAAAGGAATCGATTTTCTTAAGATATTTTTTAACAATAAATTATAATTTTATTTTTATACATTTATCTTATTCTTATGTAATTTATAAGTCTGTTAAATTATTTTTTAAAGAATACTCCAGATTAAATGGAAAAATAATAATAATTAATAAGGTTGTTGACGACAATTTACTAGATTATATTCTAAAGTTCCTTTCTCATAGACATAATTTTAAATATGAAAAAAAATCATTTGAAAAAGGAGAAGAAGAAAAAGTAATTAATCTTGCTCCAAAATTTAATAGATTATACAAATTTAATCCTGTATTAATATTATTTTTTTTTATAAGATCGTTATTATTTTTTATTAAAAGTATTCATAA
>MDSV01084296.1_pt1 | contig 10182 bp, 9 predicted proteins | sample 810851 | NCBI WGS metagenome assembly MDSV01 (sample SAMN05326640, study PRJNA326480) | marine metagenome | isolation source: seawater | place: Atlantic Ocean: North East | collected 2012
ACAAGACACTGTCGTTTGCGCAGAATTATTAGGGAAAAAAGTCGATATGCACAAATATGCAATACAAATAACTGTAGCTGATACACGAGATGGTGCTTGTAGTAGTTCAACATTAAAAGAGGCTAGCTCCTGGGGCAAAGTTGATATAACAAAAGAACAGATGGTTTTTGCAGAAGCTACAAGCGTGCTTCCTCTAATTGCAAGTGATGCTTACCATCGTAAAAATTGGGAAAAAAGAGAAAAAAGAAATTTTTCCAAAATTTTTAATTAATAAATGGATTACTTAAGCCAAAAAAAAGGGTTTTTAGGTTATGACGCTAGTAACAACTTAAATCCTAAGGTTATTGTTGTTCCATTTGGTCTAGAAAAGACTGTAAGCTACGGGGGAGGAACGAAAAATGGGCCTAAAGAAATAATTAAAGCATCTCACCAAGTAGAACTTTTTGATGAAGAACTTAATAAAGAACCATATAAGGAGATAGGCATTAAAACTTTAAAGCCATTTGGTATTAAAAACAATATTAGACAAGCTCTAGATCAATTATCACAAATTAACAAAAAAATAATTGCTGACGGTAAATTTCCACTTGTATTTGGAGGAGAGCATTCTATTACTCCTGGATCAATTGAACCTTTAGTTAATAAATTTGACAATATAACACTTTTACATTTTGATGCTCACGCTGATCTAAGAGAAGAATATCAAGGCGAGAGATTTTCTCATGCTTCAGCAATTAAAAGATGTTTAGATTTTAAAAATGTTAAAGTTGTCTCTTTTGGTATACGAAACTTGTCAAAATCAGAAATGGATTTTTACGACAATAATAGAGATAGAATTAAAATTTTTTGGGCAAAAGATAAAAAAAACTGGGACTTTTCACAAATAGATGAACTCTTTAAGAATAAAACAGTTTACATTACTTTTGACGTAGATGGTTTTGATGCAAGCATAATGCCAGCAACAGGCACGCCAGAACCAGGCGGTTTGTTATGGGAAGATGTTTTGCCTATTATTAAAAATGTTTGCAAGATCGCCAATATAGTAGGTGCTGATATTAATGAGTTAGCACCAATTAAAAATTTTAACTCTTACAATTTTCTTGTTGCTAAACTTGCTTATAAGATTATTGCCTATACTTTTGAATTCAAGAGTTGACAAAACTTTTTGGGCTCCAAGATATTATCACAAGAGCTCCCCCGAGATCACTATTCCTTCTAAATAATAATTTTGCATTCTGCCTCTCTAATAAAGTTTTTCCCAAGAATGTACCTAAACCAAGCCCAGAATTAGAACTCAATTCTTTTGATTTGGATTTTATATATGGTTCACCGATTTTATTAATTATATCTTCTGGTATACCTGGCCCATCATCATTGATTTTAATTTCAATCAATTTTTGATCGCTCCTTAAATTTATTTTTACTTTACTTTTAGAAAATTTTATAGCGTTACCAATAAAATTTCTGAGGCCATAAATTATTTCAGGTGTTCGCTGGATTTCAATTTTATTGTCGTCTTGATCAACAATAAGATCAATCTTTTTAGATGAAGTCTCTTTGAAGGAATTTACAATTTCCTCTAAAAGGTCTTCAAATTTTATTGAGCTTAAAAACACATCTTCTTCAAATTGTTTTTTAGATATCTGTTTTAAAATTTCACTACACCTCTTAGTTTGGCTTATTAATAGATCAATATCTTTTGAAATTTCATTTTCATTTCCTATTTCTTTTTTTATTTCTTTTGCCACAACACTTATAGTTGCTAGAGGAGTTCCTAAAGAATGCGCTGCGGCTGCGGCTTGACCTCCCAATGACTCAAGCTCATACTCTTTAGATATTACCTCTTGTAATTTATTTAAAGCCATAGATCTTTTTTTAGTTTCTCCAGCAAAACGAATTCCAAAATAACTTAAAAATATTAACCCTATGAAAATAGAAATTACGATTCCTATTTTATAAAAATTTGGAAAATGAAGTAAATTCATTTCTTCTCCTGGCAAAGGTAAATAAAAAAATGAAATTGTCAAAAGGAGTATAGAGGTAATAAATCCTAAAATTATAGTTGTTCCCATACTTAAAAATGTTGATGAGACTATCGCTGGTATGATAAGCAAAAAACAAAAGGGATTAAATATTCCTCCTGTTAGGTAAAGTAAAAAACTTAATTGTATTAGGTCATAGACCAAAAATATTGCTGCATACAAATCTTTAAGTTGATTAATTTTTATACCGAATTGAAGATAAAGATTTGTTAATAATCCTATGAAAATTATAAAGTAGCTTTGTTCAATTGGAAAAGATAATTCCAAATAGAAAAAAACAATATTAATTGCCAAAAATTGTCCAAAAATAGCAATATATCTTAAAATCGTTAGTGTATTCTTATCTAAATTGAGGTTCTCTTTTGTTCGGAAAAGAGTTGGGAAATCCATAGTTTTGCTAGATGTCTAAATTAGTTACATCTAAAGCATTATTGGTAATAAAGTCTTTTCTAGGAGCAACCTCATCACCCATTAACACTTTAATCATTTTCTGATCGTCTTTTGACTTATCCTTAGTTCCTTTGGAGTACTGAACTCTAAGCATTGTTCTATTATCAGGATTTAAAGTTGTTTCCCAAAGCTCTTCAGGATTCATTTCGCCTAAACCCTTGAAGCGTTGTATTGATAGTTTTTCTTTTTGATCCTGAAGAAATTTTTTATAATCAGCAGAACCTTTTTTAATTTTCTTATTAAAGTTACCAGCATCTAAAATATATTCCTCTAAAGCTTTCTCATTTTTTATATAAATACTTTTATTAGCTTTAGTAACCTTGAATAACGGAGGCTGAGCGAGATATATGTGCCCTTTTTCAATCAATTGGTTGAAAGGATAATTGTTAAAGAAGGTTAGCAATAGTGTTCTAATATGTGAACCGTCTACGTCAGCATCGGTCATTATAACTATTTTATCATATCTTAAATTTTCAATATTAAAATCTTTGGAGCCGGTACCCAAAGCATTAATTAAAGTAACAATTTCATTAGATGACATCATTTTCGATAGAGCTTTAGTAGATTGATCTTCGCCATTTGTTTTTCCATTAACATAAGTATTTAAAATCTTTCCTCTTAAAGGTAGTACTGCTTGATATTCTCTAACACGACCTTGCTTCGCTGATCCTCCGGCTGAGTCACCCTCTACTATAAAAAGTTCTGTTCCTTCTCGTTTTTGTATTTGGCAATCTGCCAATTTTCCAGGTAGTCCTGATAATTCAAAAGTTCCTTTTCTTCTTACACTATCTCTAGCTTTCCTCGCTACATCTCTTGCCATAGCTGCTTGAGTAATTTTTTCCAGGATTGTTCTTGCTATAGCTGGATTTTGATCAAACCATGTTGACACTTTTTCATTGATGATATGCTCAACTATATTTCTTATTTCTGATGAAACTAATTTATCTTTTGTTTGAGATGAAAACTTAGGATCTGGCATTTTAATTGACAGCACGGCGGTCAATCCCTCTTTTATATCTTCTCCAGACAGTGAAATTCTATTTTTTTTGTTATTTTTATCTGCTGAATACTTATTTATTATTCTTGTAAGCGCACTTCTAAATCCTAATAAATGAGTTCCTCCATCTTTTTGGGGTATATTATTTGTAAATGGTAACACTTCCTCTGAATATCCGGCGTTCCATTCGAAAGAACACTCTACTACAACATTATTTTTACTTGCTGTTACATATACTGGTTTTTTAAAAACTTCTTTTTCATTCTTATTTACCAGTATCGGTTTTTTATTGTTGATATGCCTTACAAATTCCAGTATCCCCCCGTCGTATTTATGTAAAATTTCTTTAGATTTTTTAGAGGTATTATCTATAAGTTTAATGGCTATTCCTTTATTAAGAAAAGCTAACTCTCTAATTCTTTTTTCCAATATCGTTGAGCTAAATTTAATTGCTGAAAAAATTTCTTTAGAAGGTAAAAAAGTAATCTTTGTACCTTTTTTTTTTTGTTTTTCCAATTTTTTTTAATGGTTTAATTGAATTTCCATTTTTAAATTTAATTTCATATTCGTTTCCATCACGATAAATATTTAAATCTAATTTTTCTGATAAAGCATTTACCACTGAAACTCCTACTCCATGTAACCCGCCTGAAACTTTATAGGAGTCGTGATCAAATTTTCCCCCTGCATGTAGTTGGGTCATAATTACTTCTGCAGCAGACATTTTTTCACCTTTGTGCATGTCAACTGGTATTCCTCTGCCATCATCCTCGACCGTAACAGTGTTATCGGAATGAATTGAAATAATTATGTTTTTGCAATAACCAGCGAGTGCCTCGTCAATAGAATTATCTACGACCTCAAAAACCATATGATGTAATCCAGAACCATCATCGGTATCTCCAATATACATACCGGGTCGTTTTCTTACAGCGTCTAAGCCTTTTAGGACTTTTATCGCATCGGCACCGTATGATGCTTTATTATTTGAAACAGAATTTTTTGACATTATATTTTGATAATTAATTGTACCATCTTTTTAATCTAAGATAAAATTATCTATGATCAAATCGACTTAAAATGATTATGTATCAACAGTTCTAGAGCAAAAAATAATAAAAATTTTAAAATTTAAAAAACTTAGATTTTCATAGGCATTATAACGTAATAACTATTCTTATCAGATAAATCCTCAATTAAAACTGGCGAGACTGAGTCCTTTAAATTTATTTTTAAATTTTTATCTTCTATTTCAGATGCAATATCTATTAAATATTTAGAGTTAAAACTTATATTTAGATTATCTGAACTAAACTCTGCTTCTATTTTTTCATTGCCCTCTCCAGAATTTGCACTATTGACAGATAGTTGGACGTTATCTTTGTTAATGACTAATTTGACACCCTCTTTTCTATCAAGCGAAACACTCGCTACTCTTTCTATCGAATTTATAAAATCTTTAGCTGATACTTTCAAAATTTTATCATTACTTGTGGGTACTACCTTTTTATAATCAGGAAATTTGCCGTCTATAACTTTGGAAATTAATTTAATTTTTCCAAGTGTAAATTTAATTCTATTTTCGCCTGTTTGCATTGTAAGCTGTTCTGAAGTTTCAGATAATAACGAACAAAGTTGAAACACAGTTTTTCTTGGTAATATCAAAGAAGTAAAGTCTTTATTGTCCACTTCTAAACTACTCGATGATAGTCTATGACTATCTGTAGCAACTCCTGTTAAAAAATTTCTTCCATGTGCTTCAGTTAAATGAAGAAAAATTCCATTCAAATAATGCCTTGTGTCGTCATTAGATATTGAAATTCTTGTTTTATTTAATAAATTTAAAAATCTATTATTATTTAATTTAATTACATTGCCCTCAAATTCATCAGCAAAAGTAGGGAAATTATCTGTTGGTAGGCATAAAAGATTGAAGTCTGAGTTCTCGCTTTTAAGGCTAAGTTTATTTTCTGATTTTAATTCGAAACTTAATTCAGCATTAGAGGAAATTTTCCTCAAAATATCGTAAAGAATAGCTGCAGAAGTTGTGGTGCTACCTTCATTAACAATTTTAATGTCACTGATTTCGTCATAAAATATTATATCTAAATCCGTTGCAACAATTGATAATTTTTTATTTTTGAGCTGCAAAAGTACATTTGATAAAATTGGAAGTGTATTTTTTTTTTCAACAACTCCTTGAACAAAATTTAAAGATTTTAATAAAATGTCTCTTTTAACTGCAAATTGCATTAAGTTATTGCTCTAATAATAGGCTTTTAATCTGATTTATATTTTTTTTCATTTCGTCGTCTTGTTCAGATAATCTAGTAATTGTTTTTACTGCGTGAATAACAGTGGTGTGGTCTCGATTTGCAAATCTTCTCCCTATCTCTGGTAAAGACCTAGCTGTCATTTTTTTCGCCAAATACATTGCTATTTGCCTTGGCCTTGCAAGTGGTCTTGATCGTCTTTGAGACAACATTTCACTTAAAGCTATGTTAAAATAATTTGAAACTACATTTTGTATTTTATCTACTGTTATCACTCTTATTTGGCTGAAAACATCTTTTAGGATATTTTTACAATCGTTAATTGTTAAATCTTTATTATGAACTCTACTAAATGCTACAATTCTATTAAGTACGCCAATTAATTCTCTAATATTTGTTTTGCTTTCTGTAGCAATATAATTGATTACTTCATCACTTAAATTTATGCTTTCTTTAAACTGACTTTGGATTTCTTCGATTTTCTTTTTAATAATTTTTATTTTCAATTCTAAATCGGGTAAATCAATATCAACTACTAGACCGCCAGCCAGTCTAGATTTTATTCTATCCTGGACCCTATCCAATTTCATTGGTGCTCTATCTGCTGAGATTACGATTTGAGAGCCTTTATCTATAAGACTGTCAAAAGTATGAAAAAACTCCTCTTGAAGGCTCTCTTTTCCACTTATAAATTGTATATCGTCTATTATGAAAACTGAGGACTTCCTAAAAAAATCCTTGAAATTGACCATATCATTTTTTTTTATGGATTTTATGAAATGATACATGAACCTTTCAGCTGAAATAAACATAACATTATTGTTGTCTTGTAACTTTAACCCAATCGCATTTAAAAGGTGCGTTTTTCCAAGACCTACTCCTCCACAAATATATAGCGGATTATATCTAGCTACATGTTCGCATACTTTTTTTGAATAGGATAAAGCAATATCGTTACTCTTTCCGCTAATAAAACTTTCAAAATTAAGATTTGGATTTAGTCTGTTGTAATTTAATATTGAGTCTTTTATTTCCGTAACTTTATTAATTTCGTTTATTTTTATAAATTCTTGATTTTGCTTATTTTCCTCAATGATTTTAAATTCTATTCTATTAAGACTTAATTTAAAGCTTTTTACTTGCTCTAATATCTTGTCTAGATATCTTGAGACAATCCAATCTCTAAAAAACCTAGTGGGAACCCCTAAAATTAGATAATCATTATACTCTTTTACTAATGTGATTTTTTGCAACCAGCTGTTATAAACTTCACTACCAAAGATTTTCTTAAATGTAGATTGTATTTCTTCCCAGTTTAAAGTTTTTTCCTCTTCAGAAATAAAAGAGTTTTGTTTTTTTGTAATATTATTTTCCATTTAGAAAGTCTTGATGAAATTCTATTAATGCTCTTTTAAATTATTTTGCAAGAAATTTTTTTAAAATAAAAAAAAAAAAAACGTTTTGGGTTGTACAACTAACGTTCAGCTAGAAAAGAATTTATTTTACAACTAATTAAAATAACAATCTATATTTTGTTTTAGTGTACTAAATGTAGATTTATAAAATTACAATCAACTCGAGATTGATTGATGTATTGATTAAATTTTTTTAGAGACCCTTGAAATTTTTCTTGAAGCGGTGCTTTTATTAATTACACCTGACTTAGCAACCTGCATTAGAATTGATTGAAACTTGGAGAAGTATTTTTTTGCTTTATCCTTTTCTTTATTTTTAATTAATAACTCCATTTGCTTAATAGCATTTTTATACTTACTTTTTCTTATTCTATTAATCTGAGTTTGCTTTTTTACTCTTCTTACTCGTCTGATGGCTGATTTAGTATTAGGCATTTTGACGATTATATATAGGTACAATTTAACATGGTCAACTTTATTATTTTTGGCATCTACTACAGTAAAATGAAGCCCGACCACCTATTACAATTTTTCTTATCCTCTTGTTACAATTCTTATTTGAGCATATTTCACCACTTTTACCATAAACGCTAAAGTATTGTTGAAATCTACCCTTTTTTCCATCACTGCTAGAAAAATCTTTTAAAGAAGATCCTCCAAATGATATTGCAATTTTTAATATTCTTTTTGTATGAAAAATGACTCTTTTAATTTCGTAATCTTGTATTGAATCAGCCTTTTTCATTGGTTTAATTTTGCTGAAAAAAAGAACTTCATTAGCGTATATATTTCCTAAACCTGAGACAAATCTTTGATCCATAAGAATATCTTTTATCATTCTTTTTCTTTTAGCAAGAAAGTCTTTAAAATATTTAAAATTAAATTTTTTTTCAAAAGGTTCAGGACCTAAACTTTTCAGATGAAGACTCCGATGAAGCTCTTGCTTATTCAATATTTTTATAAAACCAAATTTTCTAATATCGTTATAAATTAATTTTTGTCCTCTTGAAAATTTAAATATTATTCTATTATGCTTTTCATCTTTTCTTTCGTTGAGTTCATAATAAAAGCTAGTTTTATATTTCTTGTTTTTATTATTAGTAAAAAAAAATTTTCCGGTCATGCCAAGATGTACTAACATAATGATATTTTTTTCAAAAATAAAAATTAAAAATTTTGATCTTCTTAAAATTTTTATCAATTTAAGACCAATTATTTTTTTTATATGCTTAGTATTAATACGATATCTCAGTTTAGTGGTATTGAGTTTAATGGATTTTATAATTAAATTTTGAATTTTTTTATTCAGAGACCTTTTAACAACTTCAACTTCTGGTAATTCTGGCATATAATTAATTATGAAAAGTACTATTCAAGATAAATCAAAATTAGTCAATTCTGTATTTTCAAGCGTTTACCAGAAATACGATCTAATGAATGATCTAATGTCATTAGGTATTCACAGAATTTGGAAAGAGAAATTTATTAATTGGCTAAATCCAGCTTCAAATTCAAAGATAATAGATGTTGCTTCTGGTACTGGGGATATAGCCAAATTATTTTCAAAAAAAATAAATCATCTAACTGATATAACATGTGTAGAACCGAATAATGAAATGTTTAACGAAGGGAAAAAAAAACTAAGACATTATAAAAATATTAAATGGATACAAGCTAATGCGGAAAGTTTACCAGTTGATGATAATTTATACGATTTTTATACAATAAGTTATGGTATCCGAAATGTAACAAATATTAATAAGTCTTTAAAAGAGGCGCTTAGAGTTTTAAAACCAGGCGGTCGTTTTATGTGTTTAGAATTTTCTAAAATAGATAATGAAGCAATTAATTTTTTTTATAAAAATTATTCAAAAATTTTACCGATAATTGGAAAGTACGTTGTAGGATCTTCCAAACCGTATGAATATTTGATTGAAAGTATAAACTCATTCTATAATCAAGATCAACTTTCTAAACTTATGACCAAGAATGGATTTTCAAAAGTAGAGTATAGAAATTTATCCAATGGTATTTCAGCTATTCACTCTGGGTGGAAAATATAATGTTTAAAAGATTATTTAACTTGTTTCAGATTGCACGAAAACTATCTTTATCTGGAGCTGTAGACACAATTAATCAAGTTCATCAAATTCCACTATCATTGAATTTATTTTTTAGTTTCATTTCTATTGGTGCAGATAGCAATAGATTTGAAAATAATAAGTCCCCAGGTGAAAAACTTTGTGTTGCTTTACAGAGTATGGGTACTACATTTATTAAACTTGGCCAATTTTTAGCTACAAGACCAGATATAATCGGTGAGCAAATGGCTAAAGATTTAGAAAAACTTCAAGATAAGGTTCCAGCATTTGATCTTTATGAGGCCAAAAAAGTTATAAAAAAAGAAATTGGTGAAAAACAATTTAGTAACATAATCGAAATAGGTGGGCCTATTGCAGCTGCATCAATTGCTCAAGTGCATTTAGCAAAAATTAAAAATGAAAATTTAGAGAAACAAGTAGCAATTAAAATATTAAGACCAGATATTGAAAAGCTTTTTAATGAAGAATTAGATGCATTAATGCTGTTTGCTTATATCGTTGAGAATACAATATCTAAAGCAAAAAGATTAAAATTAGTTGAGGTAGTTCATCTTCTCAGAGAGATTACAAATATAGAAATGGATTTAAGATTCGAAGCTGCTGCTGCTAATGAATTATATGAAAACACAAAATCAGATGATGGTTTTAATGTACCAAAAATTTACTGGAACTATACTACAAAGAGAATACTGACCTTAGATAAAGTTGAAGGTATATCTATTAGAGAGCACAAAAAACTTGAACAACAAGGAGTTAATCTAAAAAAATTAGCAGAAAATTTAATTCAACATTTTTTGAAACAAGCTGTAAGAGATGGTTTTTTTCACGGCGACATGCATCAAGGAAATTTATTTGTGGATAAAAATGGAAACATTATACCAGTTGATTTTGGTATCATGGGAA
>MDSV01208325.1_pt1 | contig 10182 bp, 13 predicted proteins | sample 810851 | NCBI WGS metagenome assembly MDSV01 (sample SAMN05326640, study PRJNA326480) | marine metagenome | isolation source: seawater | place: Atlantic Ocean: North East | collected 2012
ATAACTTTGTTCCATGCGGTCCAACATTGCTTGGACGGATCATAGATGGAATGGGTAGACCTATCGATGGGAAAGGACCACTTCTTGCTCAAAGACGAGAAGGTTTTTACGCAGAACCGCCCAATCCATTGAGTCGGGCAATGATTTCTGCACCCTTTGGGACAGGTATTAAGTCAATAGATACATTTACCCCTCTTGGGATTGGACAAAGGGTCGGTATTTTTTCTGGAAGTGGCGTAGGGAAATCTATTCTGTTAGGAATGATTTCCAGAGGTGCTGATTCTGATGTGAATGTTATTTCTCTAGTAGGTGAACGGGGCAGGGAATTAAGGGAGTTTGTTGAAAAAGACCTTGGCCCCGAGGGGATGAAGAAAACGATCATTGTTGTTTCTACATCTGATCAACCTGCTCCAATGAGAATTCGGGCATCAATTTTGGCCACGGCAATTGCTGAAGGATTTAGAGATGAGGGATCGAAAGTGCTTCTCCTTATGGATTCGCTAACTCGTTTTGCAATGGCTCAGCGAGAAATTGGACTTGCTGCGGGAGAACCACCCGCATCCAGGGGATATGTTCCATCCGTGTTTTCCATGTTACCTAAGTTGCTCGAGAGAACAGGAACAAATGATAGGGGAGCAATTACTGCCATCTACACTATCTTGGTAGAAGGAGACGATATGAACGAGCCGGTTGCAGATGCGGTGAGAGGATTTCTTGATGGACACATTGTGCTCAGTAGAAAACTTGCAAATGCTAACCATTTTCCAGCGGTGGATGTACTTCAGAGTGTTAGCCGCTTGGATCGTGCTGTTTGTACGGAGGCAGAAATGGATACTATTTCTAATGCAAGAGATTTACTCTCGGTCTACAAGCAAAATGAAGATCTAATTAATGTGGGTGCTTATGTCAAAAACAGTAATCCTAAAATTGATCGTGCAATTGAAAAGTTCCAAAGTGTTGAATCATTTTTGAAGCAGAGATATGATCAGGTTTCAACTAGGAGTACTTCTTTTAAGCTACTTTCTGATATATTTTCTACATGAAGGCTTTTAGATTCAGATTGGAAACTCTTCTTAGTCTTAGGGAATTAGCTAAGGACCGTGCCGTAAGAGATTACGCGGACGCTATCGCAAATAGAGTTCAATCCGAGAAAAACTTAGAAAGCGCAGTTTCTGCACTAACCCAATTGAATGCCGAGATTACTCTCAAAAGAAAAGTGGGTTTTTTAGGTTTTGAGCAAAAGAATTTTAATCAGTTAATCCTTCAGGCAAAAGAACTTATCATTGATCAAAATGCAAAGCTGGCCGAATCTAAAAGTATCGAGGATGGAAAGAGAAAACTTTTTTTGGCTGCAGACTCAAATTGCAAAAGTTTAATTAAGCTAAAAGAAAAAAATAAGATCGAACATTTGAAAAGAGAAGAAAAAAGAGAGGAATCCGAGCTTGAAGATATTATTGGTGCTCGATTCGTTTTTAACCAAGCACCTTATTGATTATGAAAATCCCCCCAATTATTCTAGTTGTATTAACTGTTATCCTTTCCGTCGGATCTGCCGGATTGATGGTCTTCTTAAATCGAAAGGATCTCTTTGAAAAAGCCCCAGTTAAAGAGGCTAAATTTACAAGTATTGAGTTTGATGCAGACGATACCAGTTATTCGCCTGCAGAAACTCACTCAATGAATCAACTTTCCAAAGAACTTGCTGCTCTAAAAGAAAAATTATTGGAAAGGGAAATTGAATTGGATTCAAGGGAATCTGCAATTACTATGGATTTAGAATCCCTTGAAAAACAAAAGGCTGAGCTTAGCCAAATTCGTGAGGATTTATCTTCACGCTTAGCAGAGTTTGAGCAACGAGAGGGGCAGGATTTAAGTGAAGCCAAACTCAAGGAGTACAAGGATACCGCAAAAAGGTGGGTTGAGATGGGACCTGAGATTGCCAGTATTGAAATTCAGAATTGGAGGCAAAAAAGAAGATTTGAAGAGGCACTTACAATATTTGAACTACTTAAGTCCGATGAAAAAGCCCCAATTATCGCATTCATGTTAAACAGCGATGAAGATGCATTAATTGAACTTGCTGACGCCCTGGCAATGAGAGACAGGGGGCTTTTGCCTAATCTGGGTTTTCAGGATGCATCTGTTGGGATTCCTGCTAATTAATTTTCTTTATGATTATATCCTCAGATATTCAAGGGAAAGGCTCTACCGTTCCGGTTCCAAAGCATCAAGCTATTGGTAGGAATGGTTCTTTTTGGATTCCTAAAGACTCTCCGGATGTAAACAAACTTCCCAAGCCAGTTGCTCAGAAAAACACGAAAACAAGTTTTGCAAATGCTAAGCAAACTTCAAATAGCCAAGGCGATGCCAAAGGAAACGCTGTAAGTGATAAGATAAAACAAAACGGAAATTTTGAAAAAACTCTTTTATCTTCAAAGAAAATCAATGTTCCTAAACCTCAGGTACGAACGATACCTCAATCTGTAGACGGAAAGTCTTCTTTATCCTTTAATGTAAAAAAGTCTTCTTTTATTTCAAACCAATCTAAAACTGTTAAAACATTAGTTCTCGAAGGAAGAGCAAGTATACCTAGTTCTACCAGTAAAGATTATAAACCTCCTCCAATTCTTCAAAATTATGGGAAAAATTCATCCTGGCATGAAGAAAGTGGCCAGCATCCACAAGGTAATAATAAGAGGAATGGTGGCACGAATAATGCTCCATCAAGTGTTGCCGTGGAAATCGAAGATAAAAATAGTTCAAAGTTTTTAACAATATTTAATTCAAATAATGTAATTAAGAATGACTCCACCGCTGTGGCTAAATTTGTTGATTTCGTTGGCAAGTCCGTCCTTCCAAGGTTGGGATATTTGAACCGTTTTGAGAAAAAAGTTTTACGATTTGCCATCGATCTTCCAAGTGGTGAAAAACTTGGGGTTCGATTAGAAAAGTCAGGAGATGATGTTTCCATTTGCTTTATTGCTCCTAATTCTGAAATTCGGGAACTACTTACTTCTTGCAAGTCTCATATCTCGGATAACTTAGATTCCCAAAATGCTCCAAAGCTTAGTATAAATATCTTCGCTGACTATGCTGAAATGGATAAATTTTTTACATTAGCCGCTTAATCTAAATCTTATGATAGACGCAATTACCGCCTCACAAACAAATCAAAATCCAAGAAATTCTTCCCTTGCCGATGCATCTGGGACTTCCAATACAGCCATGCAAATGGATGATTTCCTGCAATTGCTTACTAGTCAAATTAGTAACCAAGATCCACTAGAGCCAATGAAAGATACCGAGTTCATTTCTCAAATGGCAAACATTGCTTCATTGGAACAGATGCAGCAATTTACTGAGGGATTCGAAATGTTTGCCTCTTCACAGAAAGATATGGTTGCTCAAGCTTATTTGGGTAAAATGGTTAATATCTCAGAAGACGGACTTGAAGTTTCAGGTTTGGTTGATTCTGTTGAGAAAGATTCTGATGGAGAAGTTTTTGTTACTGTAGCTGACAAAAACTATCTACCTGCTAATATCACTAGGGTTAGCAATCCTTAGGTCGCTATGATTGCTTCATTACATAATGGTATTACAGCTTTAAAGAGTCTTACCCAAGGGCTTCAAGTTTTGGGTAACAACATATCCAATGTAAATTCACTTGGTTATAAATCATCTCGTGCAAATTACTCTGATAATTTTTATTTACACATGAATGACGCTGAGTCAGGAGCGGATGGAATTCCTAGTAATAACATCCAGCAACATGGTAGTGGTGTTCACGTGGGATCGATTTCTTCTGATTTTACTCAAGGAACTATAGAGGTTACCGGTTTAGACCTAGATGTTGCGATTCAGGGCGAGGCATTACCAAATGGCGGTGGCTTTTTTGAAGTTGCTGATCCTGTGACCGGCGAACTTTTTTACACAAGAGCTGGTGCATTCGAGTCCACGGTTGAGGGATTCGTTGTTACGAGAGATCAATTTAAGTATCAATTACAAGGATTAGATGGTCCACTTTTGGTAGGCCCACAAGAAGGTGAAACCTTACTAGCCAGGAGAGTTGAGCAGGATGGTAAGATCAATTTAGTAGTAAACAAAGATGGTACCGATCAGGTGCGTGGTTCAGGTCAAATTAAATTAACCAATTTTCTTTCACCTCAATACCTCCGTCGTACTGGTAACGGTTTTTATTCTAATGGCCAAGCTGGTCAAAATGTAGCCGGTATTAGCGATAATACAGTTCCAGCATCTGGGTCTAATGGAAAGCTTAAGCAATACGCTCTTGAACTGTCTAATGTTGACCTTACGAGTCAATTTGCTTCAATGATTTCTCACCAACGATCTTTTCAAGCGGGTTCAAGAGTAGTCACTACTTCTGACATGATTCTTAGTGAAGCCGTTAACCTAAAACGATAGTCATCTCTTAATCCAAACAATTTTTAGTTATGTGTGCAGCTCAACTTGACGAACTTCCTGATACAGACACACCAGCACCTAGCAGTGGAGGCAGTGGTGGAAACTTGGTACCAGCTTTAATTGCGATTATATTAGCTCCCGCTCTTACAGTGGGAATGATGTACTTAGTAATTAAAATGAACAAACCAGAGGATACAGTAACTCCACAACTCAGCGGTCAGGGACCAATTGATATGGAACCATCTGGCGAGGAAAAGTTTTATGAGTTGAACTCCCTTATTACAAATTTAGGTGGGCCAATTAAATCAAGGTATATTAACCTTGAGTTGAAACTCGAAGGGCAGGCGGGAGACTTTGAGAAAATTCTAGAAATGAATGAGCATAGAATCAGGGATAAGGCTCTTTCGATTATGGGAGGATATACCTACGAAGATGCTCAACTTGATGGTTTTCAAGAGAGAGTTCGTGTTGACTTGAGCAAAGCTTTTTCATCTGAACTCAGAAAATATAGAGATGGTGGAAGCGATTTGATTCGGCAAATTTATTTCACTCAATTTGTAGTTCAGTAAGTTGTTCAATTAGCTATGTCCACTGAACCAAATTATTCTGACGAAAGCTTCGATTTAGACGAGCTTGAGGTAGAATCCTCCGATAGTCCAGTTTTCAGATTTGACGGAGAGAAAATTACGGATCTTTCTTCCGTTAATATAAAGAAATATGATTTTACTAACCCTATAGTATTATCCGATGCTGATTTTGGTAAAATTCGAACCAAGGCAGAGCAGTTTGTATATTATCTTTCGGGTCACCTTTCCATGTTTCTTCGCACGGAATTTAATTTGGAGTTGGAGGACTTAACTGCTGATTTGTATTCAAATTTTACACATTCTATTAAAAGTCCTTCATGTGTGACTATGTTTAAACTTCAGGAATTGAATGGAGTTTGCTTGCTCGATGTAAATTCTCATTTGTCTGCAACTGTAGTTGACAGAATACTGGGTGGACGTGGTTCAACCAATCCTGAGGAAAGAGGTTTAACGGACATCGAGAAAGCCTTAGTTGAAGATTTTAACCAAATTATTCTCGAGGAATGGTCTAAGCAATGGCATCAAACTATGGTGTTGAATCCAAGTATTATTGGGACAGAGAGCACAGGGAAATTTCTCCAAACATCACCATCAGATGCGATGATGTTAATTCTATCTATGGAAGCATCCTTTGGTGATGTTTCAGGTCCGATAAGGATTGCAGTTCCATATTACACACTCGAGCCGGTCGTTAGCCGCTTGTTAAACGCAGTCTCTGTTTCCGAAAAGAAAACAGTTAAACCTACAAGGTGGCATGAAATTTATGATGCAATTCCTGTTGATGTTTCTGCAGAATGGGATGCTTTTGAATTATCGTTGAAAGATTTGTCGAATTTGGAAGTTGATGATGTAATTGAATTGAGCCCCGAATTGGTAGACCAAACTAAATTAAGAATTGAAAATAGGACTTGTTTCGTTGGTGAGATTGGTCTGGAGGGAGGTCAGGTCGCTTTTCAAGTCAATCAAAGTATGGATGAAGCTGTTAAATTAATCGGAAAAAATCATGGATAGTAAGAAAATTAATATCGTTATGGATGTGAAGGTTAATGTCACAGTCCAACTTGGAACTGCTGAGTTGCCAATGAAAGAAGTTGTCGAATTAAGTCCAGGTTCTCAAATTCAACTTAAGCAAAATGCCAAGGACCCTGTAAGTCTCTTAGTAAATGGTAAACTTATCGCTCATGGTGAAGTAGTTGTCATTGACGATCGGTTCGGGCTAAAAATTACAGAGATTGTAGATTCTGAGTCGTGATTCACGGACCCGCACTTCTCTGCGAATATGCAGTTGAAATGCTATCTTAATGCTATGCTCGGACAGCAACTTGCATCTACCATACCGCAGTCGTATTCAGATTCTGACATGCTTTTTTTATGGTTAAAGGTTTTTGGTTTTATTGGTTTATTATGTGCGAGTGCATATTTTTTGTCGATTTATTCGAAAAAAAGAAGAATGGGCATGAACTTTTCAAAGTCTGAAAAAATTTTGGTTGCCGAAACTTGTTCCCTTGGTAACAGGCAGTTTCTCATGGTTGCACAGTGTGGTGATGAGAGGCACCTTCTAGGGGTCAGTCCTAATTCTATAAATCATTTGGCTAAACTTGGAGATTCTTCAGTTTTAGAGGGTTCTGAGTCAGATGATAAAGAACCAAAAAATTCATAATGCTAAGGAAACTATTATCTTTTTCGAAAAAACTAAGGTTCTTAGCCTTTCTTGGCTTACTACTTTTATTTTTTAGTTTTTCCCACTCTGGCTTAGATGCCCAGACTACGGGGACTGGGGCACCTGGTTTTAGAATCGATGTTTCTGGATCAAATGATGAAGGGGATTTTGGCGTGGCAATTCAACTTGTTGTGGCCATGACAATTTTGACCCTTGGGCCATCAGTAATCATGATGATGACTTGTTTCACCAGAATGATTATTGTACTTGGCTTTGTCAGAAATGCAATTGGTGTCAATGCCGCCCCATCGAGTCAGATAATTGTTGGTCTGGCACTTTTTCTTACTTTTTTCGTAATGGGCCCGGTTTGGAATAAGATCTACGACGATGCGGTTACTCCGTACATGGCTGCAACAATGAAGTCGAGTGATGCATTAATGGTTGCCACTACTCACATGAAAGACTTTATGATGAATCAAACCCGACAGCAAGATGTGCAGTTTTTTCTAGAGATTTCGAGGCAGGGTGCAATGACGCGTGAGCAATTGCCATTGAGTATTGTTGTCCCATCATTCGTGTTGAGCGAATTGAGAACAGCATTTCAGATGGGGTTTCTCATTTTCATACCCTTCATTATTGTTGATTTTATTGTAGCTTCTACACTTATGTCGATGGGAATGATGATGATGCCCCCCGTTGTGATTTCGATGCCTTTCAAACTCCTTTTGTTTGTTCTTGTCGATGGGTGGTATCTGGTTGTTCAGTCCCTGGTTAATAGTTTCAATATAGCATAGGGGGAGGTTTTAAGATATGACAATGGAGATGGCAGTCGATATAATGAGGAATCTTCTTCAGACAGGTCTGATCTTGGCTATACCAATTTTGGGTACTGCAACAGTTGTTGGTCTTTTAGTCAGCTTTATTCAGTCAATTACTAGCCTCCAAGAGCAGACTCTCACTTTTGTCCCAAAACTGGTGTGTGTGTCACTGGCTATCGTATTATCTGCTAATTTTATTTTGAAAACCCTTACCGAGTTTTGTATTTCGATGATTAGTATGATTCCAACAATGGCTCAGTGACAATTGAAGTCGGAGAAATTGTAGTTTGGGTTTTGGTTCTTTTGAGAACCGGAGCATTTTTTTTAGGTATTCCTCTTTTTGCAGGAAAAATGATTCCAGTGAAAATAAGAATTGGGTTTGGACTCATGCTATCTTTACTTATCAATCCTCTTGTTCCCGCAAACCTAGAAATTGCCGATCATTTTGCTGGTGCAATTATACTTTCTATGAACGAAGTTTGTATTGGTTTATTACTTGCAATGACTGTAAGGATGCTCTTTTTCGCCGTCGAGCTTGCGGGTCACCTGATCTCTTACGAGATTGGACTTATGGCAAGTAGCAGCGTGAATCCACTTTTAGGATCTAGTGACTCTACCATTACAACCCTGCTGTACTATTTCGCTCTGCTCCTTTTTTTTATAACAGGAATGCATTACGAAGTTTTAAAAGCATTTATTTTAAGTTTCGATATCCTGCCTATTGGTTCTTTCTTTTTGAGTGCTAATCCAACTTTTGAGTTTGTGAATGAAGTTTCTAATGTTTTTGTTTTGGGCACTTTGATTGCGGCACCATTTATCGCGATGAATTTCTTAATTAACATATCCTTTGCAGTTTTGGGTAAGGCTGTGCCGAAAATGAATGTTTTTATGACAAGCTTTGCGATTAGAATCCTTTCCGGACTCGTCTTGCTTGTTTCTTCAATACTTTTAATAACCTCATATATTTTTGATGCGAGTAGTAGATCGGTGGAAGTCATGCTCGATATTATACAACCAGGCTAAGGATTTAAGAAAATGTCTGATGTAGATAAAAGTTCAAAGACTGAACCGCCTACTGCAAAAAAACTTTCAGAATCTCATTCAAAAGGGCAATTTGCAAAAGCACCTGAAATTAGCATGACGCTCACCCTTCTTGCCGGGTTTATAGTTATTCTTTTTTATGCACCATCAAAAGCGAGCGATGTTCTGGTTTTCACTAAATCAATTATGGAAAACCTTCATAAAATAACAGCAACGCAAGAAGGGATGGTAAATACTTTTGAAAGTTCGTATATAATGATGGGACTTATTGTCCTACCTATGTTAGCTTTGACTTGGGTTGCTGCTTTTGTTGGAGAGGGTTTGCAAACTGGTTTTAGATTAACACCCAAGGCAATGGAACCAAAACTGAGTAAGTTAAATCCAATTAGTGGAGTGAAGAGGATTTTTGGGATAAAGGGTTTGAAGACATTCTTAATCGATTTTCTTAAGTTTCTGTTTATTGGAACTGTGGTTTGGTTAACTTTAGTTATTTTTTTGGACGATCCGATTTTCTATGCACCAGTTAATATAAAGCATATACCTGAATTTATTTATAAGTTATTTGTCGTTATGTTTGCGATCCTGGTGCTACTTCTTCTCATCATTGCAATAATCAATTTTATCATCAAAAAGAAAGAACACGATGAGGAGATGAAGATGACAAAACAGGAGGTTAAAGAAGAGAATAAAGCTAAGGATGTTGCCCCTGAGGTTAAGTCTGCTCAAAGGAAAAAAGCTATGGAGCTACTTTCTGGCCAAAATTTGAAAGATGTTGGTACTGCCGATGTAGTTGTGACGAACCCGACTCACTATGCTATTGCCCTGCGTTATCAAAAAGGCACGGATCTTGCTCCTATTGTTGTAGCGAAAGGAGAAAATCTATTGGCCAGACGAATTAAATTGCTTGCAGCAGAGTTTGAAGTTCCAACCATTGAAAACAAACCAGTGGCTCGTTCTTTGTACGCATTGGGGAAAGTTGGTGAATCTATCCCATTAGAATTTTATCAGGTAGTTGCTGCGATTCTTGCCCAAGTGTATAAAACCCACGCCTATTATTATCACCGGTTGAAAGCTCGCAGATTATTAGCAAAACCAGTGGTATAAACATACTTATGAGTGATATATGGACAAAATTCAAAGGACAATTTGCCCGGTTTAGTGGTAACTCAGACCTTGGTTTTGTTTTTGGTTTATTTGGCGCGGTATTATTATTGGTAGTACCTGTTCACAAAGATATTTTAAGTATTTTATTGGTAATTAGCATCGCGATTTCACTGCTGATTTTATTAACAGTCATATATGTTAAAGATCCGCCGGAATTTTCGGTTTTCCCGACATTGCTTTTATCTGTAACGCTTTACAGGTTGGGGTTGAATGTTGCATCAACTAGATTAATACTTCTAGACGGTGATGCGGGTTCAGTCATAAATTCGTTTGGCACATTCGTTGTGGGTGGTAATTATGTGGTCGGTACAGTCATCTTTCTTATCTTAGTCATCATCAATTTTGTTGTTATCACTAAGGGTGCGGGTCGTATTGCTGAGGTAACTGCTCGATTTACCTTGGATGCAATGCCTGGTAAGCAGATGTCGATAGACGCAGAAATGAATTCAGGTGTGATTACTGAAGCTGAGGCATTGTCCAAAAGAGAGAA
>MDSV01030684.1_pt1 | contig 10181 bp, 14 predicted proteins | sample 810851 | NCBI WGS metagenome assembly MDSV01 (sample SAMN05326640, study PRJNA326480) | marine metagenome | isolation source: seawater | place: Atlantic Ocean: North East | collected 2012
GATAAAAAATACATATTCATTAAAGTTTATAATCTACACTCATAGATATACCTGCCCTAGGCCCCTTGGCTTCTACTCCGTGCCAAGTTTTTTTAGGTATATAAAGTAAGTCTCCTGCATTAAGTTTTATTTTTCTATCGTCAAATATCCAGTTGGATATTCCTTTCACTTGCCAGAAATAAACATCCACGCCGTCCCAATGTCTACCCATGGTGTCACCTTCACACAAGTTAATGTACAAATGAGCATCATCTAAGTTTAATTTTTTAAGAACTGGTTTTACTTCTTTTATTCTTTTAGCTTGATGGGATATTAAAAAACCAGGGCATTTATGTTTAACTATTTTTTTATTTTGTATAGACCAATTTAAATTATCTAAAATAGTTTCCCATGACGGTACGTTTACATTGTATTTTTTAGTGTGTTTAATCATGGAAACAGCTGTTAAATGATATTATTGTTTTTCTTTTTGTACTTTTAAATTTAGGTGAAGTATGCAGGACATGTCCTGGCAAAGTAACTAACGTTCCTTCTTCGGCTTCAATAGTAGTAATCTCATCTGTAAAAGGATTTTTTATTTTTGTAAGCATAGATTTTGCTGGAGCCTCCACATAATAAATATTGGTCCAATTAGTTTTATCATGTCTATGCCAATTGTGATAATCCATTTGTTTGTATTGTTGATACCAACCGTTCCAAATAGACCATTGTTTAGCTTTTAATTGTTTAGTTATTTCAAACATTGTAGGTCTTATGTTTTCATAAAAGTAAGTTAGGTATTCTCGTTTATGGTTTTTAGGTAAATTCCAATCCGTTCTTGTAATACATTCTGTATTTGTAACAAAACGATTTGCTGGCATTTTCTCTATTAGCTTTAATAATCTTTTGTTAAAAGATTTGTAACCATCAATAGAATTTAACACATAAAAATCTTGGAAATATTTTACTTTCATACAAATGTAATTACAGCTACTACCCTTCTTTGCATTGGTTTACAAAATGAAGCTGTGTGATAGTATTTACCATCCCAACATACAGCCTTGCCAAACTCTGGTTTTATTCTTTTAAGAATTTTTAATTTTTTTGTAACATCTAATACTGTTTTTTTACCATTGTAAATTTTATCAAATATTAAAGTATCTCCTGACGTATCATTTAGGTACAACATAAAAACTTTATGGGAAAAATCATGGTCTACATGTGGATCACCGTTTTTATATTTACCATGAAAATGCGTAAGATTAATACATGCTCTAGTTACTTTATCTACTTTTATCTCATGTTCATCTACAAATCTTTTAAACATATTTAATATGTGAGGAGTAATATCAGAATTAAATACAGGCTCACCTTTAGTGTGATCGTATCTTTGTATTAAACCATGAGAAAAAAAATGAAACTTGTTAGATGTAGAGCTTGGTTGAAAATACCAAGGAAAGTTATCTCCTAAAACAGTTTGTTTAAGTTGATGTATTTCTTCGTCAAATAAAAATTTTTTACTTTCTGTAATCATTTAAAAGGATCTCCTAACGCCCATGCAACTAAAGCATATCTTGTTCCTTTTTTTACAGGTTTAACTGTATGCATTGTAGGACTAGGAAATACTACAACACTTCCTTTGTTTTTAAATTTAATAGGTTTAAAATCTACTACCTTACCTCTTTGTAATGTTCTAAATATAAAATCACCACCAACATAATTTTGTTTACTAGAAAGATTAATAGACATGGATAATTTTCTTATTTTACCATTGTCAAAAGGTTCTGTAAGAGTATCCTCATGCCAATAAAAATGATCATTTTTATTGTATTGAGCTAATTGTATATCTTCAAGCATATCAAATTGATAACGATAACCACCCTTCTGATTAGCTTTATCAAAATAAGGTAATATTAAATCATGAAACAGTTGTGGTTTTTTCCATACTACTTGACCTCTGCGTTGTTTATAATCTGATTTAACCTCTGCTAATGTAGCTTTAGTTTTTTTACTAGATTTAATTAAATCAATTATTTCATCACAAACACTTTCTTTAACAGCTCTGTCAAAAACGTAACAAATATTTTTATGAAGCATTGGGTAGTATCCAATTAAACCAACCAGTAATTATTTGTTTAGTTCCATTAAAATCTATTACACCTTGATGGGTAAACGTCCAATCCGCTGGCCATATTAAAGTCAATCCTTTTTTTCCTTCTTGATAATAATCTTGGTATTTAAAATATGTTCCATTACTATCTGTTAAATAAGTCATAAATACTAGTAATCTAGTAAAGGTATGGTTTTCTCTTTCAAAATGAGGTTTGTAAAAACCTTGCCCAGGTTTGTATTGTTGGATATTTATAGGCTCTACTATACCCCATCTGTTAGTAGCTTGTTCTAATTCCGGGTATTTAAACTTGTATGTATTGGTTACTTTAATTAAGTCATTGCTATAAAGTGGTAAGTCATCATAAAGTTCATCAGGACTAAAAGATAAATCTCTTGACTCTTTTACGTCAGCTTGGACCAAACCCTCACCACACGTACCTTCTTTAATTCTTTTTTTACTTTTTTTGTAGTACTTAACTACTTCGTCAACAGCTTTAGAACTAATAGTTTCAGAGTGAAGAAACAAAGGACTTTTCATATTTTTTAATTACCTCTAGTGGCACTTTTCTAATAAACTTGTGTTTTATAGATTTAATTTTGTCAGTCCTTATTTTAGTTTGTTCGTGTTTTTCGTCTATCTGATCTAAATCCTCATACCTATGTTTTTTATAATAAGGTATTTTTAAAAACTTATATAATTCTTTAACAATCTTTTGAGGTTGTTTACAAAAATCATGGTAGTTAATAATCAACACATTTTTTTCTTTAACTTCTTTTAAATAATTTAAACCTAAAACAGATTTACCAATCGGTCCAGATTCATGCATTAAATAATCACAAAAGTTTTCTACATGATGTGGTTTAGGTCTAACAACTCTACAAAAAGATTCTAGTATTTCTCGAAGTGGTCTTACCAAATATATAAATTTTCCTTTGTAACCCATGTACTTTAACAATTCATAATTAGCAGGTGTGCTCCAAGGGCCTCTGTCTATAATAGCTTTAGCTTTAGAATCTTTGTAATAGTTTTGAGGAATAGCACTTAATACATTCTTAAAAGATTTTTCATCTTTTTGTTCTTGATAAATAGTTCCTTCTTGTAAAAGATGCATGTTGTAAATCATTTCTGGTACAATACTGTTAGGACTAATATTAAGTTCTGGATTTTGATTTATAATAGATGTTAATACGGTATTACCGCATCGCATGTAACCACATAAAAAAAACATATCTTTCTTCATATTTTAATATCCCATGATATAATTGTCCTCTTTATACTCTTTTTAATTGGATTTGTAAAGTGCAATATGTGTGCAGGAAATATTATAATGTCTCCTTCTTTTATTGTAGGTGTGACAATTACGGTTTTATTAGTTATCGGATCATTCCAAGGTTGAATAAAAGAAGTTCCTATATCGGTATCAAGATACAGTATTGCAGAATATCCTAAACTTCCGTGGGTGTGTGGTTGGTGAAAATCATTTTTATGATATTGAACAGACCACATATCGGTAACAGAAAATTTACCTATTACATTTTTTATGTCATTCATTTCTACTTGCAGTATTTTTAATACTTCATTTTTATATTTAGAAATCTTTCTATCTGTTTTTATATTGTCTTCCTTATACCTCTGTCCTAAAAACTTATTTATTCTAGCTTTTTTAACTAACCAGTTTTTACAATTAAGTTTGTGATAAGGTATACTAAATAAAAGTTCCATTATTTTTGTGTAAATAGTTTATTTCTGGCATATATAAATATTTAAGATCGGTTGTATTTAACATCTCAATAGCTTGATTATAATTATTAATCATTGGTTTACCGGCAATATTTAACGAAGTGTTTAAAAGTACAGGACATTTTGTTTTTTTATACCATGCTTTTAACAACCTATAAAACATAGGATTTTGTGTTTGTGTTAGCGTTTGGACTCTACAAGTATTATCAACGTGTGTTATGCCAGGAATAATTTTAGGTTTTTTTACTTGTGCAGTATAACTCATAAAAGGTGTTTCTTCTTTAGGTAAATCAAACCAATGTTTATAGTGTTCTTTTAATACTGTACCGGCGTAGGGTCTATACCATTCTCTTCTTTTTAATTGATTTACTATTTCTTTTGCTTGTGGATTCATGGGGTTAAACAATAAAGATCTATTACCCAAGGCTCGAGGACCTGCTTCTTGTTTTCCTTGAAACAATGCAACTATATTATTATTCAATAATAAATCTACTATCTCATCAACATTAGTATTTTTATCTAACAACGGATAGTCTGTCTCTAATCCTAAATACAAATTATCATATGGTTTAACTTTGATATTGTTATCCATGGCTGCAAGCAAAGCTAAACCCATAGATGTTCCTCCATCGTGAGCTATAGGATCTACAAATATATTTTTATAATGTCTAAGAGCATGACCGTTTGATTGACAGTTTTGAAAATAACCACCAGACAAACATATATTAGCTTTTTTATTTTTTCTTAATATTTTTTCTATTCTATTAATAACAAGTTCGTTAGATTCTTTTTGTATACTATGTGTTATTTTATACTTATCATGATTTAATTTTATCATCATCTGCCACAACAAACTTTGATTAACTTTATACAAATCATTGTTTTTATAATAAACAGGAATGTTTAAACCTGTGTTACTATACGAGGACAAACCCATTACAGAACCTGGTTCGTTAGAATCTAAATATTTTGCAGCATATTTAAAAAGTAAACCTGGACTCATACTTTGTATGCTGTGTATGTTTTCTGTATAACTTTTATCTTGACCAACACAAACTTTCCATTCTAAACTAAATTTATTGTTTTTTATTTTATAAATACTTTCTATTTCAGGTCCTATGTTTTTTCCCTGCCAATAAAAAGGAGTACCACTTCCATCCATAACTAAACAATAAGCATCTTTATATCCACTATTAAAATAAGCAGAAGCTGCGTGTTGTAAATGATGATGTAGATTATATTGAATGCTATTATAGGTTATGTTGTATTTTTCACAATTTAAGGAAATAAAATTTTTGTATTGTTGTGCTGTTTCATGATTAAGTTTAGCATGACTAAAAACAATTATATCGTAATATTGATTAGATAATTCTTTCCATAAAAATTTAATATTGTGATCTCTTTTAACACCAGACAGCATGGCTTCTTCTTGATAGAAAGTAATACGATTGTTATCTATGATACAAGCACTAGCATCATGTGCACACTGTAAACCTAATATTTTCATTGTGTAATTTTTGTATTCCAAGCTAAACTAATTCTATCTTCATCACTTTTATTAGATTCTACAGAGTGAGCTAACCAACTAGGAAATATTATAAGATCATATTTTTTAGGAACATAACGTATTTCTGGAGAATTAAAAAAAGGTTGGTTGTTATATTTTAATTCACTTGTTCTAAGATGAAGTACGGGAGTTTCAAATACTATTGCACCAGAATTTTGAGGAACTTGTATGTAATATACTAATGAAAAATCCTCACCTCCATGAGTGTGTAATGCATTAAAAGATTCTTTTTTATTTATATTTATCCAAGGTAAATGATTATTACAAGACCATGGTTTTAACAGTCCTATTTCTTCAGCAAACTCTGTAAAATATTTTTGAGTGCTTTTTATTAAATCTTCTAATAACTTATCTTTTAAAAAGTCAGATTGATAACCTGATCTATTACTTTTTTTAACTCCTTCAAATTTATTAACTTGATAAGCTAATCTTTTTAAACTGGCATTTATTTTTTTATGAGATTTTTTTAAATTAAAAATAAAAAAAGGAGTGCCAAATAAATTATAAATCTGTCTTTCGTTACTCACGAGTGTTTTATAACACAATTATATTATTTGTAAATTAAAGAGAAGGACTCCAGGCCGTACCATTCCAAGTTCTTTTAGAGCCATCGTTGTGCCAGCCCCACCAGACTTGGTTTTCTTCGTCCCATTGAACAGGTATTCTGTTTTCTGGTAAAGTAATTTCATCTCCATCAGTATTTGTTACAGTTACGTAATTTATACCTTGGACAAATCCATTTTCATTTGTAGGATTTACAGGTCTTTGAGTAACAGGATCTAGGATAGACTCAAAAGGATTACTTCCATAATATCTTTGTTCTTCTGTAGGTTCTGTTATAGGTGGTTGCCATTGATAATTTCCATCTAGCACCCAACTATCAAAAGGTTTAGGATCTATAAAAACGTCGTTTGCTGGGTCATACGTGCCCCCTATTTTAGCAGCATTGCCTCTGTAGGGATCACCTGCAGGAGCATCTATAAATCTACCATTTCCCACAGTCCACATTGAATATTTTTTAATATTGACAGTTTGATCGTTTAAAAGATTTCTTAAAAATTCAACACCTTTTGCTTCGTTTTCTACGCCGTCTACAGCGCAGTCTATATCAGAGACTCTGTATAAATCAGTTACCACATTATTGCTATCTAGTTTACAAAAATTTGCCATATTAAGCTATCCTATAACTAATCCAAACTGCACCATTTGCTCCGGTTCCGCCGCCAGCCCAAGAATAGCCGCCTCCGCCGCCAGCTCCTGGACGCTGTCCGCCCCCGGCTTGCCAGTTTCCGCCGCCACCTGTTCCGCCTGTACGATAGCCACCTCCGCCACCAACTAACGCTCCAGAGTTTGGATCGTCAGCATATTGAGTAACTCCCGGTCCACCTGTAGGTCCACTAGGCGCATTTCCTCCTGCCCCAGCTCCTGATCCTGCTGATCTCGATGCTCCAGATCTGCTTGATCCACTAAAGTCAGCATTGTTTCCACCGTTTCCGCCTCGGGCACCGCCGCCGTTTCCAGCGTTGGCCGTAGTGCTAAATGCAGTTGTGTTTCCTCCAGCTGCACCAGCAGAGCCTTGTTGTGCTCCGTTACCGGTTTTTGGTGCACCTGTACCCACTGTAAAGTTGTATGTACCTGTATTAATTGTTGTTCCTTGTTGATTTAATCTTACAACAGCAGCACCGCCACCCGCTCCATCTGGAGCATGAACCGATCCACCGCCACCAGATCCACCGCCACCAGCGATAAATCTATTAAAGACATTGAAACCAGGTTTAGATGGTACTTTCGTTAGTTCAAAAGCACCGCTAGTGTTGAATTGATGTAGCTGATATTCGTTACCACCGCTAGTAAAAGTACTAACAGTTCCACCATTGGCTAAGATTATGTTTAGTCCGCCTCCGAATCCAAATCCTCTGGCTGATCCACCACCTCTTGTACTTATTAATGGCATAATCTCTATCCTCCTATTCTATTATGCAAACTGCGTTTGAGCTGCGAATACTGTGAATGCTGCGTCTCCAGTTTTTATAATTGTATATGAATAGACATCTACAGAACTCGCATTACCTGCAGATGGAGCTGAGCCACCTTGCCATTCTGGAGTAACTGTTGATCCATCAATCTGAACAACGTTATTGTAATAAGGAGTTGAACCTTGAGTTACTAAATGAGCGATTGTAAGTGATTCACCTGTATCCATGATATTGTTTAAGGAGTTTGAACCATCACCTCTAATATTTAAAGTGTAGTTTGCTGCAGCGTTTGTTGTAAAATATAAAACTGCTTGAGTAATTACATCAAAGGTTATTGTCCCCGTAGCTGCTGTTGCGGCTATTGTAGCTTTTTCTGCTAACTGTTCAATTTTAGAAGCACCTAATGTAACCCTACCTAATCCTTTTGGAGAAAGGTTAAGATCAACATTTGTTTCACCAGAAGCTGTAATACTAGGTGCATTACCTGTAGCAGCATTTGCTAATGTAATTTCATTAACAGCTGATCCTGTTGCAGTAACATTAATTAATTCATTTCCACCTGTGTCTAAAATTGCAGTTCCAATTTTAGGGCTAGTTAAAGTTTTGTTTGTTAAAGTTTCAGTTCCTGTAAGAGTTACATCACCAAAACCTAGTGAATAAATATCTGGGTTAGTTCCATCGTTTGCTGTAGCAAACACAAGTTGGTCACCTTTATCTGTTGCAGAAAAAGTAAATGTATCTCCTGATCCAGATACATATTTAAACTGAACAGTGTATGCACCAGAAGTAGAATTTCTTAAATAATAAAAAGTTTCGACATCTAAAGGAATTGTTACAATTTGATTACCAGTTATTGTACCAGTAAACTCAATCATTCTATGTTGAGCAGTTCCAGTTGTATTTCCATCAACAACAGTTAAAGCTGTAGTTTGTGCTCCACCAGCGATTGATTGTGTATTAAATCCACCAGTTAATTGTTCGAATAAAGATAAATTGTTATTTGTTTTTGTTCCCCATGTACCGGCGTTTTCACCAGTTGCCATTAGTTCTATACCGAGATCAGTAAAAGTTGATGCCATAATTTTGTACTCCTAATTAGTATCTTTTTTTAATTTGTTTTATACTCATTGTCAATCATTTACTGCAGTATAATTTGCACTTTGCGTTGCTGTAACTGAGCTATAACTAGCACTTTGTGTAGCTGTAACAGCTTGGTAACCTAAAGGTGCTACATTACCTAAACTAACAGTTGCTGAAACTCCTGTCAATCCCATTACATCTGCAGGAGAAATTGCTCCAGTTGAAGAAGTTAATCCAAGCCCTGTTAAACCCATAACTTGATCTGCAGGGTCAATTGTTCCAGTTGAAGAAGTTAATCCAAATCCAGGTAAATCTATTACAGGATTTGTAGAAATTTCTATATCACCTTTAGATACAGTAGCACCTAATCCAGTTAATCCCATAACGTCTGCAGGGTTTAATGAGCCAACAGCAGATGTTGCTGCTTGACCTGTTAGACCCATTACATCTGCAGGATCTAGTGAACCTTGTGAAACTGTTGCTGCTTGACCTGTTAAACTAAATGAAACATCACCAATTATTGTAGGATCACCAACAGCTGTTGTTGCTTCTTGTCCTGTAAGACCTTCTACGTCAGCTGGATTTAATAAACCTACAGAAGATGTAGCTGATTGACCTGGTAAAATTATTGCAAAGTCATTTGCTTGACCCCACAATTCTTCACCCCAACCATCACGGCCCCAACCAACTTCATTATAAGCTTCTGGTGAACCAACAGAAGCTGTCATTCCTGGACTGGTTAATTCTGCAGTGTTGTCATTTACTGCGCCCCACTCTCCAATGTTCCAACCAGTTCCACCCCAACCTGTTAAGTTAAAAGCTTCTAATGAACCGACAGATGAAGTTAAACTTTGACCATCTAAAGTTACAATTGGATTATTACTGTCTCCCCAAGACTCTGAGTTCCAAGTATTTCTACCCCAACCATTTAATGTGTAAGATAATAAGCCTTCTGCGTTTAATGATGATGTTAATCCAAGACCAGTTAATGATACAGTATTATCTGGAAGTTCGCCATACTCGTTTTGACCAAAAGCTTTACCACCCCAACCTTGTTGAGGAACACCCATGTTTGTTCCGCTACCAACAGATGAAGATAGTGATTGACCTGTTACAACTTCAGTTACTGTGTTTGATTGCCAGGAATTATCTCCCCAAGAATGTTGTCCCCAGGTAGTTGACATAAGGAATTCCTCCTTATGCTATTCTAATAATAGCGTTTGATGCGTCTGCTGTTGGGAATTGAATTGTAAAAGTTCCACTTGTTACAGTTTTGTCTGATCCAAAATCAATGATAACACATGCAGGATCACCAGTTGCTGAATCGTTAAAAATCATGCAACCTCTAGCAGTGAAAGAGGCTGATGTAAAACTAGTGTCTGCAAAATCACAAACTGCAGTTGTGCTGTCAGCAACCGGCGTAACACTTGTAAGTGCATTTCCTTTTGCTGTGTATCCAGATCCAGAAACTTCATTAGAAGTTGTGTATGCAGTTGTTGCTGCTCCTAAAGATGCTGAGCTTGTGTATAAAGCTATATTGAAAGTATTACCGCTTGATGCAGTAAAATTATGAATTCCTTTTAAAAGTTCTACTTTAAAACTTGTGCAAACTGCCGATGTTATTGCCATAATATTTTTCTCCTAATTATTGAGGCGGTGACTCGATTGGAATTCTTATTGTACCATCCGTGTAATCGTCTCGTCTTCTTCTTCCAATTTGCATCGC
>MDSV01070755.1_pt1 | contig 10181 bp, 10 predicted proteins | sample 810851 | NCBI WGS metagenome assembly MDSV01 (sample SAMN05326640, study PRJNA326480) | marine metagenome | isolation source: seawater | place: Atlantic Ocean: North East | collected 2012
CGAACGGCCGGTGCGACGCTCGCGCATCGCGGTCGGGGCATTGCCGACGGCGGCCACCGTGCTTTTGCCGCACGCGGCCCTTTCGCTGCGGAAGACGGCGCCCGAATGTCTGCTCAGGGTGACGACCGGGCCGAACTGGCTGCTCCTGTCGCAATTGCGCGAAGGCGCGCTCGACATGGTCGTCGGCCGCATGGCGGCGGCCCAGCTGATGGAGGGGTTGTCCTTTCGCCAGCTCTATTCCGAGCCGATTGCCGCCATCGTGCGCGCCGGCCACCCGCTTGCCGGCGCGGCGGCGGATGCTGCAACGCTCGGCCGCTATCCGTTGATGCTGCCGCCGCCGGGCGCGGTCATCGCCCCGCAGGTGCAGGCCTATCTGCACGGCATCGGGCTTGTCGATCCGCAAGCCGCCTTCGAGAATGTCGGCCTTGCCTTCGGGCGCAAGGTGGTTCTGTCCTCCGACACGATCTGGTTTATCTCCGCCGGCGTGGTTCACGACGAGCTTGAAAGCGGCCTGCTTTCCGGCATTCGTCTGAATGACGACCTGCTGGGTGGCCCGGTCGGTGTGGCAATGCGCAATAATGCCGTGATGACCGACGAACAGCGTCACCTGCTTGCGGCCCTCGTCGAGGCCGCCGGGCATCGATAGGTCAGAGCGCCTCCAGCGCGATCGCGATGTCCTGACCGACGCCGATGCACATGGCGGAGAGCGATTTCTCGCCGGGTTTCAGCTCGAGCATGGCCGTGCCGGTCAACGGAAAAGTGCACGCACTGACCAGTTTGGACAAACCATCCCTGGGGACGTGATCGGTGACCACCGCAACGCGCCCGGTACCATGCACGAGATCCAACCGACGGCGGGAACGCTCTTCGAGCCGACCCGCAGTTCGCAAGATCGCCATTCTACGCCAACTGACAGGCCACCAGCACGGCAAGTTCGAGATGGCCGCCGCGCACCCTGGCGAAGCTGTCGGCATGGTGAAAGAAGGGTGCGCCGTGCTTGAGCATGATCGCCTTTGCCCCGACCGTCACCTTCCTCTTCGCCATCGACCTTCCGCCGATGAAGCTCGCCGGCTTCATGCAAGGGCTGACCGACAATCCGTTAGCCTTGAGCATAAGCAGCTCTAAACATAAGTCGCCTGGCTGCGGCGTTCCATGGTTCAGGCTCCTTGTCTTCGCGCGATCAGGAAGCGGTAGATCAGGGGCAGGAAGAGGACGGCCGTGAATATCCGGACGATATGGTGGCAGGCGACATAGACCGGGTCGGCGTCGATTGAAATCGCGATCAGGCCCATTTCCGTCACGCCGCCCGGCGCGAAGGCAATGAACCCGACGATCACGGAATTATATCCGAGCATCGAAACCGTCAGGCCCGCCACCGCCGCCACCGAAAGGGAAACGACGATCAGCGGAAACGAAAGCATCACCGATTTGTAGAGCGTGCGCATGTCGACCGCCGCGAACCGGCCGCCAAGGCTGGCGCCGATGACGAGTTGGGTGACCTGGACGAGCGATGTCGGGATCAGGGCGAATGTGAGCCCGGTCGAATGCAGCGCCGCGCTCGCGATCATCGGACCGATCATATTGGCCGCCGGCAGGTGGATCTTGCGGGCGACATAAGCGCCGACGAAGGCGGCGACCGCCATCAGCAGGGTATCCAGCACTCCGATCGGGTTCACCGCGTCCGGCGTGCTCGCCCCGCTCGCGCTGCCGACAGGGTGGCCGACATAGACGGTCAGCAGCAGAGGGATGATGGTGACAGCAAGCGAAATCCGCGCCAGATGCTGCACCACCGTGAGCGTCGGGTCGCCATTGAACCGCTCGCTGATGATCACCGCCTCAACGACGCCGCCCGGCGAGGAGGCGAAGAAGGCGGTGGCGCGATCAAAGCCGCCCAGCCGCTTCAGAAGTACATAGCTGATCATCTGCGTCACGAGCGCGAACGGAATGACAAGAAGCAGCGACGGCCACCACTTTCCCATATGCATGACCGTCTGCGGCGTGACCTGTGATCCGATCATGAGGCCGATGATGGGAATGAAGATGTTCCGCAACGGCGTCGGCATCACCGGTATCGCGCCGAAAACCTTTGGCTTGGCCATAGCCACCGCCGCCGCCGCGAAAAGCGGCCCGAGCATCCAGGGCAAGGGCATCCCGGCGGCAACCGCCCCCCAGGCGCCCGCCCCGGCGACCGTAAAGATGACCAGAAGCCGTATGCCGTGAGGCAGGTATTGGATCATCTTCCCGCGCCGTTGCCCCGAGCCCGCATATGGCGGCTGTCGCCCCGGCCCGGGAGCCGACAGGTATTCGACGATTTTTCCATTGCGGCCTCCCCCTTTTCCTTGTCACAACATGCAAAGCGCGTATTTGACAAGACAGTCATTCGAATTTATTTCCGGCTAGACGGTAAATAAGTCAATAGCTGACGGAAAATGCGTCAATCGGAGGTCTTGAAATGCCGGCTCTACCCCTGGAAGGAATTAAGGTTGTCGATTTTTCACGGGTGCTCGCCGGTCCGCTGAGCACCCAGGTTCTCGGCGACCTCGGCGCCGATGTCATCAAGATCGAGCATCCCGAGCGCGGCGATGACACGCGCGATTGGGGCATCCGCATCGGCGAGACCGAGACGACCTATTACTACGCCTTCAACCGCAACAAGCGCTCGGTCGCGCTCGACCTCGCCGATCCGGCCATGGTCGAGGTGGCGCGCGCCCTGGTCGCCGATGCCGATGTCGTCGTCGAGAATTTCAAGCAGGGCGGGATGGAACGCTTCGGCCTGGGGTTCGAGGATCTGCTGAAGATCAACCCCCGGATCATCTATTGCTCGATCGCCGGCTACGACCGGGCCGGGGAAGAGGCGAAGCGCTCGGGTTACGACCTCGTCGTCCAGGGCGAGAGCGGCCTGATGGCGATCAATGGCGAGGCCGGGCGTCCGCCGCTGAAATTCGGCGTCGCTGTCGTCGACATGTTTACCGGCATGTACGCGGCCCAGGCGATACTCGCCGCGCTGGTGCAGGTGCAACGGACCGGACGCGGCCGCCGTGTCGATCTCTCGCTCTATGATTGCGGTGTGACGCTCAGCGCCTATTACGGGCTCGATGCCCTGGTGATGAAATCCGATCCGCCGCGATACGGCAATGCGCATCCGTCGATCGTGCCCTATGGCGTGTTCGACGCGGCTGACGGACCGCTCGTCATCGCGGTCGGCAACAACCGCCAGTTCAGGTCCCTGTGCCGGGACGCGCTTGGACGGGCGGATATGGCCGATGACCCACGCTATGCCACCAACATACTGCGATCGCGGCACCGTGACGCGCTGGTCCCGGAACTGGAGCGTGAACTGCTCAAACACAGGCGCGCGGACCTGCTGAAGAACCTCTCGGCAGCCGGCATTCCATGCGGCGAGGTCCTGGGGCTCTACGAAGCACTGACACATCCGCGCACCGCGGCGTCGGAGATGGTGGTCATGCACCGAACGGCGCAGGGAGAGGACGTCGCCTTTACCGCCCCGCCATGGCGCATCGACGGCGAACGCTGCGCCGTTCGTCCACCGCCGACCCTCGGGGAACACACCGTCGAGGTTCTCGCCAGCCTGAAGAAGGACTGATCGACCGTTGATGGCCGGGTGGCGGAATTTCCTCGTCCTTTGTCATGGATTGGCAAGCTCGCCATAGCGCATATAGGCCGCCCGTCTCTCTCATCTTGTGCTATTCTTCTGATTGAGGTCCCGGTCGATCGCTGTCCTTCCGGTCTTGCCACGGCGGCGCCGTTGACAGAGGATCGATCGGCGGAGGGATGCGGGTATGGCCGATAGCGTAACGATGGCGCCGATCGTGCGATCGTCGGTGCTGACATGCGCGGCCGATCAGGCCGCGATGCAGCCATGGATCGACATGGAGTGTTTTCAACTCGGCCGCGGCAAAACCGTTTGCCGCATGGAAACGATCGACCTCGGAAGCCAGCAGGTCGTGCATGAGGATCAGGCCGCATCGGTCCAGAAGATCGGCAAAACGCCGGCCAATCTGTGTACGCTTTCCTATTGCACCCCGGACCAGGCATTCCGGTTTTCCGATCAGGGCATCAACCACCCGGATACCGTGTTCTTCCTGCCGGAACACACATGTTTCGATCTTTACGTGCCAGCCGGCACGCGCACGACCTATATCAGCTTCGATCAGGCCGCCTTCATCCGCGAAGCACGGATACTCAACCCGCGACGCTGGGAGGAGGCTCCGGAGGCGATCCGGTCTTGGACCGCGCCCTCGAAAGGGGGGCTCGCCGCAGATATCATGGCCTTCACTGAGCAGGCAGCGCCTGAGCGCGGCATGCCATGCGACAACGCGATGATCAGGGACCTGCTGCTGCAATCCGCCCTGCAGGTGGCCGCCCAGAGCGAGGGCTTCGAGGGCCTTTCGCGTGCCGCGCGCGCCCGCGCCTTTGCCGTTTGCAGCCTCGCGCGCGCCTATATAGAAAGCTGCGTGGAAAGCGACCGGCTGCCGACGATCGTGGATATCTGCGCGGCCACCGGCGTCTCGCAACGCCGGCTGCAATATGCGTTTCACGAATATATCGGCATGTCGCCCAATACCTATCTGCGTTTGCTGCGCCTCAACCGGGCGCGTGCGGCGCTTGCCGCGGCCAGCCCGCGTCAGACGACGGTGACGCGGGTGGCGATGCAGCACGGCTTCCTGCATTTCGGCCGTTTCTCGGGCGATTACAGGCGCATCTTCGGCGAAACGCCGTCGGTCACGCTCGCCGCTTGCCACCGGAACTGATTTTCCGCAATTTTGCGGAAATCGGATAGCCAATAATAGCTGTCGCTGTAAGCGTATCACGGCAATCAGAAAAACATGCACTTGCCGATCCTGCAGGATCGGTAAACCAACAGGGTCAGAGCGGCCGCATCGCGCGCCGCAGCAGGAGGATAATGCCATGTGCGATCAATGCGATAGAGGAACACTCGGCCGTCGCGGCCTATTGATGGGCGGTTTGGCGCTTTCGCTTGCGGTTCCGTTTGGCGGGCGCGCTTTCGCCCAAACCACGGCCACCCCGCCGGCTTCCCCCGATGAGGCGATCCAGCGCCTGATGGACGGCAATGCGCGCTATGTCGCCAACACGCCGAACAATGCCGACCACTCGGTGACGCGCAACACCAGGGCTGCCGGCCAGTCGCCCTTTGCCGCGATCGTCGCCTGCGCGGATTCGCGCGTGGTGCCGGAACTGATCTTCGATCAGGCGCCGGGCGATCTGTTCGTCGTACGCGTCGCCGGAAATTTCCTGAGTGAGGACGGCATTGCCAGCCTTGAATTCGCGGCCGCCGTTCTCGGCGTTCAGGCCGTCATGGTTCTCGGCCACACCAGTTGCGGGGCGATACGCGCGACCATCGATTCGATCCGCGATAACGAACTGCCGCCGGGCCATCTGCCGAGCCTGGTCAATGCCATCCGGCCCGCAGTCTACAACGCCATGCAGCAGAACCCCGAGGATCTGCTTGCCGCTGCTACCGCGGAAAACGCTGTCTATAACGCCCGCATCGCCGCGGAAACCGGACCAATTCTCAGCGACATGAATGAATCGGGCACGGTGAAATCGATCGCCGGCGTCTACGATATCGCGACCGGCAAGGTGGCGTTTCTCTAGGGCCACACCAGCCACTGCGGAAAACAAAAACGGCGCCGGGATGCACCCCGGCGCCGTTTGCTATTCGGGAGAAGGCATCACGCCATGGCGCGCGGCTTCACCAGGTTGCGCTCCACCAGCAGCTCCGCGATCTGGATCGCGTTCAGCGCCGCGCCCTTGCGCAGATTGTCGGCGACCACCCACATGGCGAGGCCATTCTCGACGGTCGCATCCTCGCGGATGCGGGAGATGAAGGTGGAATCCTCGCCGGCGCATTCGACCGGGGTCATGTAGCCGCCGTCCTCATGCTTGTCGATCACCTGGCAGCCGGGCGCCTCGCGCAGGATGTCGCGAGCCTCATCGGCCGTGATTTCCTTCTCGAACTCGATATTGACCGATTCCGAATGGCCGATGAACACCGGCACGCGCACGGCGGTGCAGGTGACCCTGATCTTCGGGTCGAGCATCTTCTTGGTCTCGGCCAGCACCTTCCATTCTTCCTTGGTGTAGCCGTCTTCCATGAAGCTGTCGATGTGCGGAATCACGTTGAAGGCGATGCGCTTGGTGAACTTCTTGGTCTCGATCGGGTCGGCCACGAACACGGCGCGGGTCTGGTTGAACAGTTCGTCCATGCCGTCCTTGCCGGCGCCCGAAACCGACTGATAGGTCGAGACAACCAGCCGCTTGATCGTCGCGCGATCATGCAGCGGCTTCAGCGCGACGACGAGCTGGGCGGTCGAGCAGTTCGGGTTGGCGATGATGTTGCGCTTGCGGAAGAGCTCGATCGCATCCGGATTGACCTCCGGCACGATCAGCGGCACGTCGGCGTCGTAGCGCCAGGCCGACGAATTGTCGATGACCACGCAGCCGGCCGCGCCGATCTTCGGCGACCACTTCTGCGAGATCGTGCCGCCGGCCGACATCAGGCAGATATCGGTGTCGGAAAAGTCATGGTTTTCGAGGTTCTTCACCTTCAGCGTCTTGTCGCCGTAGGAGACTTCCGTGCCGACGGAACGGCTGGAGGCGAGCGCCACGACCTCATCGGCGGGAAAGCCGCGCTCTTCGAGGATGGACAGCATTTCGCGCCCGACATTGCCGGTGGCGCCCACGACTGCAATCTTGAAACCCATGATGATAAGCTCTCTTTCGTTTCTCTCCTCGAAAATCGCGGGAGTGGAAGAGCGGCCGAAACGGCATCTTCCCGTCCCCGGCGTGACCGGGGAGAGAGCGGTAGGCCAGGAACGTCAGACGGTTTTCGTCGTCGTTTTCTTGGCTGTTTTCATGAAACTGCGGGAAGGCGATATCCGACCGCCGGCGCGGGGCGCCAGGGTGATATCAGCAGCAATGTGACGCGCGAACAGCGGCATATTCGGCTTTTCCTTCTACCGCGAAGGCTAATGGCCCTTTTGCGTGGTCAAGTCAAGGTCTGTTTGCGGCACTGCATGGTGCGGGTGCTTGCGCATGAATTCCGGCTTCAGCGCGGAAAAGCCGTTGCGCGGCACCGGCCAGCCCTGCGGATCGATGCTGAACACCATGCGATAGCGCGAAAAGACGATCGCGGTCAGATAGGTAAACCAGCTTCCGAAGGCGAGCCCGGCGATGACATCGCTCGGATAATGCGCGCCTACGATGATGCGGCTCATCGCTATGCAGACGGCGAGGCTGAAAAACAGGATGCGGTGGCGCGGCAGGAAAAACGCCGCCGCCGTGAAGATCGCGGCAACCGTGGTGGCATGCCCCGAAGGGAAACTGGAATACTGCCCGGCAAAGCTCATGGGATCGAAGGCAAACGGGCTCAGGTCGTAATAGACCAGCATGTTCGGCCGCGGCCTGCCGATCAGCCCCTTCAGAAGATTGACGGCCAGGCCGGAAAGCGCGACCGCGGCAAACACGAAGCTTGCCGCCTGCGCCAGAAACACGCCCTTGGCGCGGGTGCGCCGATCCGCCTCATCCGCCGCCCCGGCCGCCGTCATGCCAAGCGCGAACACAAGGACACTGGTGATCAGTATCCACTCCGACTGGCCGAAATGGGTGATGAACTCGCCATATTCCCTGATCGGACCGGAGAGATCGCGGGCCATCAGCCCGACGGGATAATCGAGTATCGCGAAGGCAACGAACAAAAGGCCCGCCACGCCCACCATGAAACCGCGCCAATGCGTGCACGGCCACTTCTGGTCCTTCAGTTTTCTGCGCTGGCTGAACCAGCGGTAGCGCACCGTCATCGCCCCTCCGAATATTCACACCGGCATCCCCACCGGCCAGGCGGATGTTAAACGAGCCGGGCAGCGGCATCAACGCCCGCAGCCGACCCGGCTTCGCAAAAGCAACTAACTTTTCCACATAACAGGAAGATTACGACCGCAACCGGTCGCGCAGGCGCGGATGCGGTCGGCGCACCGGCAGCCCCCTTTCCGGCACTGCAAACAGCAGCCGGTAGCGGGCGAAGACGCAGGCCACGAGCACCGAAATCCAGGTGCCATAGAACAGCCCCGCCGAGACATCGCTCGGATAATGCGCGCCGACGGCGATGCGGGCGAAGCCGAAGAAGATGGCGAAGGCGGCGAAGAACGGCCCGAGCCGTGGATAGAGCAGCGCCAGCCCGGCGAAGATCGCGCCCGATGTCGTCGAATGGCCCGAGGGGAAGCTTGCGTAATCATAGGCCCAGACGCCGACATTGAAGTGCAGGTCGCCGACCGTATCGAACAGCGTCGGACGCGCCCGGCCGATCAGGCGTTTGACGACATTGACGGTGGCGCTGGCGAGCGCGACGGAACAGAACAGGTAAAAACCCTGATGCAGCACAAGCGCGGCGCGGAATTTCACCCGCGGGCTGGCAAGGCAGGCGATAGCGACATAGGCGAGGACGGTTACAGTCCCGCTTGCGCCCAATATCCACGGCGCGGTGGTGACATCGGTCAGCCGCGCGGCGAAATCCTGGAACCGCGACGACATGGCATCGCGCGCGGAGGCCACCGGGCCGTCAAGCGTCGCCATGCATAACAGCGCCAGAGTCGCGGCGGGCAGAAGAAACCACGGCCAGCAGGTGGCGGAAAGGCGGAAGGTCTCGTGCGCAACGCGCCGCTTCCAGAACAACGGCGGCATGCGGATACCGGTTTTGGGAAGGTCTTCGCGGGTCTCGTTCATCCCGACAAGATAGCGCGGCGGCGGCGGTTATAAACCCCGCCGCCGACCTTCATCTTCAAACGCCGAGCGTGGCGGCGAAGGCGGCGACCACGGCATCGCCCATTTCGCTGGTGCCGACCTTGCGGCAGCCCGGCGCCATGATGTCGCCGGTGCGCAGCCCGTCATCGAGCACCTTGGCGATCGCGGCGTCAAGCGCTTCCGCCTCTTCGATCATGTTGAACGAGTAGCGCAGGCACATGGCGAACGAGGCCAGCATGGCGAGCGGATTGGCAATGCCCTGCCCTGCGATATCGGGCGCCGAGCCATGGACGGGCTCATACATCGCCTTGCGCTTGCCGGTGACGGCATCTTCCGCGCCGAGCGAGGCGGACGGCAGCATGCCGAGCGAGCCGGTCAGCATCGCCGCCACATCCGAGAGCATGTCGCCGAACAGGTTGTCGGTAACGATCACGTCGAACTGCTTGGGCGCACGCACGAGCTGCATGCCGCCGGCATCGGCCAGCATGTGCGACAGCTCGACATCGGCGAACTTTTCCTTGTGAACGCGCGTCACGACCTGGTTCCAGAACAGGCCGGACTTCATCACATTGCGCTTTTCCATCGAGCAGACGCGGTTATCGCGGGTGCGCGCCAGTTCAAAGGCGACGGCGGCGATGCGCTCGATCTCGTAGGTGTCGTAGACCTGGGTGTCGATCGCGCGCTGCTGGCCATTGCCGAGGTCGATGATTTCCTTGGGCTCGCCGAAATAGACGCCGCCGGTCAGTTCCCGCACGATCAGGATATCGAGGCCTTCGACCAGTTCAGGCTTCAGCGAGGAAGAGGCGGCGAGCGCCGCATAGCAGATCGCCGGGCGCAGATTGGCGAAGAGTTCGAGATCCTTGCGAAGGCGCAGAAGGCCTGCTTCGGGGCGCACGTCATAGGCGACATTGTCCCATTTGGGACCACCGACGGCGGCGAACATCACCGCATCGGCCGCCATCGCCCGCGCCATGTCATCGTCGGAGATCGCCTTGCCGTGAGCGTCATAAGCCGCGCCGCCGACGAGCCCGCGCTCGATTTCAAAACCCGCACTGGCCTTGTCGTTCAAAAGGCTGATGACCTTGACGAATTCCTCGGTGATTTCCGGGCCGATGCCGTCGCCGGGCAGAAGAAAGAGTTTACGATGGCTCATGATGCCTCCCTCGGTGCTTGTTGGCCGCGCGCCATCCGGGATGTCGGCGCCTCTGGCGGGCCGAGGCGGTTCTAGACCGCAGGATCGCGCATTTCAAGGCGGTTGAACGCCGTTGCGGTACGTGCGCGCACGAAAGCTATCGCCGGGGATTTGTCTGGAGCCGCGCCACCAGCGTATCGTCCTTTAGCGGCGGGGTGCCGTATTTAAGCTGCACCACCTTGTAGCCGCCCTCCTCCAGCCGCGCGAG
>MDSV01225703.1_pt1 | contig 10181 bp, 8 predicted proteins | sample 810851 | NCBI WGS metagenome assembly MDSV01 (sample SAMN05326640, study PRJNA326480) | marine metagenome | isolation source: seawater | place: Atlantic Ocean: North East | collected 2012
GTGCTCAGTTTTGTAGTTCGGTTATCCAAGAACCAAGAAGATCTACAGTCTCACGGTCTATCAGTTGGACACCTAACGGTGGCATCCCTCCCTCGGAAAACAACCTGTATAGAGAGCTTTGGTCCGGATTTCCTGGAACAATCAGTATTCCGTCTCGTCCCGCCACGTTTACTGTGTTCTGCAAAAAGGTTTCATGTCCAAAGTCTATTGCTACGCCACCATTGTGGCACTGGACACAATTGCCCTGAACATACCCCTTAACTAGCCGTGTGCTTTCGTCTGGATCAGTCACTTTCGCCACTGGGCCGCCCGCGAAACCACTGAGCGTACCGCTCTCAACCAGCCTTGAAAATTGAGTACTGGAATGACCAGGAAGCTGGTGGTTCAGCTGAATCTCAGAGAACCCAAGAACGAATCCAGGAGACGCTTGATGACAAACATTGCACTCCTCTCTGCTCGGAACGATATGCCGGAAAGCCGTGCCCGCACTGTCAACGACCGGAATGTCCACCGGCTCAGAGCCATCTAACAACTCCGCGTCGCTACCATCGGCTTTCCAGAGATAACTGGCAACTGTCCAATCACCATCCCTCTTCCAGATCAGACGTGTTTCTATCGGCCTGGGTCTTTGTGCTGATTCACCGTCTCTCGCATAAGAGAAAGTCTTGAAAAACTTTATGCCATCCGGAAAGTCCCACTTATTTGAATCAGAGATATCTACCGATTCATTGGAAGGCATCAACAGAAACCGATCTTTTTCGGATCCGTTGCTCCACAGTGGCCATTCTGGCTCATAATTGATCGCCGCGCCTGTATGCACAGTTAGGTCTGGAGCAGCTGGGTAGACATCAAACTCCGATAGAAGTGTTGGCAACTCAGGGTCAACCGAGGCCGGGGGGGACCACTCAGTTATACCGGTGAGATTGACTGCCCAAGCACTGACAACATTGCCTCCTACCCCTAGCACATCAGAAACAAAGACGGTTCCTGCCTGATCCACTGCCACTGTCTTTGGCCATCCACTGACTTCGAAAGTTCTCACGAATTCACCTTCTGACGTGTGAACCTGAATCCTTCCGTTGTAAGTGTCCGCCACATAAACGTTGTTGTCAGGGCCCACTGCTATCTCATGCGGATAATCGAACTCTCCTTCCAAATATCCTGAGGTTCCATCACCGCCATTCCTTCCCCACTTGGTAACAAACTCACCTTCGCTAGTGAATTTCTGGACTCGGTGATTATCTCGATCAACAACGTAAACGAAGTCTTGGCTATCAATCTCTATGTAGTACGGACCATTGAACTCTCCATCGGCTGTTCCATAGGTGCCCCAAGAGAAAAGGAAGTTTCCATCAGGTGAAAACTTCTGGATCCGGTGATTTCCGTAATCGACCACATAAAGATCATTCTGACTGTCCAATGCTACTCCCAAAGGATTGTTGAACTCGCCAGCCCCCATCCCATAGGATCCTACAAACCCTATATGACCTCCATCCTCATCGAAGATCTGCACCCTGTGGTTCCTCTCTTCAACCACATACACCTTACCATCACTGTCGAGCTTCACATCAGCCGGAGTGTTTAGCTGCCCTTCGCCTGCACCGAGCGTTCCCCAAGCCCCGACCAGAGTCCCGTCCAGACCAAACTTTTGGACCCGTGCATTCCTGCAATCCGTGATGTAGATAATGTGATTCAGGTCATCTATCTCAGAACCATAGGGGGTCCTGAAGGAGCCGTCCGTAGTCCCTTTACCACCCCATTGCGTGGCAAGGACGTAGAATGAACCCGTCTCAAGTGTTACGGTGACCGTCTCACCCAGAGTCTGGTGATTCCTGTCCTTTGCGGACGCGTCTATCGTGACCGAGTACGATATGTCAGGCTCCCACAGTTCTTCTGGTTTTATAACCAAGGTTTTCGCATCACTAGACCATTCAAAGTCAACTGATGTAGCTGGATCTATGGTCGTTGCAACTACGGTCAGATCTCGCATCATTGCATTAGAGAACTCAACCTCTATCGCCTGATCCAGAGGGAGATCTAATGAACTATCTGCAGGGTCGATGCGAAGGATCTTCAGATCCTGAACTGGTTCGGTTGCAACCGGATCCTCTGAGCACCCGGATGCAAATACCGCCATGCTTATCAGCAAAAAACGCTTCATTTATTACCAGTCCGTACTTCTGGACACATCCGAAGACAGTAGCATGACATCGAACACGATTGAGCCAAACGAACTCCTCCAACCATCCGGCCGCTTCTAGATGTTCTTGCAGCCATACTAGGATCGCAGAGCCGAGACCTTTGGCGCAAGATATGAGCGGCTAACTTTATCACTAACCCCGCTATTCCAATTTCTTTCCATAGCAAACTCTATGTCCATGCGGCGAATCCACCTCACAGCCCTATTGCTGGCAGTAGCATGCGAGACCCCCGCGACTACGACTGCTCCAGTAGCTACATCAATAGCTATGTCAGCCACAGAGGTGAGCTTTACTTCACTGGGCGACACAATCCGGCTGACTGCAGCGGTGCGTGATGAGAACGGGAATCACATAGACGAAGCAACAATTACATGGTCGAGCTCTGACGAAAGCATAGCAACAGTATCCACAACGGGATCTGTGCAATCGGTGCGAGGTGGAACAGCAATCATCACCGCTTCCGCGGGTGAAGTTAGCGCAGCCACGTCGGTCAGTGTCTCCGTATGGGTATCGCTCAGTGCAGGGTACTGGCATACGTGCGGGTTAACATCCGAGGGAGACGCGTACTGCTGGGGCATGAATAGCGATAGCCAGCTTGGCGATGGGACTACCGAATTACGAAGCAGAGCTTCCCTAGTTGATGGCGGGTATAAGTGGATATCAATCGCTGGCGCCGGTCGACACACGTGCGGTGTCACATCCGAAGGAGACGCATACTGCTGGGGTTTCAATGGCTATGGTCAACTCGGAGATGGCACTACAACAGATCATAGAGAGCCCACTCTTGTAACAGGTGGGCACAACTGGGTATCGGTCAGCGGTGGCTACGAACGAACTTGTGGGTTGACGTCGGTGGGCAAGGCCTACTGCTGGGGACGCAACCGAGGGGGGCAACTCGGTGACGGAACGACTACAAACAGCAGCACGCCTTCGGAGGTGAGCGGAAATCACACCTGGGTCTCGATTGGTGCGAATGGTCGACATGCGTGCGGACTAACTTCGGAAAGTGAGATTTACTGCTGGGGGGATAACTACTACGGGCAGCTGGGTAATGGATCGAGAGGGTCCAGTCCTGTACCGACGCTCGTCAGTGGCAACCTTCCATGGACATCAGTAACTCCTGGAGGTTGGCACACCTGCGGCCGAACAGAAGCCAACGACGCGTATTGCTGGGGCCGCAACTTACACACGGACTACGGGGGCCAACTAGGTGACGGAACGACTACAAATCGGACAACCCCCGTCTTCGTTACCGGTTGGTTTTCATGGGCATCACTCGGAGCTGGATCTCATCATACTTGCGGCGTCACGATGACTGCGAAAGCATACTGCTGGGGACATTATCCCTCTCCCGACTTCAGTCTCGGTGACGGTGTAAGCACCGCGAGCAGTCTACCTATTCCGGTAGGCGGCAATCTCCTTTGGATGGCTTTCACTGGTGCAGAAGAGCATACCTGCGGATTAGCAACAACAGGTGAAGCCTACTGTTGGGGCCCGGGGCTCAGTGGCCAGCTGGGTAATGGAAGCACAGTCAGCAGCTCGGTTCCTGTAAAAGTCATCCGCTAGGACAGGCCCTGAGAATCCCGTTAGAGCACCTACTTCGCATGCACGAATAACCGAACTTGGCTCCATGAGCGTCTGGAGCCTAAACCCAAGAGTCCTTAGCTTTTGCCGGATTCGGTAGGATAGACTAGCGAGAGGGCGGAGAGTTTTCGTAATGGTGGATGAAAAAGTCTGTATGGCCGGCATGGGATATGTCGGACTCACCATGTCTGTCGTCCTCGCAGAGTGTGGTTACGAGGTAACGGGAGTTGATATCAGTCAGTCTCTGGTGGATCAACTCAATCAGGGGAAACCTCATTTTTTCGAGGAGGCCCTAGATGTTCGATTGAAAAATCAAACACGCCGAGGAAGACTAAAAGTCCAAACGACAATGCCCTCTGAAGAGGTTGATGTTCACATCATATCTGTGGGCACTCCCCTGATCTCAGGCACCCAACTGCCGGACCTGTCATACCTTGATAATGTGGTCGAAGATGTCGGGCGGAATCTCAAGAAAGGGGGGCTAGTCTGCATGCGCTCTACCATTCCCGTGGGCGTCACCCGCAACAAAGTCCTCCCAATCCTAGAAAAACTCTCCGGCCTCGTGGGTGGCGAGGATTTCAATTTGGCCTTTGCCCCGGAAAGAACAGTCGAAGGGAAGGCTCTGACAGAACTGCGGACGAACACTCAGATCATTGGTGGCCTGACTGAGATGTGTGTCGAACGCGCAATGGCATTCTATCACCGTCTCACCCCTACAGTAGTTCGGCTCTCTTCCCTAGAAGCTGCCGAGTTAGTGAAGCTAGTAGACAATAGCTACCGTGACATTCGCTTTGCATTTGCCAATGAACTCAGTCTCATCACAGAGTCTCTAGGCCTCGACGCAAACGAGGTGATCCGATCCGCCAATCTTCATTACCCGCGCAACAACGTTCCTGTCCCGTCACCTGGAGTGGGGGGGGCGTGTCTCTCAAAAGACCCGCACATCTTGGTGGACGTTGCTCGACAAGGTGGATACGAACCCAAAGTAATCCCGAGTGGGCGGTTCGTGAATGAAGCTATCCCGAAGCTTATTGTCGAAAGATTAGACCGAACGATGTCCGGACTAGGAAAGAACTTGCAGGAAGCTCGGGTCTTGATCGCTGGATTTGCGTTCAAAGGTGAGCCAGAAACAACGGACCTGCGGGACTCGACAACACTATGGCTGCTAGATGCAATGAGAGAGTCAGCAGGTGAGGTGCTCGGGTACGATCCGGTCGTGTCTTCTGAGGAACTAGAAGCGCACGGCGTTAATGTGGTCGAGCTACCGGACGGGTTAGATGAGGTCGACGTTCTCGTGGTTGCAAACAATCATAGGTCATACCTCAACTGGGATCTCGATAAAATCTCAGAACGGCTAAATCGGCCGGCCATTGTTTACGATGCTTGGAGGATGTTCGATAGGTCAGTAGCGGATTCCATAGAAGATCTACATTACATGGGGGTTGGGGTTTAATGCGGATCTTGATAACGGGCGCTGCTGGTTTTATTGGATACCACCTAGCTGTCTCCCTGAATCAATCGGGGCACGGTCTTGTGCTGGTAGACAACCTGCAGCGTGGCCGGATGGACTCCGAATTCAAAGAACTGATCAACCGTCCCAACGTCACCTATCACGAAGCTGATCTAACTGAATCAGGCGTTTATGAGTCCGTTGGCGATGGCGTCGAGCAGGTGTATCACTTGGCCGCAATTAATGGGACGGAAAATTTTTACAACATCCCTGATCAGGTTCTGCGTGTGAACGTCCTATCAACGCTAAACCTGCTCGAGTGGGCTCGAGATCGAGCTGTAAAAATCCTCTTTTCTTCGACGTCGGAAACATATGCCGGTACGATTCGGCTCATGGATGGATGGATTCCTACCGCCGAGGACGTCCCGCTCTGTATTGACGATATCCAAAACGTCCGATGGTCCTACGGAGCTAGTAAGATCCTCGCGGAGGCTGCCTTCTATTCCTACGCGAGAGTATGTCCCATCCAATTCTCCATCATTCGATATCACAACATTTATGGGCCCCGCATGGGTTTCGAGCACGTGATGCCGCAATTCCTTGAGCGGATTCTCACTGCCCAGCTTCCGCTAGAGGTCTTCGGTGGAATAGAGACACGTGCGTTTTGCCATGTGAGAGACGCGGTGGCTGCAACCAGGTTCGTTATGGACTCTCCCAAAACAGATGGGGAAGTCGTGCACATCGGGAATAGCAGAGAAGAGGTCGCGATCCGTGACCTCGCGACTCTGATGCTGGAGATGTGTGGAGCGGATACAACGCTCCAAATCAAAGAAGCTCCTGCCGGGTCCGTAAATCGAAGATGTCCGGACGTGAGTAAACTCAGGGAGTTAGGCTACGAATCTCAGGTCTCACTTCGGGAAGGACTAGAGACTATGATTCCGTGGTATCGGGAGCATTTCGAGCGCGCGGGAGCCTAGACCTAGCCGGTGCAGATGGTCAGCCTAGAGTTCCTGCACCTAATAGGTATTGGGTTTGTACGTTCGCACCTGAGAGGTACCTTGCTCGACTCTACTTGCAGCGTCACGTGCGTGGGACGGAGAGCAGCCACTAAGGTCACAAGCCGGCTTTTTCTTCGTTAAAGGAGGAGTATGTTTCGCACAAAATGCATGGTGTGTCCGTCGGATAATTTGCAGACGATTATCGATCTAGGGATGCACCCTTTTGCCGACACTTTTGTCGTTCCAGAAAGAGAAAGTGAGCCGGATCTCTTATATCAACTGGCCTGCGACCTATGCGAAGAGTGTGGTCATATCCAAAGTCGATGCATGACCGATCCAGCGGCGCGGTACTCAGATCACGCTTATTCATATACATCTTCGAATTCTGCGTTTTCGCGAGCTCACTGGGAGCGCTACGCCGCTGATGTTGCGAAGAAAAATGAGGTCGGTCCGGATGACCTAGTGATCGAGATCGGATCCAATGACGGGTATTTATTAGAGCAATTTCGTAACAACGGAGCCAAGGTACTTGGCATTGATGCAGCACCCGCGGTTGCCGAGATCGCAAATAAGCGGGGGGTTGAAACCCTCGTCGGACTGTTCGATCTAGAACTCGCTGAAACGGTCAAAGCCGACGTAGGTCCCGCCAAGCTAGTGGTCGCCAATAACGTTTTTAATCACGCCGATGACGTTGTGTCGTTTGCGAAAGCGGCTGCATCCCTTCTGGCTCCCGAGGGAGTCTTCGTTTTTGAACTTCCTTATTGGTGTATTGGCATCAGAGATGGACATATCGATCAGATCTATCACGAACACGTAAGCTACCTTACGGCTACGGCATCAAATCAAATCGCTCAAGCTGCTGGGCTGACCGTGAGCGCGATTGAGGTGGTTGATTATCACGGTGGCTCGCTCCGAGTCTCAGCACGTCTGAGCGATGGAGGCTCAACCATACTGCCCGATCTCGAGAGGATGATTGAGCAAGAGCAGAGGGACCGGATGTTTGAACCGGAAATGTATGAAGAGTTTATGCTCGGTATAGAGAAACGTCGGAATCAGTTTCTGAGAAATCTTTATACGCTGAAAGAAGAAGGTGTGCCCGTCGTCGGTGTGGGAGCTGCTGCGAAGGGCAACACCATCCTCAACTATTATGGACTCGACCATACCGTGATAGACTACGTGACTGACAGCTCTCCTCACAAACAGGGAAAACTCACCCCAGGCACGAGAATTCCTATATGTGATGATCAGGTATTTGCTGAATACTCAAACGTGGCCGCACTAATTCTCTCATGGAATCTCGCGGACACCTTGAAGAAGGTTCTTCTGGAAATAAACCCAAGGGTTGAGTTTCTCTCGCCCTAGAAACCCCGGAGCCAAACGGATGGAAAGACGTCAAATTACACCAGTTCACACGGATAACCGGGGCTACATTGCAGATATCCTTTACAATCACCCGGTAGACCATGTCGCCATAGTCGACACAGTGGCCCGGTCGATACGTGGCAATCACTACCACAAGGCTTCAACCCAACACTTATTGGTCACCAAGGGTTCACTTGAGTACTGGCACAAGCCCTTGAACTCTGAGGAGCCAGCCAAGTTTGTCGTGTTACGAGAGTACGATTTCGTTAGCACGCCCCCGGAAGAGATACACGCTATGCGAATGCTGGAGGACAACCAGTTCATCGTATTCAGCGAAGGGCTGCGAGGAGGTACGGATTATGAAGAAGACACATTCCGGACCGAATCAATCATCCCGACTGAACTCTGTTTCTAAGCTTACGCTAGACGCACCCGAGCACAGCCCGAGAATTATGAGCCTAGACGGCTTGGTAACCATCGTGACCGGCGGAGGCCGGGGTATCGGGCGAGCTGTAGCCTGCACATTAGCCAGTGAGGGCGCGCGAGTCGTAGCCTGTAGTAGAACGAAAGAAGAACTGGCGAGAACTGCAGAAACTATTAACGATCTCGGCGGGACCTGTGAAACAATCTGTGCTGATGTCTCAAATCCATCACAAGTCGCGGACTTGGTGAAACAAGTTCAGGAGAAACACAGTCGAATTGACGTGCTCGTCCACTGTGCTGGCTATACGGCTCCATATGGTCCACTAGAGGAAGTCTCGCTCGAGGACTATGAGAATACGATGGACACGAACGCGGGATCACTGTTTTACTTTGCTCGCTCTCTAGTACCAATCATGCGATCTCAAGAACGCGGGATGATCGTAGCGATGTCATCCGGTGCGGGGCTCCGAGGACACGCGAGACTGGGCGTCTATTCAATGAGCAAGTTCGCAGTTCAAGGATTGATACAGGCACTCGCAGGTGAATTAGAGGACTCACCCGTCAGTTGTATTGCGATCAACCCTGGAGGAGTAGCCACGAAAATGCTGGAGGATCTCTTCGGTAAGGAGGAGGCTCAGAAAAACCAACCTCCCGAGGCGGTTGCCAACGTTGTCAAACAAGTCGTTTCGGGTGAGCTCCCTGTCCCGAGCGGTGGCGGAGTTGTGGTAAGACGTGATGAGGTCAGGGTCTATGAGCGCTAGCGAAGACAACATGCCAGTCAAATCTCATGATGTTGCAGTGCTGATAGTGTCCTGGGATGGGTATGTGGACCTTTGGAAACCTTTTTTCAACTGTTTTTTCCGCTTTTGGCCCGACTGCCCCTACCCAGTCTACCTAGGAACTAATTCGCTTCTCGCCGATGATGAACGAGTCAAACCGATCCTAATTGGCGAAGAAGTTGATTATTGCTCCAACCTGATCGCCATGCTCAAGCAGCTGGATACTCGATGGGTCATTACGTGGGTAGAGGATTTTTTCTTGGCAAAACAGATAGAAACTCAACGGGTGACCTCTATCGTAGACTTCGCAGAACGAACTGGCGTTGACTACGCTAACCTGGTTGCCCTGCCATTTGAGATCACACCTCTATTCGCAGGATCCCCAGTGGTAGACTCGCTCGGTGAGGCACCGATGGACGCACCCTATCGGGCATCTATGGGGACTGGGCTGTGGAAACGCGAGTCGCTCATAGACTTCCTAGTACCAGGAGAGACAGTTTGGGACCTAGAGCGTATCGGAGCACAACGCTCAGCAGATCTAAACATGCAATGTCTTTGCGTAACTTCCTCTCAAGTTTCTAATCCAACGATAAAAGTCCTCAACGGCATCGAACGAAAGCGATGGAAGCGCGGGACCGCAGCATTCATGCGCAGTCAAGGATTCGGCGACGCGCTCAAAACTCGAGAGATCGAGAGCAAGTATGAAGCTCTGAAGATGCTCTCCTATTCGGTCATCCGACATGCATTCTTCCGGCTCATATGTGCTGTCGGCGGACGACGCGGCCGGAACCTCTTGGCCAAGCTAATCGCACGTCGGTCACTGGCCTGGATCAATTAGCTATCACCGCACCTGAGCGAACAACACACCCGAAGCGGATCTAGACGAAGCGGTCGTTCCGTAATGCGGCAAGGCGCTCTGTAGTGATTGAGGATGCAGCCCCCTCGTATGGATAGCTTGAGATGCATGCCTCAGGTCCGGAATCGGAGAGCGCAGCGTCCAGATGACGCCGGAGGGTTTCGTGCATTGCAAAATGCTGTCGGCCCGCGCTTATTGCTTGGGGTGTCAGACAGGCCTCTCTCTCTTCGCGAACGCGGAGCACGGCATCGGCAAGAACCGTGACGGTCTCCTCGAGGTACCCTTCCCGTATACGTGAAAGGGAAGGATTGTCTATGAGCTTCAGGGCTTGTGAGATGACGACATCCCCTGTGTCGACGCCTTCTGCGATCATGTGCGCTGAAAGAGTCAAGGGTATGCCATAATAGAGCTGCCATTCATAAGCGTTAAATCCTCGCGTTACAGGAAGTCCACTGTGGGCATTCAGCACTCCGAGTCCAGCTTCGCGGAGGAATGGTTCTCGCAAGATTCCACATCCGCCAGTGTTTA
>MDSV01067915.1_pt1 | contig 10180 bp, 7 predicted proteins | sample 810851 | NCBI WGS metagenome assembly MDSV01 (sample SAMN05326640, study PRJNA326480) | marine metagenome | isolation source: seawater | place: Atlantic Ocean: North East | collected 2012
ATTTTTTGACGTTAGATCCATCTCAAAGACTTTTTGGTTCAGTAAGAACAACATACAATTCAGTGTCAGATTCGATAAACGGATTATTTAAAATTAAAGATCGTATTCCTAATCAAGAAACAACGATTAAATCTTCCTTAACATTTGGGAATGAACGTGAAAATAAGAAAGGAAGTATTCCAGCAGACCCAATGAATTTTGCTCAGAAACACCATCTAGTAGGAGTGAAAAAAAGATTAAATAACAAAACAATTTTTTTTAATGTAGAACATTACGATTATAGATCAAAGGTAGATTTTGATCGCATAGAAACATACGATGGAATACTAACGGATTCGTCACCAAAAGTTGATTTTTCTGATAGTAGAAATAAAAATCAACGCAACAGAATAAATATTAAATTTGAGGAAAGTATCGAATCAAAAATAGTCAAAAATATGTCGTTAAATACATATTATCAGGAATCAAGTTCTAAAAATAAAACGAGAGAAAGAGAAATTCAGGATCCTTATTTTGGTATTAATACGGGATTTAATAATGCGGAGAGAGTAACAGAAGTAAATGATATATTATTTGAAAATGATTTGTTTGGTATTCATTTTGAAAGTCAAAATGAAGTAACTTTATTTGATCAAAAATTAGATCTTAAAGCCGGATTTTTCTCTGATATAGAAGATGGAAATAATGATTTTAAACGCTTTAGAATCTTTGAAGCATCTGAACTAGCTATTCAAAATGGAGTTGATTCAATTACTATAACTGAACAAGATCCTCCAAATTATATGGATCCATCAAAATTATATAGAAATGAATTATATTTAGATTCAGATCTTAAAAAGAAAAATTTAAATCTTCAGTTCGGGATTAGATTCGCTGATTACAAAATAAAACCTCAAAATAATTCAACTGTACTAGATAATTCGCTGATGACAGAGCGACCTGACTATAAAAATCAATCACTTATAAAAAGCGCCTCTATCTCTAATAATTTGAAAGCTTTTAAACAGCATTTATCCTTCTCTGAAGGGGTAAGGAACCCTTCATTAGAAAATTATTCTGGTTATTTTACGCATGGTGATTTTATAAATATTCCTAATCCTAATTTAAAACCAGAAGAAGCCGCTACTGTACAGTATAACGTATATAAGAATTTTTCACTTTTTGATGTAGAATGTACTATTTTTAATAGTAATTACGATAATTTTTTTGAAACCGTATCTACAGGAACAAATTCTTTTGGCAATACTGCAATTGAGGAAAGACAAATAATTAATATTGCGGAGAGTTATATTCGTGGTCTAGAAGTAGATTCATCATTTTATTTAGATACCTTAAATAATAGTTTAGAGGGATTTGTATTTAATTTTAAGTATGCTGATTATAAAAGTAAAAATAAGAATACTAATCAAAGCTTAGATGCGGTAACACCTAAGCAATATATTTTTGCATTACAATACGATCATCCCATTAGTAGATTTGGAGGATCTATTTTAGCTACTCATAATGCTAAAAAGGATAATATTAGCGATAATTGGACTTACTTTGTTCCTCCCGCATCAACTGTTATAGATCTTAATACATACTATTATTTCACAAATAATAGTTTATTAAGATTTAGTATAAGAAATTTAACAGATGAGAAATATTGGCTTTGGCCAAATGCTGGTCGTGTTGTTCATTCTTTTTCAGAGGATAAAGAGTTTTCTACTATGCCGGGAATTAATTTTATTTTAAGTTATACAATGGAGTTATAAAAATTATGAAAAATGAATTAAATTTAAAAAATATATTCGAGAGCTATATCTCTCTTAAGAAAGAAAATCCTAAGCTTAGAACAAAAGATATTTCAAATACTTTAGGGGTAGCGGAAGGAGAGCTAGTTGCATCTAGAGTTGGTCACGATGTAATAAGGTTAAAACCTGAACCAAATGAAATATTATTATCAGTTGAGAAATTAGGTTCGGTCATGGCTTTAACAAGAAATGAGCATTGTGTTCATGAAAGACATGGAGTTTATTCGAATGGTTCATTTAGCTCTCACGGATCTATGAAAATGGGATTATTTGTAAATCCTGATATTGATCTCCGATTGTTTATGAGTCATTGGACATACTGCTTTTCATTAACAGAAAAGTCCGAAAAAAGAACGCTTAGGAGTTTTCAATTTTTTGATAAAAGCGGCTTAGCTATTCATAAAATTTATGCATTAAATGAATCTCAAAAAGATATGTTCAATAAAATAACTGATACCTTTAAATCAGAAGATAATTTATTTGATGTAGAAATAAAAAATATGAATACAGATCAAATCTATACAAAAGATGAAGATGTTGATTGGAAGTTATTTAGAGAATCATGGGAGAACTTAAAAGATACTCATGATTTTTTTCCGTTACTTAAAAAGTTCAATCTAGAAAGACAACAAGCATTTAAAAATATCGGACCCGATTTTGCTTATAAAGTTGATAATTTGTCATCAAAAATTATGCTTGAATTAGCTTCTGAAAAAAATTGTGAAATAATGGTTTTTGTAGCAAATAAGGGTTGTATTCAGATTCATACAGGACCAGTTGAGAAATTAGCAGAGTTTGGATCATGGTATAATGTCTTAGATCCTACCTTTAATCTTCATTTGAATACAGACGGTATTGCATGTTCATGGGTTACAAAAAAACCAACAGTTGATGGAATTGTAACAGCATTAGAGGTATTTGATGAAAACGGAGATTTAATTGTCACATTTTTTGGTAAAAGAAAACCAGGTATTCCTGAATTAGAATTATGGAGAGAAATAATAGATTTACTACCTGTCACGGAGAATGAATAAAAATGCAAAAATATATAATTATTTTATCTTCTATTCTTATTTCTATTAATGCTTTTTCTATGCGTATGGTAACAGTTGGTTCAGGAATTACTGAAATTATTTATGCGTTAGGAGTTGAATCAAATTTAGTAGGTAATTGCGTATCTTCAAATTATCCTGATGAGGCAAATGAACTTCCAAAAGTTGGCTATCAAAGAATGTTACCTAGCGAAGGGATTATATCTTTAAATCCTGATGTTGTTTTTATTACAAATGAAACAGGACCGCAGAAAGTTATTAATCAATTAATCAATGCAGGTGTGGACATTATTAAATTAAAAGCCGGAAGATCCTTAGAAGATATCTATTCAAATATAGAATTAATTTCTACCTATTTAGAAATTAATTCTACTGGAGATAAATTAATTGAAAGTATAAGAGCTCAGAAACAAAATCTGAATCAATTGATAAAAAGTTTAGATTATGAGCCAAATTTATTATTTATTCTCGGACATGGTGGTGTTGCAAGAGTAGCAGGAAAGAATACAGCAGCCGATAGTATTATTGAGCTATCTGGTGCAAAAAATGTTGTCGAAGATTTTTCTGGATATAAGCCAGTTTCACCTGAGCAGTTTGTATTATTTGATCCTGATTTTATTTTAACTACCTCCATGGGTATTGATGCAAAAGGAGGAATTGATAAATTTAGTAAAATGCCTGGAATAAGAGATACAGCAGCAGTAAAAAATGGGAATATTTTAATTTTTGATGCTCAATATCTTCTTGGATTTGGACCTAGAACGGTTCAAGCGTTATTAGAATTAAATAAGAATTATTAATGGTATCAGTAAAAAAATTTGTTGTTTTTATATTTTTTCTTCTTGGGTTAACTATTTTTCTTTCAATAGAAAATGGTGCAGTTGATATCTCCCTAACGGATATTTTTTATTCAAATGATAATACATTAAATAATTATGTTTTATTAAACATACGGTTACCTAGACTTGTAATGGGATTAGTTGTCGGTGCCTCTTTAAGTATATGCGGTGCTTCTATGCAAGGACTTTTTCGCAATCCATTAGCCGATCCGGGATTGATAGGAATAACTAGTGGTGCAACATTAGCTGTCGGTATTGTAATTGTTTTATTTCCAGCTCTATTAGGAGGTATAATTGGTCTTTATGCATTATCTATTGCAGCTTTCTCTGGTGCTATGATCACAGCATTAATAATAACTATAATTGCAAGAAAGAGTAATCAGTTATCTATTGTGCATGTATTATTATGTGGAATTGCCATAAATGCAATTGCGGGTTCATTAACTGGATTGCTTACCTATTTTAGTACAGATGATCAATTACGGACCTTAACATTTTGGACTATGGGAAGTATATCAGGTTCTATGTGGTCTCAAGTTATTGTTTGTTCAAGCTTAGTTATTCCTTGTTTGATTATTATTCATAAATGTGCGGTAGGTTTAAATTTATTATCTCTTGGAGAAGAATCTGCAGTTCATACTGGTTTAGATTATCAAAAATTAAAACTTTGTATTTTAATTACTGTTTCTATTACTGTTGGTGCGTGTGTTGCTGTTAGCGGTTTTATCGGGTTTATCGGTTTAGTAGTACCACATATTATAAGACAATTTATTGGACCTAATCATAAAATCTTATTACCAATAAGCGCATTACTTGGAGCAACTCTATTAGTTATTTCAGATTTAACTGCCAGAATTATTATAGCACCTGCTGAAATGCCCGTTGGGTTAATTACAAGTACCATTGGGGGACCAATATTTTTATTTATGGTAATAAAACAATTTTCCAGAGGGCAATAAATTATGATTGATATACAAGCGTTATCATTACATCGGTCTAATAAGAAAATCATCAATAAGATAAATTTATCACTTAATATAGGAATAACATCTGTTATTGGACCTAATGGAGCAGGAAAAACAACATTAATTAAATGTTTAAGTGGATTAATTAAAGATTATAATGGACATATAAATTTTAAGAATAGGAATTTAAAAACCTACAAATATAAAGAAATAGCGCAGTTAAGATCCTTTGCTTCTCAGTCTAATGAGGTAAATTTCCCTTTCTCAGTAAGAGAGATTGTTGGTATGGGAAGATATTCACATAGTGAAACATCAAGTAATATTGAAAATAAAAAAATTATCGAAGAAGTTATTCATGAATTTTCAATTTCTCATTTATCAAATCAAAATTTTAATACTCTATCAGGAGGAGAAAAACAACGAGTACAATTAGCTCGAGTATTTGCTCAAGTATGGGATGTAAAAAATGGATTAATATTTCTTGATGAGCCTACTTCGGCATTAGATTTTAGTCATCAAGTTAAATTATTTAATCTGATTAAAAAAAAGGTACTTGCTAATAAATGGTCTATAGTAATTGTTTTGCATGATTTACAGATAGCATCAAAATTTTCCGATAATATTCTACTAATGAAGAAAGGGGAAGTTTATGCACATGGAAGAGCAGATAATATCTTATCTAAAGATAATTTATTTAATGTCTACGAAACACCAATAAAAATTATTAAGACAGATGATTTAAATATTTACTCTATTTTTTAAAAAAAATTAGTCATACTGTAATTAAATTAGCATTATGTAAAAAATGGAGAAAATTAATGCCTTCTGATATTGGTCTAATTGGCCTAGCTGTAATGGGAGAAAATCTTGTACTTAATATAGAAAGTAGAGGGTTTGCGGTATCATTATATAATCGTTCAACCGATAAAGTAGATAAATTTGTTGCTGGTCGTGGTTTAGGAAAGAAGTTTCTTGGTTTTCATGAAATTGAAGCATTTTGTAAATCTTTATCAAAGCCTCGAAAAATAATGATAATGGTTAAGTCAGGCCAACCAGTAGACGCTGTTATTGATCAAATCACTCCGTATTTAGACAAGGGAGATATTATTATAGATGGTGGTAATAGTTTTTATAAAGATACTATTAGAAGAAGTAGCGAGTTAGAAAGAAAAGGATTTTTATATGTTGGAGCCGGTGTTTCAGGCGGTGAAGAAGGCGCATTAATTGGTCCTTCAATTATGCCAGGGGGATCTAAAGAAGCATGGCAATTTATAAAACCAATCGTAACTAAGATAGCAGCAAAAACATCTTCAAATGAAGTTTGTTGCGAATGGATTGGTCCGACTGGTTCAGGTCATTTTGTGAAAATGGTTCATAATGGTATTGAGTATGGTGATATGCAAATGATTAGTGAGGTATATCACATAATGAAAATAGGATTAGATTTATCTAATCAAGAAATGCATGAAATATTTAAAACATGGAATAATACCCAATTAGACTCATACTTAATTGAAATAACATCTAAAATATTGGGATATAAAAATAACCAAGATGAGTATGTTATCGATTTAATTTTAGATGCATCTGGACAAAAAGGAACAGGAAAATGGACTACAATTGCTGCATTAGATTACGGACAACCTTTGACATTAATAGGGGAAGCTGTTTTTGCTAGATGTTTATCTGCGGTTAAAGAGGAACGTATAAAAGCGTCATCAATTTTAAGTGGTCCAAAGAATAAATTTAATGGAGACAAAGAAAAATTTATTGATGATTTAAAGAATGCACTTTATGCATCTAAAATAGTTTCCTATGCACAAGGTTTTCAGTTATTAAGAGCCGTATCTGATGAATATAAATGGAGTCTTGATAAAGGAAATATTGCTTTATTATGGAGAGGGGGATGTATAATTCGTTCAGTTTTTCTTAATCAAATTAAAGCAGCATATGATACTAATCCGGATTTAGAGAATTTATTAATAGATCCCTTTTTTAGTGATATCTTACATCAGACACAAGGTGCATGGAGAAGAGTAGTTTGTACGGCAGTTGAATTAGGAATACCTATACCGGCTATTAGTTCAGCCCTTTCTTATTATGATGGATATAGATGCGATAGATTACCGGCTAATTTATTACAAGCTCAACGTGATTTCTTTGGCGCACATACATATGAGAGACTTGATAGGAAAAGAGGAGAGTTTTTTCATACCAACTGGACAGGTCATGGTGGAGAAACTTCTTCATCAAATTACGAGGTATAATTATGCGTATAATAAAATTTTTAATTATTTTTTTACTTGGATCACAGCAATATAGTGTATCGGCTGAATTAATAAACTTAGGATTATCTAATACTGTTAAAAAACACGGTCAATTAACTGTAGATGAAAAACATCTAACTGATCAATTTGGTAAACAAGTTCAGTTACGAGGTGTAAGTTCTTTTTGGTTAAATTGGATAGGTGAATTTTCTAACCCCTCTTCTATTAAAACACTAAAAGATGAATGGGGAATTAATATATTTCGTGCTGCTATGGGAGTAGAGGCAGAATTTGGTTATTTAGAAGATCCTGTGGCTATGGTTACCAAGGTAGAGTCACTCATTCAAACCTGTATAAAGCAGGATTTATATATCATTGTTGATTATCATTCTCATGATGCGCATAAAGATCTTAAAGCAGCACAAAAATTCTTTGCCTATATAGCAAAGAAATATGGAAAATATCCTAATATAATTTATGAAATATGGAATGAACCATTAAAAATATCTTGGGATGATGAAATCAAACCATATATGGAAGAGGTTATTAAAACTATTAGAAGATATGATAAAAAAAATATTATATTAGTTGGCTCACCCTATTGGTGTCAGCACGTAAGTGATGCTTATGAAAATCCGGTAAAAGATAACAATGTTATGTACACTACGCATTTTTATACAGGTTCTGCAGGAGAAAAAAGACGACAGGAAATTGAGAGATTATGGCAGAATGGATGTCCAATTTTTGTTTCAGAGTTTGGCGTATCCATTTATGATGGCGGAACCCTAGACAGAAAAGTGTATTTAGAAGAAGCAGACCGTTGGATTGATTGGATGAATGATCGGAATATAAGTTGGGTTGCATGGTCTCTTTGCGATAAGAACGAATCCTCTGCATTACTATCACCTGGTTCGCCAAAGAATGGATCATGGAAGGATGGAGATTTAAGCAAGGCAGGACGTTATATTAAAACTCGATTAAGATTAAAATAATTTATAAGGAACCTATTCATGTATAAAAAAATTATATATTTTATATTACCATTTTATATCTCTTTAATAGCAACAGCATCACAGAAACCAAATATTATATTTTTTATTGCCGATGATATGCTGCCCGTTCATTTTAATTGTTTATCAGAAGGTAAAGATAAATATTTTACGCCCAATATAGATCGATTAGCAAATGAAGGGGTATTAATGCTGGAGCAACATGTTGTTTCTCCTGTTTGTACACCAAGTCGGTACAGCGTGTTAACGGGATTATATCCAAGTCGTGCAACCAATGGGGGTTTTATAACTCGAACAAAAAAAGAAGGACAAACAGTTGTTCAATTTAATACAGATATAGTTAAAGGAAATAAAACGATTGGTTCTCGCTTACAAAAAGCGGGGTATGTAACTGGATTTGTTGGAAAAAATCATGTCGTCCAAGTTCATAATTTAAAAAAATTCTCTAACTATGACGCAAGCGCTCAAGATCCAATTATTAAAAAGCAGTTAATTGATAATCATACTAAAATATGTAATTCGATCAAAGAGGTCGGATTTGATTTTGTAGATCGTATTTATCATAACAATCCTCCTTATATAGGTCTTAAAGAAGTTGGCGTACATAATATGGATTGGCTTGCTGAAGGTGGAATTGAGTTTATAAATCAAAATAAAAATAACCCATTCTTTCTATATTTTGCCACTACTATACCACACGGACCAACAGAAGAAAAACGGTCGTGGAATGCAAATCCATTACTATCTGCTATTGGATACTTGGATAATCCACCAGATGTTCTTCCAAGTCGTGCATCTATACCCCAGCGATTAAAAAAAGCAGGATATCCAACTGATGATAGTCGTTGTAATCTATTATGGCTAGATGATGTTTTAGGAGCATTGGTTAAAAAGTTAGAGAAAGAAAATATTTTAGATAATACTTTAATTTTCTTCTTTAGCGATCATGGACAGCGAGCAAAAGGTACCTTATATCAAGGTGGTGTTCATGATCCAAGTATTGTATGGAAAGTAGGTGGTTTACCCGCTGGAAAGTCTTCAAAAGCTTTAGTTTCAGGAATTGATTTTACACCAACTATTTTAGATATTGCAGGTGCCGAATATAATGCAGAAGATTTCGATGGAAAAAGTTTTCTTCCCGTTTTATTAGGCAAAAAAGAGCAAGAAAGAATATTATACTTTGAGCTAGGTTATGCTCGTGCTATTCGTAAAGGACCATGGAAATATATTGCTATACGATATCCAGATTTTATTAAAAATATGTCGCTTGATGAGAGAAAAAATATTTTAGATACATATAATAATGAACGAAGGCGGAAGTATTTAAATATTGTTACAGAAGATCCTTCAGCTCCATTTAGCCATTTTAATGCATTGCCGGGTGGAGGAGATGCAGAAAGAGTATCAACTGGAAAAAAACCAAGTTATTATGCTCAAGATCAATTATATAATTTAGATAGTGATCCAAATGAATTAAATAATCTTTTTGATGATCCAAAATATAAAGAAAAATCTGTGGAGATGAAAAAAGAATTACAGTCTATAATTGATACATTACCTGGACATTTATCCTTATGAGTAATTTTCCAAAAGATTTTATTTGGGGATCTGCTACATCCAGTTATCAAATAGAAGGAGCAGTAAATGAAGGAGGAAGAGGTCGTTCTATTTGGGATCTTTTTTGCGAACAACCCGGAAGAGTTTTAAATGGAGATACAGGAGCGGTTGCATGTAATCATTATAGTCTTTTTGAGCAAGATGTGAAGTTAATGGCTGAGCTTGGATTAAAGGCATATCGGTTTTCGATTGCATGGCCTCGTATACAACCCTCCGGATTAGCAGAGCCGAATTTAGCCGGTATAACATTCTATAATAAGCTGATTGATTGTTTATTAGAATATAATATTGAACCTTGGATAACACTATACCATTGGGATTTACCGGAAAATTTATATCAAAATCATAACGGTTGGTTAAATAGTAATATTGTTGATTATTTTGGAGAGTATGCTCGTATATGTTTTGAGTCATTCGGAGACCGAGTAAAACATTGGATAACCTTAAATGAACCATGGTGTAGTGCGGTTCTTGGTTATGGTAACGGACATCATGCACCAGGTCATACGGATAATATTGAGCCATATATAGCAGCACATAATCTTCTTCTATCTCATGCACAAGCAGTAGATATTTATCGAAAAATGGATATTAATAATGATGGTGTTATTGGAATAACTAATAATTGTGATTTTCG
>MDSV01079725.1_pt1 | contig 10180 bp, 8 predicted proteins | sample 810851 | NCBI WGS metagenome assembly MDSV01 (sample SAMN05326640, study PRJNA326480) | marine metagenome | isolation source: seawater | place: Atlantic Ocean: North East | collected 2012
AAAAATATGTGGAATTAATTCCACATGAGGGTGAATATCACAGTTCATTTTCTTCTCCTTTAATTGTTGAGCAACCGCATCGTTTGTTCCACCTTGCCGGAGTTGGCAGGTTGGAGAGAGACTTAACTCTGCTCAAGATGCAATGTCTATATTAAAGGTTTTAATCACAGATTTGAAATAATTGTGATGATTTCCAATATGATCCAAAGTGAAAAAAATAATTGATAAAAAACTGTTTGCAATTATTATATTATTTTAATATGATATGAATATCAAATAAATAATTAATTGATATTCAAATGAAAAAAAATGGTAATGAAAAGAGAGATGCATTTAAAAGGTTAGCAGAGCATCGGACTGAGAAAGCAATTCACTATATTGGTCTGCTTGGAAATTTATCTAATACAAGAGCATATGAATTTGATGAGTCAGATGTAAATAAAATTATTTCAGCATTGAGAAATTCCATCAATCAAACAAAAAGTAAATTTGAGGGCAGTACAAGTAAAACTAGATTCAGCCTCGACGATAGTGAATTATGACTGATTATTGGAATTGGCCAGCTAATAAAGGTTTGAGATCTACAAGCCAGGGAGGAGACGACAGCCTTTTTGCAGGAATTGGTTCTATGGGCTCAGAATATCTGATAAGGGAGTCAGTTCAAAACGCCTTAGATGCAATAAATGATGAAACCAGAACAAATGAAAGGCCCGTAAAAATTTCTTATGAGTTCTTTAAAAGTTCCTCTCATAAAAATACCGAAAAATTCTTTTCTCAATTATGGGATATGAGAGAACATGCTTCTCTTCCTGAAAGGAGACTTGATGTTTTAAGAGAAGTAAGCCCAACATGGCTTGTGATTTCTGATGAAAACACCACAGGTATAATGGGTAAGACTGATGATAGAGAATCTGACATCTGGAAATTTATCTGTGATTGGGGGAAACCAAAATCAGGGAATACGACAGGTGGCGCCGGAGTCGGAACCACTGCACTATTAAATGCCTCTAAAATCAAAACACTTTTTGCCATAACTCAGAAAGAAGATACAGGCGAGCAAGTAATCTGTGGCATGAGTGCTTTGAATGCGGTCACTTATGAGGGATCAATGAGAGATCCTTATGCATTTTTTTTAGGCTCTGATATTGGCGAGTCTGGTTTGGCTGAATTTCATTCAGATGAGGTTATGAATGAATTTACGGAATCATTTAGAATTGATGCCTTTGCAGGAACCGGCACAAAACTAATCATTCCTTATCCTGAGGAATGGTTGACGGCCGCAAGAATGAAAGCGGCACTTATTGCACATTTTCTTCCAGCTCTAATAGAGGATAAGCTTATTGCAATCGTCGATACAGAGCATATCGATGAACCTAGCATCAATGACTTCGTATCAGACATCCAAGATCACCTTCACAACAGAACGAGAGCATTTGTAAATCATTTTAAGAAAGACCCACAGTCCTTTATTAATTTTCAAATTGAATACTTTCAACACAAATATAACTCCGAATACAAGAATCTTCATGAAATAAGAGTTGATCATGCAGAGAACCTCGACAGCATCGATGAAGCAGATGTTTCTGATTTTGAGAAGACGAAGAAACTCATTGTTGAAAATATTGAGTCAGGAGAACTGACGATCATTAAAGTATATTTTCCTATAAAAGTGATTAACAAAGAAACAGATGAAATTGAAATCAAGGATTCATATGTAACTGGAGCCATTAAAGCTGACCCTAGGGGGTATGGAATGGAGCTCAGCTATAGAAATGGAATGTCAATTTATAAAAATAAACGTTTTTTAAATGGACGATATCATGCATCAGTCTTTGCTGAAGAAGAAACGCTTTCAGATTATCTTAATAATTGTGAAACTGGATCTCATGTCAAATGGGAGACAACAAATGATGTGAAAAAGAAGATAAAAGCTCTTTTTGAAGAAGACGAGGTCATGGGTATTCGTAGTTTATGTTTCAATTTCTTTGGAGCAATTGGGAAATGGTTGAATCAGAGCCAAGAGGAAAACAATACTGATTTATTAATGGATATCTTCTCAGTGATTACTCCTATTGGCGATGACCCTAGTCAAAAGAAAGGAAGAAAGAGAGATGGAAAAGCCAAAAAAAAGAAGCAAAAACCTATACCGCCAGCAATTCCAAAACCATGGAAGGTTCAAAGTTTAGGCATGGAAGGCTTCTCTTTGAAAGGAATGCGTGATCAAAATCCAGATGCTTTCCCTTTGAAGATTAAAATTCGAACGCCTTATGTAGATGGCAGATCCAACCCTGAGAAAAGACAAATTACCGGAGAAGATTTCGATTTTCTGAATGATGATACGGACATTGAATATAACGGTTGCCAAGTAACAATCTCTGAGTCAGAGATTATTCTCGAAGCAAATGATGAAAACTTTGAAATTAAAATCGGAGGCTATGATTTTAATCGTATGCCTGAGGTTTTTGTTAGGAGGCTCTGATGCCAGCATCAACAAGAAATAGAATAAGATTAAGTGGCCTGAGAGATTTAAAGGAAACAATGTATGAGGTCAAATATGAGTTTATCAATGAAAGACCTGTCATTATAAAAATTAGGTTTAATATAGAACTTCTGCCTTTTGACCCTGTTGATTATCCTGATGCAAATGTTCTTTTGACCCTCAAGAGTCGATCCGGAAGCTTCTACAATAATCATTTTCTGGGCCCAATAAGGGAAATAGAACTTCCTAGTCCAAATCAATATACTCATGGTTTAGGTGACAAATCAAAACTGGATCTAAAGATCAGAAAATCTGTCAATGGGAAAGATGCAAGCCTTTTACTTGCCAGTACCAGACATTCAATATCACTGGATGCTCCAGAAGGAAAAGATGGTGATGAGAAAGGAATTCTTAATGTAGTCTCAAGGGATTTAGGTGATCTAATATGGGATTTAGAGATTGATGAGACAGATGGTCTTGCAACACTAATCATTAATAATCGTGAAAGTGTCATCGGAAGAGATTTTGCAAAAACTAGTAGATTATTTAGGACTATTGTTTTCCCAAAAGTTATAGAAGATGTCACATATTTATACTTACAAAGAGAGGATTGGGAAGAATCTGAAATGAATTATTGTAAGTGGTGGATGAATGATTGGGCATTAGAAATTATGGATCAAATACCACCTGAATATCCAAATCAAGAGGGTGAGATGTCTGAATATCATCAAGAAAGCAGGGAATGGGCTAAATCACTCGCCAAGTTGGTCAGTGAAGAGCAATCTTTTTTTGAGCAATTCAAAATTTCAATTGACAGGAATTAAACCTCATGAAGTATAAGCACATATATCGTTTTACCCCTTCTGGAGTCACAAAATTTAATGATTTATTCAATGGAAAATTTTCTAATGATCCAGGTCGGGACATTCGTGATGCAGTTTCTTTTAGTCCTGATTTTAGTCTATTAGAAGATCCAAGATATGTTTTACCTGTAGAAAACTCTACTTCATTTGATACAGCTGAATGCAAAGATACGTTTTCTATGATTAAAACAATTGTCAATTCTTTGGGCGGTGCAAGCATTGCTTTATCTATGATCAATGATAGGGAAATGATGATGTGGTTGACCTATGCATTGGTAGATCTTCTAACATCACGAGATGAAAATGGATTTTACTTCATTGGCGCCAAGGCACGCTATGTCCCTCCATATGCTGATCAAACTCAAACCAGAGATGTCAGAAGACATTTACTACAGAATAGAATTAGGATCCACTGCGAATTCGGAAATGATGCGGATTTCTTCTTAGAGAATTATGAGCCTCATACGGGCGGTGAGATCATGGAAAACTTTCAATTCAGAAGTGAATCTTATCAAAGAAATATTCTCAAGCTAATTGGCATGCTTTACAACGATGTAAATACTGATTCATTTAAGCGTGGCTCTGGCGGTAGAAAACCAGGGTGCGTTGATAGCTTGTATAGGTATCTTTCTCAAATGAGTATTGTTTGGTGTGTTGAAGGCATGTCGCATCAAGAAATTTATGAGAAATTGCCAAGTCATTTTGACCGTTTCAAGGAATAAGCTTATTCTATTCTGAATGAGTGAATTATACATTTTTGCAATTGCCCTTGGAATTGGGATCTATTTTTATCATAAAGATAATCAAAGGAAAGAGCAGAAGCTCAACGATCTTGAAAATCAGCTTAAAATTCTTAGAGAGGGACAAAATGATACCCTTAAAAAATCTGATGAGGATAACCAAAAACTGTCTTCGAGAAAGAAGCCAAAGACCCAGCCAAATAAGATCAATGATGAAGAGAAGAGAGAGCCAAGGAAAGGCTATAAAAAACTGGATCAAAATGAAAAAGAAGATAGAAAGAAAGACAGATTTCTCAACAATGAGAGAAATAAGAAATTATTTGAATTATGGAATGCAAAGGCGGATTGGACTTATGAAAAGATAGCAGCAGAGTTTGGTTTGACCAGAGAGCGTGTTAGACAAATTTTAAAAAAAGGCAGGTCTTATGGCTTATCAATCAGGGATAAAACAAATCATGCCGAAGTTTCTAAAAGAAAAACAATTTCAGAAGTAAGGGAAGAGGTAGATTCTGCATTAACAGACCTTTATGGAACAACTAAATACCATCCTTGGAAAAGGAGATTTGTTGAGAAACACAATCATTATGCTAAGGAATATCTAGAAAGCCAGTTAAAAGAGAGGATCAAGAGTGGTGAATTGGATCCGCTTTTTAAATTAGAGCTTAGGACGTTTTTATCGGAAGAACACGAAGACGTGCTTCAATATAAGAGAGAAGGCCTTACCCTTACAGAGATAGCGAAAATACTCAACCTCAGCAAAGTTAGGATTTCTCAATTGGTTAAGGATTTAAAAATAGCGGGAAAAATTGATGATGCCAATGAAGCTCAAGTTGAGTCAGTATCACTGTCTCCTGAAGAGATAAATTCCAGATTAGATAGAATCAGAAATCATATGAGGAGAGGGCTTTCGTTATTAGAGACAGCTGAAGAACTGAATACAAATAGGGATAGCTTAGCTCATTTCATTAGAAACCATTTTCTTAAACCGAAACTAGCAAGCGAATTAATTGGCAAAGAAGACACAAGCAAAGAAGGCTCCCTGCCACAACTCAAGAGGTCTGGACGACTAAGAGAGTTTGAGTCGTTCAATCACGATGAAATTACAATGGTTATAAAAGGTTGGTTGTTTACCGATGATCAGCATCATAGATATATGGATAATTACATTCTTGCTATGGACTCAAGGAAAACAAAAGGATTCCAGTCTATGGGCATACTTCACTATTTTGGATTAAAAAAAGAGTTCAAAGGCCTTTTTAAGGATATAGAAATGACAGATGCTATAAAAATAATGGAGGAAGATCCTCAAGATTTTAGAGAGATCTTAGAATATCTGCCTGATTGGACGCATAACAATTTCATTTTTCCAAAAGACAAAAGTGAGTTCGATGACGATGACACTATTGTAGCGAGTAAGAATCAGAAGAAAGCAGAAAAGACTTCTGAATCAGATACTGATAATGATCAAAATAAAACGATACTCATGAAATTCTTAATGGGTGAGCTTGAAATATTTAAGGTTGAGAAGATTAATCCTGCTTATAAGGGTGGAATGGTAAATTATCAGGGTTACACAATCGACTTAGATGAAGCAAGGAAGCATAACCTCAGTAAAGATAGACCAGCACATTATAAGTTGCCTTACACACAGGAGGAAATTGATGCTGTTCAAGCAGCACATAAAAGTGGAAATACAATGGTTGAGCTTCAATCGTATTTCCAGAGAAGAGAATCCATTCTTGAAAAGATCTTAAATGATCAGATCCAGCCATCTCCTCAGTTCAGAAAAAACGAAGCATCAGAGTCTCTGACTTCTCAACAGATAGAGGAATCAGAAAAGTCTAGTATCAGAGATAATCTTGAATCGTTGAGTTTGATCATTAGGCGAGACAATCCAAATGTTGCCGTCGAAAATCAGTTTCTATCAGATGAAAACATTAACCTTCTTTTAGAGAAAAGGCCCAATACTAAAAAACAACTTTTGATCGTATTAGGCCCCAAGCGTTCAATCATCAATCAAGATGAGTTTGCTCAAAATTATCAAGATATTCTGGATGTTCTATCTGAGGCTCCCCCTGAATATCTTGACGAACTTGAATTCGATTTTGACGATTTATTTATTTCTCAAGATGAAGGCAGAATGAAATTAATCGAAATACGAAACAGATATAGGGCAATGTTTCCTGAAATTCCAAGAGATCAAGAGCTACTTAGAGATGCAGATATCGATTTTCACTTATCGCATGAAACACAAGGCGATGAAGTAGAGCTTACAGCAGAAGCATACTTTAGAAAAAGACTATCCGATGCAAGGAGAGGTCAAATAGGAAAATCAATTCAAGACGCAGGGTATGATTTTACTCATGCATATGCTGAACCGATAAATGAAATCTTTGATGTTTTACTAACTGTTGATCACATGAGGACAAATTAAGTGGTAAAGATTGGTGACACAAATAAAAATGTAGAAAATCAATCCTCTATAAAGAAACTGGAAAAAGATTTAGAAAAAGTCATAAAAACTTTGGAGGAAATGACATGAGCTTGGAGAGTTCCCAAATCATACTTTCCATGATTCTTACATGTGGCAAATTAGAAAAAGTTCCATATGAATATGAAAATGACCGCTCACTTATATTTACTGATCCAGGGCACTCATTTGGTATCAATAATGTTATGGATTACTTTGCTGGTCTTTCTTCTGGAGATAGAATCAATCTCTTGAAGGGTTTTGTCCTATGTGAGCGTCGCTTTGAATGGCGGAATGGCTCTGTACCAACCGTGCCATATCTTATTGATTTTATTGTAAAGAATGACAATTATTCAAAGCAGAGTATAGAGGATTTGTATAATTGGATGTTTTTAAACCGAGGAGAAAATCCATACACACCCACTGGATTTGTGAAACACAGTAAATGTTCATGTAATAGCTTCAAAGAAATGATGCAGATAAACAGTGTTACTCATTTTAATATGAATCCCAATAATCAACTCATATCTAGACAGAGAAAAAGAAAGGAAGAGATAAAGCAATTAAAAATAAGTATTAGGCAACTAGAAAAAGATATCAGACTTGAGAAACTTACCGAGAAGATAGAAAGATTTAGCCTCGATACCAAAAGAGACCAAATCGATCAAATTAAAAATCATAATCTGAATTTTCCAATTACGCTTCTCCCAAGAGATTCGCTGAGTTTATTTATTTCAGATGTGGAATTTACTGATCAATATGAACTAGAAAAATTCACGAATCAATTGCCTAGAAGAAGTAATAAGGATTTCACAAATAGATTGAAGGAGGGTTTGAGAAAACGTGGTTACTCTATTTGAAACTTTCTTAACCATTAATCAATAAAGAAAAAACTATAGGAAAATTTTATGGACGCATACTTCACATACATGGATGGGATATTCAACGTTGTAGTCTTACTATTACTGATATTCATTAGTTTCAAAATTAGAGAGTTTTATAAATCTTCTCAAACAAATGAAGAAAAGAAAGAAGAGCGGGACAATATGATTAGTGAATTGTCAATAAAATTCAGGGATATCGCCGAAAAAGAAAAAGACGAGATAAATGCAGCAGCTGAAATGCAGAGAAAAATTGATGAGGCGGAGAAGAAAACCCTTGAAACTCTTGTAACAGAATTAAATAAAACTATCACAGAGGCATCAAGCAAATGGGATACAGACACCAAAGCAATAACGAGTGATATTAAGGACCTTACTATATCTCATACTCAATGGGCTGAGGCGTTAACAAATCCTGGAACTCAAGGAGGTTTGGCAGAAGAATCATTGCAGATGCTGTTGAAATCTGCGGGATTTGAGGAGGGCACACACCATAAAATGCAGCCTCGAGAGGTCAATGAGGAAGGTAAAACTGTAATCCCTGATTGCTATGTTTTCCTTCCCGATGATGATGGCGTGATTGTAATCGATTCGAAGGCACCAATGACACATTATAAGCGTGCTTTTGAGACTAGTGATCCTGAGAAGAAGGCCAAACATTTGCTTGCTCACGCCAATTCTTATGTCACTTATGCAAAAAACCTAAAGGACAAAGATTATACTTCGGCAGTAAACAGAAGGACCCCAGATAATATATTTATGTATATTCCAAATGCAGCTGTATATTTGTCAGCTTTGGATGCTATTCCAGATCTGGATCAAAAAGTTAGAGCGCTTGGCGTAAGTATCCTTCCGCCACAATTGCTTTTTGCTGCTTTAAAAACCATTTGGTTAACTTGGAAGGAGAAGCAAGTGAATGAAAACATGGAGGAAATACACAAACTGGTATATGAATTCCAAGATAGAGCAAAAAAGTTTTATGGCGGTAAGTTTGATGAGATTGGGAAAAAAATAGAAAAGGTCAATGAAAGCTGGAATGACGCAATTAGAAGTTACCAAAGATTTCTTGGGCCTACATTAAATAAAATTGAAAAGAAGATTGGCATAGAGCAGGGGAAACAAACAAATGTTCCTAAAGAGATTGATGAAGAGATTGAGAAACCAGATAAAAAATTTCTCAAAGATAAATCTTTAACTAAAGATTCTTGATCATTTCTTTTGCTAAAGCTCTTATAACACTTACAGGAACAGCATTACCGAACTGTTTGTAGGCTTGGTTGTTGCTAACAGGTATCTCAAATTCTTCTGGGAATCCTTGAAGCCTTGCTGCTTCTCTGGGAGTAAGCATCCTTGGATTTTTATCTTTCTGCTCAATAAGTATTTCAGAACCATCCTTGTAATACCTTGCAGAAATAGTGCTTGTGTATTGTGAATCTCTTTTGAATAGCGAATAACCGAAACCTTGTCCTTTCTCTCTCGCTCTTTTCTTTCTCATTTGATGACTGGTCCAGATCCGATTAGATATTGTGAATTTATCAGAAACTCTTTTCTGAAGAATGTCTCCCAGTCTAGTCTTGGTCATCGGAGGTCGAGGGAACTGGAAATTCGTTTGTTCCTTAAATCCAACAATGAAGATCCTCTCTCTATTTTGAGGGAGACCGAAATGTTTTGCATTGAGTACTTCGACATGCAGGTGATATCTCAGATTTTTATTAAGTACCCTGATTATGGTGTTAAGAGTATTGCCGCTATCATGGGATTTAAGGCCTTTAACATTTTCAAGAAGAAAGGCTTTCGGTTTATGGTGTTTCAGGATTCTTGCGATATCAAAGAAAAGGGTACCGCGTGTATCCTCGAAACCTTTTTTCAGGCCTGCATTTGAGAATGCTTGACAGGGAAAACCTGCAAGCAGAATATCGTGAGCAGGTATGTCATCCTCATCTATCTTTGTTATATCTCCGCTGGGCAATTCTCCGAAATTATTTTCATAGGTTTGTTGTGCGAAATTATCAAATTCAGATGTAAAAACGCAATTTCCACCAAGTTCCTCGAAAGGAATACGCATTCCACCAATTCCTGCAAAAAGATCAATGAATTTAAATCCGTCTTTCTTCATACTCTGCAATTAAGCAATCTCCATTTAGATTGAGAGTATAAAGCCTATTTCTGGAGAAATATTTCCAGCTAGAAAGCTCTCAAAGACTTCTTTAATTTGTTTCATGCCTTTAAATCTAGTAATTTCCATCCATTGATCACTGTAGATTTGAAATTCCTTAAGACTCATGCCAATTCTCTTTTGCACTTCTCCTGCACCCCATTCCTCGGTTCTTTTTTGAGCTTGAGTGGGAGCGAAGAAGAAGGTGGGTTTGGCACCCGGGAATTGGCTCGTGTCTCCTTCAAGATTATCAAGATGAGTGGCGCCGACCTTGCATGAATATTTCACATGATCACCAAAATGTTCGTGCAAATCTTTCATCGCACCATAATGACCGGCCATATCCACAATCATTATTTTTTGAGCATTATCGAGTGTCTTCACCTCGTCGTATGAAATCAACTCGTCATAGCAATCCAGGCTTTTAGTGAAAGACCGGTTTTTTTCAGACGTGATGCCAATCGTTTTTTTAAGCCCTCTTTGTTTTACAACAAAAGCGAGCGCGATGCTTGTTTTTGATGATGCACACGTGATCGCATACGCATCGGCATCAAAATGATCGTTATCAAACATAAAATCATCCACCAACCAT
>MDSV01137147.1_pt1 | contig 10180 bp, 8 predicted proteins | sample 810851 | NCBI WGS metagenome assembly MDSV01 (sample SAMN05326640, study PRJNA326480) | marine metagenome | isolation source: seawater | place: Atlantic Ocean: North East | collected 2012
AATGTCGCCGAGGTTTTTGGTTTTGAAAAAAGTGATATGATAGTTGAAGTTCTTCTGGGGGCTCAAGAACCCGATAAGATTAATGTAGATCAAATCAAGAGTATTTTCCCTTACGGTACTGTAACAATTCACCGTATATTCGGAGGTTTAGACGTTAACAAACCTAATAATGATGGAAAAACTCTGATAGTCACTGCGGCTATAATTGTATCTTTTGATATGGAGACGATTAGATGACTCTTTCTCGATTAATTTTGGAAACAGGTATGGGTAATGACTTATATGGTGAAGATTATACCAAAGCGGCTTGTCGTGCCGTTCAGGATGCTATTCACCATAGTTCGGTTAGCATGTTTAGATCATTAAAGTTAGACAGTAGAAAAATGCGAGTAAAAGTTCTCATCGGAGTTGCTCGACCTGACTTAGTTGACAGTGTTGCAGTAAAAAAAGTACTTCCACATGGAGTTGTCTCGGTGGATGTTGTTAGGGGTGGATTAAATATAGATGATCCTGAAAATGGAATAACCTCAGTGATTGCAACTGCTGCGGTCGAAGCTCTTTATGAAATTGATAAGTCAAACTTTATAAAAAATGGCTAGTTAGCCTGCGACACATTGCCGGTTTTGCATAAAAGTTTTTTAAGATAAGCTTTAATTAAGCAAGTAGAGTTTTTTGAACATCCTCGAGTGCCCAGGGTTGCAAGTAGGTGAATATGCTAGCAACCCGTAAGCAGCAGGCAGCTTAATTCTTCTTACGATCATCGACAATAGTCATTTGTGCTAATCCGCTTTCTCCAAGTGGTACAGAGGCGAATGGACCTCCTACTCTTGTTTGAGCAAGATCGTTTGGGTTAGCTGTCGGGGCATTGGCAAATATTTTTGGTGCAAATATTTCCGCGTTATCCTTTGGTCTGTACCCTAGGAACCTAACTTCCTCATTCGAAACAGTGGCCCTGTCATTATTTGAAACTCCATAAATTATGGAAAACTCCGTCGTTGGTGTATCAATGGCTCTAGTAACTAATTGAATAAGGTCGTCGTAGGATAGCCAGCTACCTAAGCTTCTCGTGGACGTAACTTGCGCGCATGAAGCTATCCTCAAACAAACAGCCTCTACGCCGCATTTTTCCCAATACATTCTTCCAAGGTCTTCAGTAAAGCATTTTGCTAGTCCATAAAACGTATCTGGCCGATGAGGGACGTTTACACCGATAGTTTCACTAGTTGGATACATCCCAACGGCATGAATTGAACTTGCATAGACAACGCGTTTCACGTTATTTCGTCTTGCGGCTTCCCAAACGTTATAAGAACCAATGAAATTGGGACCTAAAAGTTTTTCAAACGGGGCCTCATCAACAAATGCGCCAAAGTGTACAATGATATCGGCATCTTTACAAAGTTCCTCAAGAGCAATCAAATCTGTTAAGTTAGCCCTAACAAAAGTTTCTTTACTGTAGGTATTTCCAATTTCTTCTACGATGTCGGTTGAAATTAATTGATCTGCGAGCTTGGTCAGGGGTTCCCGGAGGTATGAACCTAATCTACCAGCAGCGCCGGTCAAAACAATTTTTTTCATTAATATTTTCTCCCTGTTACGAGTCAAAGTTTTATAGATGATTTATTATCTGTTGTTAAGTTACAGTCAATGTGGCAACCAAGCTAGGTATTTGAGCAGTCGTTAAATTTATTGGATTTTTGCTCTAAAATAACCATGAATAAAAAAAGTACTGGATTCGCTATAAATTTTTAGAAGAGTGTCTTTTTAAATTTAAAAATGTTTTATTTCAATAAGTTAACTTTAATTATATCAAGTTTTGCTTTTTATCGAAAATTTGTTATAACGGTGACGGGACTGACGTAACATCCTACTTATAATAATTTGGGAGAGTAAGACTAATGAAACAATTTATATTTTCAACGATTGCAGCGGCAGCCATGACTATTTCGGGCCAAGCCTTTGCTGCATGCGGATCAATATCGATGGCTGACATGAATTGGCCGTCTGCCACATTAATGGCTAATGTAGATAAAATCATTCTTGAAGAAGGTTATGGTTGCGAAATAGAAATGGTAGCGGGTGCAACCACGACTACGTTCGCATCAATGAATGAAAAAGGGCAACCAGATGTTGCGGCGGAACTATGGATAAACGCGGTAAGAGAACCTCTTTTTGCTGCTATGGATGAAGGACGGCTTCATTCGGCTCGAAAAATGCCAATTACAGATCTTGGAGAAGGATGGTGGGTGCCATCTTACACGAAAGAGCAGAACCCCGGGCTAAAAACAGTCCTAGACATTTTGGACAGGCCGGATTTATTTCCAGCTAAGGAAGATCCTTCAAAGGGAGAGTTTATCGGATGTCCAGCCGGTTGGGGATGTCAGCTTTCCAATATAAATCTTTTTCGTGCTTTCGAAATGGAGAAAAAAGGATGGATATTGGTCGACCCCGGTTCGCAAGCAGGTTTAGACGCGTCTATGGCTAAAGCCGTAGAGCGAGGAGACAATTGGTTTGGATACTATTGGGCGCCTACAGCGCCAATTGGTCGATTTAACATGCAAATGATGGATTTCGGTGTTCCATTTGCAGGCGCCGACAATTGGGACGGATGTATCGCTAAAGCTGAGCAAGAGTGTGACGATCCAAAGCCTTCGGCTTGGACAGAGTCGGAAGTTCATACAGTTGTAACCACAAACTTTAAAGACCAAGCATCGGATGCGATGGATTATTTTTCAAAGCGAATTTTTCCTGGTCCAGTTATGGGACAAATGCTTGTTTATATGGATGATAATCAAGCAGACGGTCCTGATGCGGCATTGGAATTTTTAACTGCGCATGAGGAGATCTGGACTAGCTGGGTAACGCCAGAAGTTGCAGCTAAAGTAAAGTCTGCTTTATAAGTTAACCCCTTATGGCCGGCATGTGTAACATCATGCCGGCGATTTTATTTTACTTGTTCTGTTAATTGGGGAACTCAAGATGGATTTTTGGACGGAAATTCCGAGCCTCGGCAAACGCGATTTGCGCGATTTAAAAAAGGGGATTGATGGAGCATTTAAAAAGTTTTCTAGAACATATGGGGACGGCATTGAAGCTTTTTTTGATCCTTTATATTTCTTTTTAGTAAAATTAGAGAAATTGTTGATTGCGGCACCATGGCCTATAATATTGGTTCTTGTCGGTGGATTATCCTATTTGGGTTCCCGAAGTATAAAACTTGCTATTGGGTCGATTTTGGCTTTTCTGGTCATTGGTTATTTTGGTATGTGGAAAGACATGATGGCTACAATTTCTCTAATATCGGTAGCTACAGTGATGTGTATTGCTATAGGTATACCAATTGGAATCCTAATGTCTCGGTATGATCGCGTTCAGGCTGCGATAACCCCAGTACTAGACCTGATGCAAACTATTCCAATTTTTGTTTATCTTCTACCAGTTGTGATGTTGTTAGGTATTGGTCGCGTGCCTGGACTAATAGCTGTATGTGTCTATGCTGTTCCGCCAGTTATAAGATTAACTAATCTCGGTATTCGTTTAGTGGACAAAGAGATTCTCGAGGCTGCGGAGGCATTTGGATCTGATTATAGACAAAAACTTTTCTCAGTTCAGTTGCCGTTAGCACTGCCAAATATTTTTGCCGGCGTGAACCAAACTATTATGATGGCTTTAGCAATGGTTGTGATTGCCTCAATGATTGGTGTGAAGGGTTTAGGAATGCCCGTGCTGCAATCAATACAAAATCAATATTTAACTTTAGGATTAATGAACGGACTTGCTATCGTGGCTCTCGCTATAATTTTCGATCGTGTTTCGCAGCGTTACGGGAAGAGACTTCAGGCGCACAGATACGGTAAAGAACATGAGTGAACCAAAGTTAGTAATTAAAAATCTTTATAAAATTTTTGGCCCAAATGCGAGAAAGTTTGTAAAAGCCGTTAATGAAGGGATGTCAAAGCAGGAACTCCTTGATAAGCATAATCATGTGTTAGGCCTAAATGACATTAATTTGCTGATTCCGGAACGTAAAGTTCAAGTAATTATGGGACTCTCCGGTTCGGGTAAATCGACATTAATACGACATATTAACAGATTAATTGAACCGACGTCTGGCGAACTTTTTGTAGATGGTGAAGATGTTCTTGCGATGTCATCGACACAATTAAGAGATTTTCGTCGAAAAGTTACGTCTATGGTGTTCCAAAAATTTGCACTGTTACCTCACAAAACTGTTTCACAAAACGTTGCTTACGGGTTAACGATTCAAGGGGTAAAGGAACAAGAGGCTAAAGATCGAAGCCATGTATGGATTGATCGAGTTGGGCTAGGTGGGTTTGAAGAGAGATTTCCTGCACAACTTTCGGGCGGTATGCAGCAAAGAGTTGGTTTAGCCAGAGCTTTAGCAACTGATGCTCCAATACTTTTAATGGATGAGGCATTCTCTGCTCTCGATCCTTTAATTAGGACTGATATGCAAAATATTCTCCTCGAATTACAGGAAGAGCTACATAAAACAATTATTTTTATTACTCATGATCTGGATGAAGCGTTAAGAATTGGAGATAACATCGCTATTTTGAGAGATGGAAAAGTTATTCAAGAGGGAGATCCTCAAGATATAATAATGAACCCCGCTGATGCCTATATAACCGATTTTATCAAAGATATTAATAGAAGCCGGGTGATCGAATTGCGTTCTATTATTGATCCAAAATCGAAAGGTAGTGGAGCGGGTCTGAGTCATAAAATGTCTGTTGAGGAGGCTTTGCCTTTGTTGAATGCGGCAAAATCAAAATCTTTTGCCGTCGTTGATGACGAGAGTAAAAATTTAGGTAGTGTCAACCTCGATTCGGCTATAAAAGCTCTAGCGAGAAGAGATAAAAACGCAGTTTCGGAGCGTTATAAGTAAGTCTAATTAAATTCACTGCTTGAGCTTACAACTGCATCAACGGCACATGTAGATGTTTCGTAAACAAAAAGAGGATTTATCTCGACACTTGAAAAATTCTGGTTTCTCTTGTTTAGCAATGAGATAATTTTCATTATGTCTGATGCTAACCGATCAAGTCTGACTCTTTTTTTAGAACGAAAATTATTCATTAATCTATAAAGATTTAATTTTTCTATCGATCTAATTATTTCATTTTTGTTTGTTGGCAATAAAATTGAAGCAGTATCATTTATTATTTCTGTTTGAACACCACCCGCTCCAATTAAAAGTGAATATCCAAACTCGGGCTTTGGTTCAACTCCAATAATCATTTCTACAATTGGGGGTGAAACCATTTCTTCTATTAAGAATTGATCTTTAATATTGCTCTTGTAAGTTTTTTTGAGACTATCATACATTTGTTTTGCCGCATGAATGAGTTCATCTCCAGATTTGATATTCGTTAAAACGGCGCCATACTCGGTTTTATGAATAATTTTACTGTTTAGAAGCTTGAGAGCGATGGGGAATTGTAACGTGACCGCAGTTTTCTCAATGTTTTTAGAACTAATTATTTGTCCTCTTGGTACTGATATCCCGACCTCACTGAGCGCAGACTTGCTTTCAAACTCGTTTAAGAATTCCAAATTTATTTGCTCAGGTACCTTTAAAAGGGGCTCTACAGATATTTGTGCCGTCCGTTTTTGTCTAACCTTATAATCAGATGCTAGTTTAATTGATTCTAATGTATCCTCTATTCCCAACATTGGTGTAATTTTTTTTGCCATGAAATCATCTCTAATTGATTTTTTCATATTTTCTGGAAAGGTCGAACAGATCACACCTGACATATTTAAAGCGTTCACAGATTTTATGAATGCATAGGCATCATTGATGTATGATATCTCAGACTCATCCAAACCTTTGGCAGGGTAGTCTTGTAATAAAAGGCCAGTTGAAGCTTGAGCCTCGCGCATCGCTGTCGAAAATACAGGAGCAGTTTTTTTCTCGTTTCCCCAAATTGGCGTAGTATAATCTAACGGGTTAGAGACTGTTGCAATTTCTGGTAACAAATTTTTAAGGGCTTTCTTGCCAGTGGTAGAATAAGTGGGCAGGAGAACTCCAATTTTTTCTGCATAATCTGCGATCATAGTTGCACCACCACCAGAGCAGGTAAATGCCACCAATTTATTATCTTTTGGAATCCCTGACACACATATTAACTTAAGTAGTTCAAGAAAAAGAATTGGACTTTTTACTCTGATAATACCTACTCGTTCGAATAATGCGTCATATAGGCTGTCCTCGCCAGACAAGGAACCAGTATGCGTTGTAGTTAATTTTTCTCCAACAGCTGAAGTCCCTGTTTTTAAGGCGACGATTGGCACGTTTTTTTTTAGTGCTTTTAACGCTACGTCATGAAGTTTTCTAACGTTTTTTATTCCTTCAATATGAACGCCTATAGCCTTTACTTTTGGATTTTCGCATAGAATATCAATTAAATCTTCAATACTTACAGAGGCTTGGTTTCCTACCGAAATCATGTGAGTTAATGGTATTGACCTGTCTGTCATTGTTATATCAGAGGACAGCATTCCACTCTGAGTAATTATGGCAGCGCCGTATCCGGGAGAAATTCCACCGTGAGCAAAGGGCCATAACGCTACATTATCTAAGTAGTTTATAAAACCGTAGCAATTAGGACCAATAATAGGCATATCTTTGGCTATGGAAGATAACTCTGACTCAAGAAGTTTTCCTTCAGGCCCTGTTTCACCGAAGCCTGCTGAATAACACACAGCTCCCCCGGCACCTTTTTTTACTAAGTTGTTAATAATGAAAGATACGTGTTTTGAAGGAACAGCAATGAAGCTTGCGTCTGGAGAAGTTGGCAATTCATGAATGGATTTAAAACATTTTATTCCTAAAATACTTTTTCTGTTTGGGTTTACTGGCCAAATTGGACCTTTAAATCCTCGTCTTTTAGCTTCAGCTATAGCAACTTCAACGTCATTTCCTCCAAAAAATGCAATATTTTTAGGTGACAATAGTCGTTTGAGGTTTTCTTTTTTTAATGAATTCATCCGCCCAAAGGTCTTAGAATTGAACGCGTTATGATATGTTTTTGAATTTCAGAAGTTCCATCCCAAATCCTTTCTAGTCGAGAGTCTCTCCATAATCTTTCTATTGGCATTTCTTCCATTAACCCCATACCTCCAAATATTTGAACAGTATCGTCGGCCGTTTTATTAAGCATTTCAGAGCAATAAACTTTTACCATTGCTGCATCTGCATCGCTCATTTTTCCCAAGGTCGCCTGCATTACAGCATCTGAGACTAATAAATCGGCCGTTTTCAAACCGATTGCCATATCTGCAATACGAAAGCCAGTGGCTTGAAAAGTGCCGATAGACTTTCCAAATTGTCGTCGAGTGGCAGCCCAATCTTTTGCTAAATTAAAAATACGTTCAGCCTTTCCGCAGCAAGTTGCTCCAACCCAGATCCGCCCCATACTCAACCATTTGGATGATAACTCTAGACCTCGCCCTTCCTCGCCTAATATTTGCTTAGCACTTAATCGAACATCATTAAAACTCAGTTGAAAATTTTTGTAACCTCTATAACTAATGCATTTATTCCCTTCTTGGATATCAAAACCTTTTTGTCCAACATCGACCAAAAACGCTGTTATTCGTTTTCGATTTCCACGAGGCGTAGTATCTTCTCCAGTGCTTGCAAATACAATTGCAAAGTCAGGAAGACATGGACCCGAGATAAAGTGCTTTGAACCGTTCAAAATCCAATCTGCACCATCTCTTTTTGCATTTGACTTCATACTCATAATATCTGAACCCGCTTCGGGCTCAGTTAAAGCAAAAAGTTCGCGTTTTTCTGCTTTTACGCATGGAGTCAAATAATTTTCTACTTGATCGCCTTCACATGCGAGTAGGATTTCTGTTGGTCGACCAATCCAAGAATGTAGCGCATGAGTTGTTTTTCCATATTCTCGTTCGAGCAGTGCCATTCCAGAATAGTTAAGGCCACCACCACCAACCGCCTCTGGTAAATTAGCTGCATATAGACCAATTTCTAGTGCCTTTTTTTCTATATGCTTTCCAAGCTCGTTCGAAACGTACCCATCTTTATCTACCTGCTCTTCGTGAGGGTAGATTTCTTTTTCCATGAAAGATTTAACAGTTTCTAATAATAGTTCGTTCTCGTGGCTTTGTTGCATGAGATAGCGTCCTCTTCCCGGGTTATTAATGTTAAATGTTATAAATTATGTTCTGGGGTTCATTTTCTTTAAATTAAGTTTCTCTCTAGTTTCAGCTGGAGTTAGAACGTTTGCACCCATTATTTGGATTAGATTTACCGCCTTTTCAACTAATTGAGCATTTGTTGCTAAAACCCCTTTTTCTAGAAAGATATTGTCTTCAAGTCCAACGCGCACATTACCTCCTAGGGTCACAGCCGCTGCAACCATTGGTATTTGCATTCTTGAAATACCAAAACCTGCCCAACTAGCCTCACTAGGAAGATGGTCTTTCATAGCCTTCATCGTGTCTACGCTTTGATCAGCGCCCCAAGGAATTCCAAGGCATATTTGGAACATTGGTGGTTTATCAATCAAACCTTCCAAAATCATTTGTTTTGCAAATCTAATATGCCCCAATTCAAATACTTCAAGCTCTGGTTTTACACCCCATTTTTGGGTTAGCTCAGCCATTTTTCGTAAAATAGGCGGCGTTGATATATAAATACTATTATCGTTTCCAAAATTGAGTGTACCACAATCGAGCGAGCATATTTCAGGAAGACATTCTTCTACATGTCGTAAGCGTTCCTGTGGGCCAATCATATCAGTCCCGACTCCAGGCATTGATAAGTTTTGGGGGTCTGGAACCCAATCTCCACCCATTCCTGCCGTTAGGTTAATTACAACATCAGTGTTGCTTGCCCTAATTTTCGTTACTACTTCGTGAAAGAGTTTGGGATTACGTGATCCTTTTCCGGTCTTTGGATCTCTTACGTGAATATGGACGATCGAAGCCCCAGCTTTAGCTGCATCAATTGCTGATTTGGCTATCTGATCTGGTGTTATCGGGACGTGAGGGCTTTTCGCTGTTGTATCTCCAGCACCAGTTACCGCACACGTAACTACTACATTAAAATTCACAATATTTACTCCTTTTATTCTAGTTTTGAATTAACCAATAGGTTATACTGTCGTAAATTCGACAAAATTTCATTCAAACAGGCGAATTTACTTTATTAGTTTTATCTCTCTGCAAGGATGTGATGGAAAAAAAAAATAATATTACTTCAAACGCCATTTTTATCGTGGTCCCACGCTTTAACATGGCAACTTTAGTAAGCATTATTGAGCCAATGCGGGTTGCAAACTATTTATCTTCAGCTGAAATTTATTCCTGGGAAATTGCTTCGTTTGAAGGTGAAAGCGTTTTAGCGAGTAATGGAATGTCAGTATCTACAGGAATGCCTCCAGAGAAAATGAAAAGACACGATTTAATTTTTATTGTCGGGAGTTGGGGCTGTGAACATTATGCGAGAAAAGAACTTACAGCTTGGGTTCGCAGGCAATACTCACTTGGCGCACGCATATGCTCTGTTGAGTTAGGATGTTATATTGTTGCTCGTGCCGGATTATTAGCAAGAAAAAAACTTACAACCCATTGGTCATGGCTTCCTGGTTTTCAGGAACAATTTTCTGAAATTGAAGTCTCAGAGCAGCTGTTTACTATTAATGATAAAATAATTTCCTGTGCCGGTGGTTTCTCGGGAATTGATATGATGCTTCATTTAATTTCAGTAGATCATGGTTCGAGATTATCTGGCGAAATTTCAGATCAAATGCTTTATTATCCAGCCCGCAGTGGAAGCAGTCCTCAGAGACAAATTTTAGGTCGCAAAAGTGATGGGCTTTTACCAATAGTCTCGAAAGTTATCCAATATATTGAACGCAATATTAGTGAGCCGGCCACAGTTCCTGAGCTTGCAAAATATGTTGGTGTATCTCAAAGACAGCTTGAAAGGCAGTTTAACAAATCCATTGGTTGCTCGGTAGTCCAATTCGCACTGTTAGCTCGGTTGCAACATTCTCGGGTTCTTTTAATAGCAACAAAACTTAGTGTGCGTGAAATTGCTACGGCTTCGGGATTTAATACTTTATCACATTTCGCGTATGCTTTTAAAAATTGCTTTGGACGACGACCAAGTGATTACAGATCA
>MDSV01148551.1_pt1 | contig 10180 bp, 6 predicted proteins | sample 810851 | NCBI WGS metagenome assembly MDSV01 (sample SAMN05326640, study PRJNA326480) | marine metagenome | isolation source: seawater | place: Atlantic Ocean: North East | collected 2012
GGGGGGGGGGGGGGGGGGGGTGGGGGCGTAGTCGCGCGGTCGCGCGCGACGGTATTTATGATCCGGGTCGTACTACATACTTGTACCCGTACGGGTGACCGCGGCACGATACGTGTATTTTTTCGCGTCTTTCCTCTGTTCAAAATCAGTCGCCGCAGTAGTAGTACTCCCCCGCGGCTTTCTGCTCCGCGTCCTTGACCGAGTCGTACTTGTTGATCCTCGGCCGGTAGTTGGTGGGGTCGCGTCTGAACGTGATCTCCAGGTGTTTCAGGAACTGGTTCATGCCGGTGAGCAGCCCGACGGGCGCGTGCGCGGTGGCGTCCAGCGCGGGCGTCCCGGTGTACACCACGACGCGGTCGGCGAGGTAGGACGCCATGATGAAGTCGTGCTCGACGATGAACGCGGTTTTTTTCGAGTGAATGATGAAGCGCTTGATCACCTTCGATGCCCAGATCCGCTGCTCCGAGTCCAAGTACGCCGACGGCTCGTCGATGAGGTACAGATCCGCCGGCGCGCCCATGCAGAGCGTCAGCGCCACGCGCTGCAGCTCGCCGCCGGAGAGGTTGATGACGTCGTTGTCCATCAGCGCCTCGATGTTGAGCGGTTTGATGACGTCCGAGATGAACTGCGGGTGCAGATAGGAGTCGCGGATCTTCTTGTGCAGCAGGTTGCGCACGGTGGAGTCGAACTTGGGCGAGATCTTCTGCGGCTTGTACGACACGTTGAACTCGGGCAGGTCGTCCTGCTCCTCGTTGTCGGGCTTGATGAGCCCCGCGATGAGCCGGATGAACGTCGTCTTCCCGGTGCCGTTCTCGCCCAGCAGCACGATGATCTCCGTGTCCGTGAACTCGCCCGGCTCGACGTGCAGAGTGAACGAGCCCTGCGTCTTGGTCATCTGCGGGTACCCGAAGCGCAGGAACTTCTTATCCTGCGCGCCCTCGCGCTCGTCCGCGGTTTCCGCCACTTTGAACGTGAGCGCCTCGTCGCGGAAGCGCAGGTTCTCCGTGGGCACAAAGCCCGCGAGGAAGATGTTGATGCCCTCGCGCACGCCGAAGGGCATCGTCACCACGCCGTACGCGCCCGGCTTGCCGTACAAGCAGCAGATGTAGTCGGACAGGTAGTCCAGCACGGAGAGGTCGTGCTCAACCACGATGATGTACTTCTCGATGTGGATGAGCGAGCGGATCACGCGCGACGCCTTCAACCGCTGCTTCACGTCGAGGTACGAGGAGGGCTCGTCGAACATGTAGCAGTCCGCCTCCTGCACGGCGATGACCGCGATGGCGAAGCGCTGCAGCTCGCCCCCGGAAAGCGCCTTGACGTCGCGGTCGAGCACGTTCTCCAGGTCAAGCTCCGGGATCAGCTCGTCGATCACGCCGCGGTCGTCGCGATCCGTCAGCGTCTGCAAAACGATACCCTTCACGGCTTTGGGGATGTGGTCCACGTACTGCGGCTTGATCAGCGCCTTGATGTCATCCTCCAAGATGCGCGTGAGGTAGTTCTGCAGCTCCGAGCCGCGGAAGTAGTTGATGATCTCCTGCCAGTCCGGTGGCGCGCTGAACTTGCCGAGGTTGGGTTTAAGCTTGCCGGACAAAATCTTCAGTGCCGTGGACTTGCCGATGCCGTTGGTGCCCACCAGCCCGAGCACCTGCCCCGTGCGCGGAGTGGGGAGCCTGTGCAGCTTGAACGAGTTGGGGCCGTAGCGGTGCGTGGTCTCCTTCTCCAGGTTTTTGGGGAGGTTGATGATGTTGATGGCCTCGAAGGGGCACTTCTTGACACAGATGCCGCAGCCGATGCACAGGTCCTCCGAGATGTACGCGATCTTCGACGTGCCGCCCACCTCGATGCACATCTTGCCGATCTTCACCACCGGGCACGCCTTCTTACACTCCTGCCTGCACTTCTTGGGGCGACACCGGTCCGCGGCGATGATCGCGATGCGGTCCAGGCGGTCCGCGGGGGACTCGTCCCCGCCCTTCTTCTTGGGAGGCATCGTGCGAGAATCTGTCTTCCCTGCGCGCGACGGATGGGAGGCTTACGAGGGTCGCGAGGAACACGTCTTGCCGTCGAACGCCGTGCGAGGTGCGCGCGGGTGTCCGCTTCCTGTGCGTAGAACGCGTGTAGGAAGTGCGCGCGTGCCTCGTCCGCGCCGGTCGCTGTGGCCGGGGTCAGCGGCGACGCGTCGGGACGCGCATAGCCGCCAAAAAAAACCCTGATCTGCAGCACGTGCAGTGGCGGGCAAAGAACTCAAGATCCGATCACTCACACCGCCGACGGTCCAACCGACCGTAAAGCGCCGACCTTTGTCGACCTTTTTCTCGGACTCTCGCACTCGCCCTGGCGCGTCGGGCGGTCGGGCGCGTGCCTCCGGGGCGCCGATGTCGCCCGCCCCGGCGCCATCCCGGCGGCCGCGGCTGGACCGTACCACCGCGCACGTCTGCCTGTGCGCGTTTTTGTTGCAATGCAAGCCCTCGGAGCCGCACCTGGTGCCTTACTTGATGGACGCGAAGGGGTTCTCGAGCGCGCAAGTCGAAGCGGACATCCTGCCCGTCTCCGTGTACGCGTCGCTGGTGTTCTTCCTGCTCGCGGGCCCGGCGGCGTCCGCGACGTCCACCAAGGCCGTGCTCGTGACCGGCGGCGCGTGCAAGCTGCTGACGCGCGTGCTGCTGCTTTGGGGGCGCACGCTGGGCGCGATGCGTCTGATGCAGGTGGCGTTCGCGGCAGGCGCCGCGAGCGACCTGATGCTCTACGCGTACCTCGCAGAGTTGGCGCCGCGCGACGCGCACCTCGACGGCGTTCGGGACGCGCCTGCGTCGATTTCGGGGGAGGGTGCGGCGGTCGCGCCGCCCGCGCCGCTGTCGCCCGACGCGCAGCCTCTGGGGTCCCAGGTTCGATTCGCGACGGGCGCGGCGAGCGCGGCGGCGCTGCTCGGGTACATGCTCGCCGCCGAGCTCGGGCAAATCGCCTTTGAGCGCGGCGCGTCGTACGAGTCGCTCTTCTCGGCGTCTCTGATAGCCGTCGCGCTCGGTTGCGTCGGCGTGGCGACATTGCCAGGCCGCAGGAAGCGCGCGTCTCTGAACGCCGAAACAGCACGCGCGACGCGCGCGAACGCGGCTCGGTCATGCGACGCCGAAAGAGAACGCGACGCCGGAGAAGTCCCGCCCGCCGTTTTCGGCGTTCCGAACGCGTCGCGCTCGACGACGCGAACGAAAAAGACGAGTCGCCGCGAACGCGTCGCCGACGCCGTCGTCGCCGCGTGCGCGTCGTGTTACGGCTCGAGCGCGGCGATCGCGCTCTCCGCGTGGTGGGTGCTCGGCACGCCGCCCGCCTCCGCCCTGGAGACGTACGTGCTGTCGCTGCTGAACGACATCGAAGCGGGAACGACGCCGAACGGAGAAAAAAATGACGCGGGGGGGCACGTCGTGTTTTTCGCGCGCGCCGCGTCGGCGGCGGCGGCGTTGGCGGCGGCGCGCGCGCACCCGAAAGTGGCGGCGGCGCCGGAGACGTACGCGACGGCGTCGGCGGCGACGGCGGCGTGCGCGGCTGTCTTGTCGGCGGCCACCTCAGTGGTCACGGCCTCCGTCGCGTACACGCTCGCGGTGGCGTGCGTCCACGGCGTCTCCGTGCTGGCTTACGCGCAGACGGCGACGTGCGCGGCGGCGGCGCGGCGCGCGACGCTCTCGTCGCGCGCAGGGTACGCTGAGATGGAGGACGCGGCCGACGACGCGGATGACGCGACCGTCGTCGCCGCAAAGGAGGAAGGCGGTGCGGGTGGGGACTCCGAGGGCTTGCTTTTCGGTCTGAACGGCGCGTTCGCGCTGGCGGTGCTCGTCCTCGCGCAGGCGTCCGTGGACGCGACGCGCGGCGGCGCGCGCGGCGCGGCGGCGGCGGCGGCGGCGCTCGCCGCGCTCGCCGCCGGATCCGTCGTCGCGATCGCGGCGGCGCGGCGTGTCGCGTCGGGCGCGGACTGGGCGCTCGCGCCCACGCTGAGTGACGTGTCGTACTCGTGGCTCAGAAGGCTTCTCGCGTCCGAATAGACGCGGGTCCCCACGCGCGCGGGTACGGAGGAGGAAGGGACGCGCGAGGTATGCGCGGCGCCATGGTGAGGCCCGGAAACCATAGCTACTTAGCTACCTTTACTTTAGCACATAGTCTAGAGCAGAACGCGCGAACGCCTTCGCGAACGCCAGTCGTTTCACGGCGGGGGCAAAAAAATCAGCCGGTCGCCCGGAGAATCGCGCGGGTTCACTTGTGACTGCATTTTCCCCCGAAGCGTCGCAGATCTTCCTAAATCGCGTCAGATCCCACATCGCCGCGCGCGACCCCGCCTCGCAGTCGTCCCCGAGGTCCGCGATGGGCGCGTCCGCGAGCAAACAGGCGGAGGTGAAACCCAAGAAGATCTGCTGCGCGTGTCCCATCACCAAGCGGGCCAGGGACGCGTGTCTGCCCGAAAACGACGAGGAGAAGTGCAAGTACCTCATCGACGCGCACTTGCGGTGCTTGAGGGACGAGGGGTTCGACGTGTGAGGTTCGCGGCGGGCGCGTCGATGCCGACGCGCGGGAACGACAGCCGCGAGAGCGACCGCGCACGCCCCCCGACGGCCCGCGCGTGTTTAGCATGTGTGTAAAGCAACGCGAAGCGACGCACCGCGCACGACGACGCGTTAAGGAGAGAAACGTGACGACGAGATCCACGTGACGTGCGTCGCAGCGACGCGCTCTCTCAAACGCCTTCGTTTTTCTATTTCGTGCGAGTACCTTGTACCGCCGCGCTGGCGCGTCACCGCAACTCCTCTCCTCGCGCGAGCTCTGCGATCTCCCGTTCCATCGCCGCGAGCTCCGCCTCGAGCGCCGCCGCGACCGTCTCCTCGCACGCCGCCGGCGTCGCCAGCACGGCGGCGTACTCGCACCGGCTGGGCTCGGTCACCGCGAACAGCCGAGGCGCCGCGCCGCACGCCAGCGAAACCGTCATCGACCGCGCCGGGCCGTTCCAGCACCGCTCGCCGTCTCGGAAGTGAAAACGAATACCGCCTTCGGCATGGTCCGTCTCCGGCTCAAGTGGAGCCATGCGCCCGAGTTTCGTGCCGTCCTGCGTGCTATCCGCGAAAGGACACACGCGGTACGCGTACTTGTCCACCCGCGCTTCGTAGCACTGCCCGAGCATGTGCTGGAACTCGGCGCGCGCGCCGACGTAACGCGCGAGGTCCGCGGCGACGGCGTCCAGCGCCTTTTGCTTTTCGTCGCGCCGCGTCTCGGCGGCGGTCGCCTTCGCCGCCGCCGCGGACGACGCGGCGGCGGCTTTCGCCAGCCGCGCGCGCGCCTCGCGCGCTTCCGGGGTGTCGTTCTCCCCGAAATCCGATTCGGATCTTCCGAAGATCCCCGCGCTCGCTTTGGCCTTTCCGAACCACGAAAAGGCGCTCGAAAAGGCGCTCGTCTTCGTCCGCGACTTCGTCTCGGAAGACGTCTCCGTCTCCGGTTCGAGCGCCGTCGGCCCCGCCGGAGACGCCTCGTCGTCGTCTTCGTCGACGTCCACCAGGCGCGCCTGCTTCGCGTCGCGAGTGCGCGAGCTATCTGCCGGTTCGTCCAACGAACCGTCGTCAGTCTCACGGGATTCGGAAGGAACCGCAGACGCCGCGCCGCCGCCGTCCGTCTTGATCCACTGCGCCGCGATCCTTTGGCCGCGCTCCTCGTCCGTCTCCTCCGCGCCGGGATCCGACGGATCCGCGCCGTCGTCGGCGGCGGCGGTCACATCTCCCGCGTTCTCGGGATCGACGTAATCGCCCATCACGACGGCATCGCCGTCTTCGGAAGAGACGTCGTCCGAAGAAGCAGGGGCGACGACGACTTCGAACGCCTTCGAGGCTTCCTCGGCGCGTTCGCGCTCGGCGGACGCCGCGTCGGCGGCGGCGCGCGCGGCTTCCGCCTCGGCGCGCGCCGCGGCGGCGTCGCGGACGAGCGCGTCGCGCTTCTCCATCCAGCGCTTGCGCTCGGCGGGCGCGGCGTCCACCAGCGCTCGTTTCTTCCGGAGCCCCGCGCGGTGGTCGCTCACCTCGCGCCTCAGCGCGTCGCGCCGGGAAGCGCCCGCGCCCGCGCACGTATTGGCGCACGCCGCGCCGCCCGCGGCGCGCTCGTCCGAGCCGTCGCAGCAGTCGCACACGCCGTCGCCCACGCGCGAAGACGGGACGTTCAAAGGCTGGTGGCCGCGGTTGCGGCAGTGGAACGAGCCGTTGGAGCACGCGCTCGTGCCCGGCTCGTCCGCGCCGTCCGCGCAGTCGCAGTAGTCGTCGTTGACGCGCGAGAAGTCCAGCGACACCGCGCCGCCGTCGCACACGAACGTCTCGCCCTGGAACCGAGCCGCGCTCGCGGGATCCACGCCGAGCGGGACGCCTCGGTGCGCCGCGCCGGCCCCCATATCGGCGCCCCCCGCGGCGACCGCGGCGGCCAAACTCAGCGCCGCGAGCGCCGCGAGGGCGATATCGCGCGTGCGCGTCATCGAGCGGGCGATCCGTGAACCGGCACGCGCGGCCTCGTGTGGCGACCCGCGCGTGGCGCGTCGAGATCGCGTCGGGCGCAGCACGACGGCCCACGACCTGCGAGGAGGGAGTGATGCAAAATATTTCGCGGGAGTCGCGTCACTCTTTTGAGCCAACATGACGTGATCGCAGCTGGGCGCCCACACCTCGCTGCGTCGAGGAAGCGGAGCGTGCCCGCCCGAAGATAGGGTTCATGAGCATGCTCGCACCCGCCGTGTTGCGCCGCGCGACCGCGGCGCGCGGCCGCGCGTGCGCGGCCGTGGGAGCCGCGCTCGTGACGCGCCCCGCGGTTGGTCTGGGCTCGGGAAACAACGACGTGTCTTTCTCACCCGCTTTCGGGTGCGTCGACACGTCACGCGTGCTGGCTTTCGCGCCCCGCGACGCGCGGGAGTTCCACGCACGCGCCTCTGCGTCCGCCGCGCAGGCGGAGCCCGTGGACGTCGCGCCTCCCCCACCTCCCACCGCGGCGACGCCGCCCCCCTCCGCGGGGGCGAGAAGCAAGAATCGCGCGCACACGCTCACCGAGCAATTCGTCGAGGCGCTCCGCGGCACCGACGGCTTGACTCCTTCGAAGACGGTCGAGCTCCTGGACCGCTTCATCGTCGGGCAGCAGGACGCGAAGCGCGCGTGTGCGGTGGCGCTGCGCAACCGCTGGAGGAGGCACAGGGTGGACCCCAGCCTCCGCGACGAGATCGTGCCGAAGAACATCTTGATGATCGGCCCCACCGGGTGCGGCAAAACTGAGATCGCGCGGCGCCTGGCGAAGATCACCGATTCGCCGTTCGTCAAGGTGGAGGCCACCAAGTTTACGGAGGTGGGTTTCCACGGCCGGGACGTGGATCAGATCATCAAGGACCTGGTGGACAACTCCATGCAGATCACGAAGGGGAAGCTCCGAACGCGGTTCAAAGCCGAAGTCGACGAGATCGTGGAAAACAAGGTGGTCGACTTCATGTGCGGCGAAACCTCGGGGGACGTCACGCGCGACGCCTTCGCGCAGATGTACCGCGAAGGCGCGCTTGACGCGCGCGTCATCGAGCTCGAGCTCCCCGACTCCGGGTCGGACGGCTCCAAGGCGTTCGGGGACGGGAACCAGGGCGGCGCGTCGCACGAGCGCGTGGTGATCCAGCTGGAGAAGCTCATCGCGCCCGGCATGCGCCGCCGCGGCGGCGTCTCGAAGAAGCGCATGACCGTCGCGGAGTGCCGCCCGCTGATCGAGGAGATGGAGTACGATCGTCTCATCAACGGCGACGTGGTGGTGAAGGAGGCGCTGAGCGCGGTGGAGAACGACGGCATCGTGTTCCTTGACGAGATCGACAAGATCGTGTCCTCCTCGGACTACCGGCACGGTGCAGACGCCTCCTCGGAGGGCGTGCAGCGGGACCTGCTCCCCATCATCGAGGGGAGCACCGTGCAGACCAAGCACGGCAACGTCAACACGGACCAGATATTGTTTATCGCGTCCGGGGCGTTCCACCAGTGCAAGCCCGGAGACATGCTCGCGGAGCTGCAGGGGCGCCTGCCCATCAAGGTGGAGCTCAAGGGGCTGACGCGCGACGACCTGCTGCGCATCCTGACCGAGCCGGAGGCGAACGTGCTCAAGCAGCAGAGGGCGCTGCTCGAGACGGAGGGGGTCGAGCTGGAGTTTGCGCCCGATGCCGTGGCGCACGTCGCGTCCATGGCCGCCGAGGTGAACCGCACCGTGGACAACATCGGCGCGCGCCGGCTTCACACGGTGCTCGAGCGCATCGTGGAGGACATCTCGTTCCACGCCCCGGAACGCGTCGCGGCGCACAAGAAGGCAGGCGGCGAAGGTCTGCTCAAGGTTGTCATCTCCGTCGCGGACGTCGACGCCGCCATCGGTGAGCTCATGCAGAAGACGGACCTCAGCAGGTTCGTGTTGTGATCAGAGGTAGTTCACGGTTCGTAATTCATGACGATGCTCGTCGCCCGGTTCGACGCGTCGACGAAACACCGGCGAAGCGAGTAAAGAAACCCTTCACGAACCATACAACGCATTCCCGCACGCGCTTCGTCGCCCCGAGCTCGACACATCCCCGCGCGCTCACAGCGCGGGCCCGACGAGCACGGCGGAAGGCCCTTCTTCCGTCTCGGCGCGCCGCGTGGGCGGTGCGAAGTCGGCTTCATACGCGCGCCCGCGGCGCACGCGCATCGCGACGCATCTCGCCAACGCCTCGTCCGCCGCGGCGCAGTTCCGGGCGTCGATCTCCGCCAGCGTGCGCTTCGTCCTCGATCCCTCCCGCGACACGACCGTCACGACCGTGTGTGGCGACGGCTCGGCGTTCGACGCGCCTCCCCGAGGCGGGCGGACGCGCGTGCCTCCCGAGCGCGCGCACGAAGCGCACACGAAACTCGTGAACCGCTCGAGCCGCGACGCCCGCGAAAACGCGCCGTCCCCGGCGCACCGCCGATGGTACAGCTCGGCGCACGCGTCGCAACGCGCTTTCGATAACGTGCACGCGTTTTGGTCCTCCGTCTCGTCGCCGCACACCACGCACGGCTCGGTCGTTATATCCTCCGGGTGCTCGTTCTCGTACGGAAGCAGAAGGCGCTCGTACAGGTCCAGAAGCTTGTTCCCGATGTCGGTGTACGTGTGGTTCCGGTAAAAGTTGTGCGTCTGCATGAACGCGTATCCCATCTTGATGCGCCGCTTCGCGGACTCGCGTGAGACGTAGCCGCCGCGCATGCACACCTCCTTGTACAGCCCCAGCACGTCGCACGGCTTACCGGTGCGCCGCAGCGCGTTGTCCAGGTAGTCCCAGACGCACTCCCAGTCGTCGCCGCGCGCCTCGGCGGCGCGCAGGAAATCAAACATGAAATCCTCGGGCGCGCACCTCTCGAGCGCGGGCCGTTTCCAGCCCGCGCGCGTGGCTGTGCCCTGGTACTTTTCCTCGGGGAAGGGGGTCTCGGGCCGGGAAGGCGCGGGGGGCGCCGCGGTGTCCGCGCCCGTCGCCGGCGCGACGGCGGCGTCCGCGGCGTCCCCGTGTTCGGTTCCTTCCGCCTTCGCCGACTCCGCCGCGGCGCCCGCCGCCTCGTCCATCTCCATCGGCTCGGCCTTCGCGGTCTCGCCCGCGGCGACGGGGGGTTCGGTTTTGGTTTCGCCGGGGGTCAACGTCGCGGTGACCGCCACGGCGGAACACGCGAGATTGACGCGAACCAGACGCGTTCCGGTCGCGTCGGACTCCGCGGCAACGGGCATCTCGTCGGCTTCGGTCGCGAGCGAGCGCGCTCGCCGGCTTCGCATCGCGTTCTGGACGTGTCGTCGAGAAGCAGCAGCTTTGGCTCCGAGTTCGAAATTCTCGGCGAAGACGACGAAGGCTCCAGCGCTCAAGGCGAGTGATTTCGTCACGTCCGCGCGATCGACGAACCACCATGACCGGTCGGCACTGAGTTTCTCGATCGTGGTGATCTCCCGCGGCCTTCGACCGACATCCTCCCACAACAGCGGCCGCACCGGCTCCGCGGCTGCCCGCTCGATTCCGGCCATCGCGCGCGCCGTCGGCGTTTTCTGTTCCGCCCTCGGCTGAGGTCCGCGCCCGCGCGATGTCCATGTTCGGCAGCTTCGGCAACCTGTTCGGCGCGAGCGGCCCACAGCTCTGCGCGGACGTCGGCGAGCCGTACGCCAA
>MDSV01212579.1_pt1 | contig 10180 bp, 6 predicted proteins | sample 810851 | NCBI WGS metagenome assembly MDSV01 (sample SAMN05326640, study PRJNA326480) | marine metagenome | isolation source: seawater | place: Atlantic Ocean: North East | collected 2012
ATTTTTAGTTAATATGATGCAAATATACGAAATTATTTAAAAAACAACTTTTTTTTTGCGATATCAGCAAATAATATAGTCTTTTTTTGCTAAATCCATATCTGTTATTGCTTGATTTACAATGGTTTAAGAAAAAATGCTGAAATTCACTAAATTTGTCTAAAAATTTGTCAAAATAATGAATAAAACACACCTTTCTTACAGAACTTCTAACCCCGCATTAAATTCTAATACATTTAATAATACCGTAAGCAACAGTTCTTTATTCTTGGATAAAACAATGACAATTCAAGGTACTGTTGATAAAACTGCTATAGCATTAGTATTATTAATTATATCTGCCTACTACACATTTTCATCTGGTATGGAAAGTATGATTTGGATCGGATCTATTGGAGGCTTAATAGTGGCTATGATTACAATATTTAACAAACATTGGTCACCATATACTGTACCTTTATATGCTGTTTTAGAAGGCCTGGCGCTAGGATCTATTTCTTATATTTATAATCTTCAATATGAGGGTATTGTACTTCAAGCTATTTCTATCACTGTCCTTGTTTTGTTTTCTTTACTTTTTGCATACAAGACAAAAATTATAAAACCGACCCAAAACTTTAAACTAGGTCTATTTGCGGCTACATCAGGAATTTTTTTACTTTATCTGGTTAGTTTTATTATGAGTTTTTTTGGTTCAGGAATCTCATTACTAAGCCCCAATAATTCTTCTATGTTAAGTATTGGATTATCTTTTGGAATAGTAATTATTGCTTCTCTTAATTTAGTTATTGATTTTGATTTTATTGAAGAAGGTTCAGAAAAGGGAGCTCCAAAATATATGGAATGGTATGCAGCTTTCGGGCTTTTGGTTACTCTAATTTGGCTTTATTTAGAGTTGTTAAGGTTATTGGCAAAAATGAAAAACAGATAATCAGATTATATTTGGAATTGCCATTATATCAATCACAAAAGCAAGCCCAAAAACCTCTCTTAATTGTATTTTTTTAATTGCATTGTCATCATATAGGCATTGAATAATAAGTGTAGTTGACAAATAATCATTGACTTTCATAAAGGCTGAAAGGGTATAATCGACATCTATATTATCTGCTTTATATAGATAATCTGAGTAAAAATTAACCCTTTGTTCTAATGATACATTTTCAACTAATTCAAATTTATAAAATGCACTAATTGATGCACCAAGTTCAAATCTTGAATTTTGACCTCTTGGAATCCCAAAATATTCTTCATTTTCCTCTAAATCATTTGTAAATTTTTTACTAGCCAAAATCAATCTTGCTGTGATTGGGGCAAAATTTACCCAAAGAGAATTGCTTTCTTTCCAATATATACCAACACCAAGCTGAGTATATGCTGGAGAAAATATCCTTGTTTTTTCTGTTCTGATTTCGTTTCCATCATCATTATTCGAATATTTAAATCCTTTTGCAAACTGTGTTTTGAAGTTTAAAAAGCTTGAAAAACTAAATTCCTCAATAAACTTTTTCCCCATAACAGAGTTTATTTCGATTCTATCATCGATTTTTTTAAAAAACTTGCTGTCACTGTTTTTATTTACTCCAAATGAACCAATCATTTTTGTATCCCATGACCACCCGTTTTTATAATAATTAAGATTATAATCTACCGAAAGTGTTCCAGCAATACTGTTTTCACCTCCTGAAATCCAATTGCTAAAAGCAGTTTGATTGATTAAAAAACTAGTTTTTCCAGATTTTTGCCATCCAACAACTTTTGTTGTATCAATTGTTTTTTCCTGAGAAAACGAAATCAAATTAAATAGTAAAAAAACTAGAATTGAAACTTTTTTCACAATTAGGAGTTTCATTAAATTTTTAAAATTCTAAATTATTCATTTTTCTTTAAAATTTAGAATTCATAATTTGTTAATTATATGAATTTTATTAAAAAGTTTTTACTTAATTTTTTGATTCTTATTGTTTTTTCCTGTGCTGAAAAAAATAAAGAACTTATATTAGAATTAGATTCTAATTGGAAATTTCAATCTGAAAATGATGATTTATTTTTACCAGCATCTGTTCCTGGAACAGTTCACCTGGATCTGATTAAAAACGGAAAGATTGATGATCCATTTTTTAGATTAAACGAACATGAATTACAATGGATAGATAAACTGGCATGGAATTATAAAACAAGCTTTGATATTAATGATTTTCAACTTGAATATGATAACATTGAATTAGATTTTCTTGGCTTAGATACTCATGCAGATGTTTTTTTAAACGATCACCTAATTTATTCATCTGATAATATGTTTGTTGGTAAGAAAATCGAAGTAAAGCAAAAAATTAGAAGAGGAAATAATAATTTATTGATCAAATTTAAGTCTCCAATCAATGTTGGAATAGAAAAGCATGATAAATTGGGTTATGAGCTACCAGAAAATGCTAATGATCTATCTGAAATAGGCAAAGTAGAAGGAAATAAAAAAGTAGGTGTTTTTTTAAGAAAAGCCCCCTACTCTTTTGGTTGGGACTGGGGCCCCAGGTTAGTAACCTCTGGCATTTGGAGACCAATAAAAGTTAATTTTTGGAGTAATTTTAAAATTAATGACCTTCATTTCAAACAAACTATTGTTGGAGATAATGCTTTAGTTGAAGCAAATGTTGAGGTTCTTTCTTTAATTAAAGATAAAAATGTAGTTGCTGAAATATTTATTGATGATGAAAAATTTTATAAAGACCTTGTTAACTTAGATAAAGGAGTCAATAAATTTTCAATTCCAATTACAATCGAAGATATTGAAAGATGGTGGCCAAATGGAATGGGTAACCAAAAGCTTTATGATATCCGACTTAAGATTTCACATCAAAACTACTCTATAGAATCTTCTAAATCAATAGGCTTGAGAACTATAGAACTAGTAACCGAAAAGGATTCTATCGGTAATAACTTTTTCTTTAAGGTAAATGGTATTCCTACATTTATGAAAGGGGTTAATTATATTCCGCAAGATATTTTTTTACCGAGAGTCAAGGATTCAGATTATGAAAAATTATTATTATCAGCTAAAGATGCGAATATGAATATGATAAGAGTTTGGGGTGGTGGTATATATGAAGATGATATATTTTATGAATTATGTGACCAGTATGGCTTACTTGTTTGGCAAGACTTTATGTTTGCATGTGCAATGTATCCTGGAAATGACAGTTTTTTAAAATCCGTTGAAGAAGAGGCTATATATAATGTGAAAAGAATAAGAAATCATCCGTCTCTTGCACTATGGTGCGGTAATAATGAAGTTCTTTCAGCATGGGAAAATTGGGGGTGGAAAAAAGATATTATTGATAATCAATCACAAGAAATTGCAGATACTATTTTTAAATCATATGATAATATTTTTCACAAAATATTACCCAAAGTAATTCAAGAACATGATCCAGATACATATTATTGGTCATCTTCACCAAGTAGCTCTACAGGGATAAAAGAATCCTTGACTAGCGGAGATGCACACTACTGGGGGGTTTGGTGGGGTAAAGAGCCCTTTAGTACATATGAAGAGAAAATTCCACGGTTTATGTCAGAATTTGGATTCCAATCATTTCCTGAATTTTCATCTGTACAGAAATATACAAATCAATCTGATTATGATATATATTCAGATGTTATGAAATCACATCAAAGGTCAAGCATCGGAAACAGTACTATTGAAGAATATATGATGAGGGATTATAATATTCCAGATTCATTTGAGCATTTTTTATATGTTAGCCAATTACTTCAAGCTGAGGGTATCTCGAAAGGAATGGAGGCTCAAAGAAGAAATAGAGATATATGTATGGGCAGTTTATATTGGCAATTGAACGACTGTTGGCCAGTAGCATCTTGGTCCAGCATTGATTATTATGGAAAATGGAAAGCATTACACTATAAAACAAAAAAGTCATTTGAAGAATCCATTTTATCATTTCATAAAAAAAATGATGATATAATTGTATATTTTGTTACTGACAAATTAAAAAGTGATAAATTAAAATACAATTTTGAGCTAAGGGATTTCTCAGGTAAAGTCCATAATTCTTGGGCTAGTAGTTTTTACTCAAAACCAAATAATTCTATGATCATTCATAAGATAAATTTATCGTCAATTAGTATTGATAATGATTATTTCAATGATAAATTTGTCTTTGCTAATGTTAGCCTTGATGATCAAGTTATCTCTGAAAAAATTGAATACCTGACATCTTTGAAAAACCTCAAGCTTACCACCCCAAAATTTCAGTATGAAGTTGACATTATTGATAATTATTATGAAATTAAATTAATTTCTGAAAATCTGATTAAAAATTTATTTGTAGACTCAGGATTAGAATATAATTTCACTGACAACTATTTTGATTTAATACCAAACAAAGAAAAAACAATTCGGATTCAGCGTGATAATTTTCACTCCACCAGTTCTTTTAAAGAAAGCCTTCGTTTTATAAGTCTTTATGATACTTATTAATTTCAACTAAAAAATTTGAAAATTCCAGGGGAGTTTTGACACTTTTCAATGAAATATTATTTAAATCAACTCCTAAAAAAATTAGTTTATTTAGGATAATTTGTAACAGCTCATTAGAGGATAATATTTCTGAAACTTTCTTTTCAGATTGCTCGACATTTTCGATTAAATTTTTTGTGTCTTGGGAACCAATAAGTTCAATTTCTTTAACTTTAGCAAATAAAATATCACTAGTTATTTTATTCATTTCAATTTCATTTAATTTCTCGTAATAAATACTTTTTGCATCACTGAATTTTAATTCATAGACCTCTTTTATTTTAGCCTGATAAAAGTTCCAAATATTTCTATACAGGTTATTTTCTTTTTCTATATCAAAGTCAAATATTTTATATTGATTTGAGTATGATGCAATAATATGAGGATATTTTTTTTGATGAGATATATAAAACAGAGTTTTTACTAATTCAATAATTTTAATTTTCACATAATCCAGTTTAACATATTTGTATATTTCCCCTTTATTGGATTTCTTAAATTTCAAAAACCTGCTATTTTCTTCATAAATCATTGACCCTAGTAAATCTTTTTTATAAACATTATTTTGAACCTCATATTTCATAAGATCGGAAGGTTTCATACCACCACATGTCATAAGCATTAAAAAAATTGAAAGCGCCTGAATTTGAAACATATTTTCCGATTTATTCACTGATTCTATAAATTTGTTCTTATCAAAAAATACATTTTTAAATGATTTTTGTCTCTTATCAATAATATGCCTTGGTATTTCAAACCGTCTGGTAATAAATCCATCTCTGTAGGCCTGATTCATTATAACTCCAATTTTTTTGATATAAGAGTTAACTGAAGATGATTTTACACCCTTTCTTTCGGCTCTTAGTTTAAACTCTAGTATTGTATTGTACTCAAAAAGATCATTGAAATTAATATTAACCCTACTTAGATGCTTTTGAAATACTTTAATTACATTCACGTAATCATTCCCTGTAATCAACTTTTTATTTTTTACGAAGTCATTTCTAACATATTCTTCAATTGAATATATATCAATTCCTTTTCTTAAGTAATTCTCGAGCTCTGTAAAAGACCAATTATTTTCAAAATATTTAATTAAGGCATCTTCTCTTTTTTCTTTAAGCTTTTCTAATGTTATATTTAATGCAATTGAATGACTAATCCTTGGATTATCAAATTGCTCATCTTCTATAAACACCCCTGTATTTATTTTTTTTCTGTAGTTTTTTGCACTACAGTCATAAATTACAGCTCTTTTATTTTCTTTAGTTTTATATGAAGATTTTGTTATTTTTATGTTCATAACTTTACATAAAATTATTCATAAATTTCATTATCCTATTGTATATTAACTGATGTATAAAATAAAAATATATATATTTTATTTACAATATTTTGAATATTATTCAAGCATAAATCTAATTTAAATATTTTAATTTTTAAATACAATTTTTACATCTAATATCTCATTTATCATTCTGATTATTTCTTTTTCATATACCTTCATATTTTCATTATTAAGTATAGTTTCTCCCTCATAAATCCCCTCTAAAACCCCATCTTTAATATTTTTTAATGATATAATACCTGTTTTTATATCTCTACTCTTCATTTCTTTAAATACTCCCATTGCATATATTAGTAATTGTAAGTTATAAATTGCTTTTTCATTTTTTAAGTCCTCAACCTCCTTTAATTCTAAATTCCCTTTATAAAGTTTTTTTCCACTTTTATAATCAATTATCCTTAGCTCTCCGTTTAGTTCGTCTATTCTATCTATTTTTCCTCTAATTATATAATTTTGATTTTTGTTTATTATTTCTGTTTTAAATTCTTTTTCTATAGCAATTATTTTTATGCTATTACCCTTATTTATCTCATTAATATCAATATCTATCGCTTTTGATATATAATTTTTTGCTGTTTCAATTATAATTACATTTTTACCCTTTTTAAGGCCTCTTTCTCTAACATACTGCAGTGCTACATTTTCAACACATTCATTTATCTTAGTCTTCAATTTAACTAGCAATTTCACATTTATATTTTCCTCAACAAGATCCTCATATAATAATTCTAAAGTATCATGAATGATGTTGCCTAGGGTACTGGAGGCGATAGTCTCTTCTATCTTTTTTTCCTTAACTCCTAGAATATAATTTTCAAAGAACTTGATTTTATCTAGGGAATACAAGCACAACATTGATGCGCTTATGCCATTTTTAAATAATGATTTTAATCTTTTTTGAACAGAGTTTGTTTTTACATATAGATTTTCACTTTTATATTTGATTGGTGTTTTAGAGATTAATATGTTTTTATCCACATTGTGCACTCCCTCAACTTCGATTTGTGTTATAAACCTACTTATTTCACCATTATTCATAGCGTCTGATTCGGTATTATAAATCATCCATATATTTTCTGCCCTCTGAATTAGTCTGTAAAAATGATATGCAAATACAGCATCTTTTTCTTTATGAGTCTGAAGACTATTTGCTTTCTTTATTTCAAATGGAATAAAACTGTTATTATTATTTCCTACAGGTAATATACCCTCATTCATAGAAGTTATAATTAAATTCTTATAGTTTAATAATCTTGTTTCAAGCATTCCCATAATTTGAAGACCTTTAATTGGCTCTCCGTTAAATGGAGTAGAGCTGATTGCACAAAGTTCTTTAAAAATTACCCTTAATGAATTTATGTTTTTCAGATAATCATATTTTTCTGTTAAAATTTTTATTTGCATGAATATTTTATTGATAGCATACAATAACTCAAGATTTATAAAGTCATTTTCTGAATATTTTGAATAATATTTTTTTATATGATCAATCAATTGAAGACAGTAGTTTGTTGCATCATTTGCATCTTTCCATTTAGAAAAAAGCAGCTTATAAATAGTTTTATTTGCCCCATCAATTTCAGTAATTTCCTCTTTAGTAATGTAAATAAGATTCTCTTTTTTAATAACTTGACATATGTCTATTCCTTTATTTAAAATCGGACTAATAAGTTCATGAGATAATATCGACAATATGTATTTATAGTAAATGCTAGATTGATTTTTAGAATGTACTTGAAGCAATAAATAGAAAAATGAAAAGATATTAGAATTTTTCAAAGGGTATCCCATTGTAACATTTATATTGCTTACATTTTGGGGAATAGAATTAATAAGAGGAATAAGTAATTTTTCGTCCGCTAAAACGATTGCTGTATTATCAATATCCTTAGAAGTCATCGAATTTAAAATTTCCCCAACATATTTGACCTGACCAATATTTTTAGGAGTCCCTATTGACTGAAACCTTTTTTTATTTTTATAATCTTCACTTAATATTTTTAAATTACGGTTTTTATAATAGGGCCAATTTTTAATGTAAGATTTAATAAATAAAGATGAATTATTATATTCTGAGTTTAGAAATTCTTTGTCTATATCCCAATATATTTCTCCATTACTACTAATAATTTCCTGAATAATCTCAGATTCTGAATTACTTAGCGCATTGAAACCTATAAAAATGTGTCTATTATTAGATGTGCTTTCAACATAGCTTTGGATTCTTTCAACAGCCTCGCGATAAATTAAACCTTGATATCCCTTTCTTATTTCTAATAATCTAATGTTTAAATCCCTGTGGTAGACTTTAATTTTCCCCCAAAATTCTTTATAATTTTTTATCAGATCGGTTTCTTTTTCAAGGTTTGACCAATGAGTTAAATCCTTATAAGCTTTTAAATAATCAAATAGTACATCCGTATTACATAGCTCCCTGTCAATTTCATTGTAATCTTTTAATAGTATTTTAGCCCAAGAAATAACTTCGTCAAATGTTTCCTTATCCTCATCCTTTATATTATTGGAATAAACATTATAAAATTCAAAAAGCAGTTCTGTTTCTGAAATTTTTTCCAATCCTGAAATTATTGACATAAACTCCTCAATGTCATAAATTTTAGGAGCAAATATTGTTTTCTTTGAAACTCTACTAATTTCCTTTTTTAAAAAAACTCGCGACCTCTTGTTTGGTAATATAATAATGTAGTTTGAGATATATTCTCTTCCATCAGCAAATATCTCTTTAATAACATTTTTTATAAAATCGTGCATTTTATAAAAATAAAAAACGCCTCGCATTTAGCGAAGCGTTTTTTAATATAGTATGAAAGCTAAAGCCTTATTTTATGAACAAGATTTCAACCCTTCTGTTATTTGCTCTTCCTTCATCGCTAACATTGGTGTCAATTGGATTATTTTCACCAAAACCAGCTGCAGTTAGTCTATCAGCAGAAACATTTCTTAAAGTTAAATATTCTACAACAGCTGCAGCTCTGCCCTCAGAAAGTTTCTGATTAAAACCTTTTGTTCCAATACTATCAGTGTGACCTTCAACACTAAAACTAGCATCAGGATATTTTAATATAATTGAAACAATTGCATCAAGAACAGGAGGTGTACCTTCTGTAAAAGTAGTAGCCCCAAATGCAAACTGTATACCTCTTGAAAGTTCGGTAATTTTTGCCATTTCATCAGCACTTGGACCTTCTGGACAACCATTATTAGCGACTGTACCAGGAACTTCTGGACAATTATCGTCTTTATCAATAACACTGTCGCCATCAGTATCCGGCCATGGACATCCTCTGTTACCTCTTGGACCAGCAACCTTTGGACAACCGTCTTTACCGTCAGTTATTCCATCTCCATCTGTGTCTGGACATCCACCCATACTTTCTAAACCAGCAACTTTAGGGCACCTGTCTTTATTATCTGATATCCCATCGCCATCAGTGTCAGGACATCCATTGTACTCAGGAAGACCAGCTACCATTGGGCAATCATCTTCACTATCTTGAATACCATCACCGTCTGTATCGGGACATCCATCAAATTCTTCTAATCCTGCAACTTCAGGGCAGTTATCATATTCATCATAAATTCCGTCACCATCAGTATCGGTGCCACCAAACTTAACCGAAAGCATAGCAGACCATCTCATTGTTCCACCTTCATCTAAAATAATGGTTTTCCATCTATTTAGATCGTCCATATTATGTCTGTACTCAGACATCAAAGTGAAACCAAATACATCATTGAACCAGTAGTTTACACCAATGGATAAATTACCAGTTAAACCATCCTGATCATCAAACCAAGTCCACCCTGGACCAATACCAACAAATGGCTCAAAGTCCATACCTAATACCTTGATAGGGAGAGCATCTGATAAATCATATTTTAACATTGCATCCACATTAAAATAGTCATTTGTAACGCCGGGTCTCATATAAGAAGTCATATCAGTTCCGTCTACTACTCCGGTAGCATATTTACTAATACTGTTAAAGGAAGCACCAACTCCAAATGATAAATTATCTCCAATGTATTTAGAAATTGTGAACATAGAGATTGGAGATTTGGCTGTATTCCATTTTCTGTCTATATCAAAGAAATCTGCAAACTGAGTATTCGTGTCAGCTTCAACGTCAATAGCGTTTGTACCAAAGCTAAATTGCCATGGGTTATTCTTATCTTGAGCTTGTAAACCAGTGAGCCCAAAAACTAATAAAGTAGTTAAGAATAGAGAGTAAAATTTTTTCATAATTTTTTATTTACTATTTAATATTTTCCGC
>MDSV01090346.1_pt1 | contig 10179 bp, 12 predicted proteins | sample 810851 | NCBI WGS metagenome assembly MDSV01 (sample SAMN05326640, study PRJNA326480) | marine metagenome | isolation source: seawater | place: Atlantic Ocean: North East | collected 2012
GGTTTTCAAGACCAGTGCTTTCAACCGCTCAGCCATCTCTCCGATTTAAGTGATTTGTTATACTTTTAATTAAATTAATGTCAAAATATAAAGGATATTAAAATATACGAATTTAAAAAAATTTGTTATTTAAATATAATGTTTCTTAAATATTTTTTTGTTATTATTTTATTTTTTACTTCAACTATTAAAGCTTGTGAAAAACCATCAATGCCCTCTGACCTTGAGTGGAATAATTGGCTTAAAGAAGTAAGAATAGAAGCTGCCAATAAAGGAATTAGTCTTAATACAATTAACGAATATCTATCAGATGTTAAGCCTCAGAAAAAAATTATTTTAAGAGATAGGTGTCAACCTGAATCAACTATAACTCTTGAAGAGTATCTTTATTATAGAGTTGATAAATCAAGAATTGTTGCTGGTAAAAATATTTTAAAAAAATATGAAGCTCTTTTATTAGAAATATCTAATTATTTTGGTATACAACCCAGATTTATAATTGCAGTTTTAGGTATGGAAAGTTTTTATGGAAGAAACCAAGGAAAAATTGACACAATAACTGCTGTTACAACTCTTGCCTTTGATCGAAGGAGAAGTGACTTTTATAGAAAACAATTATTTGCAGCTCTTAAAATTCTTGATGATGATTTAGTTCCATCAGGTCAATTAATCGGAAGTTGGGGTGGTGCAGTTGGAATGACTCAGATGATTCCTACAACATTTATTGAAAGTGCTTACGATTGGGATGGTGGAGGGATTGATATATGGAATAGTTACGCAGATGCTTTTGCTAGCACAGCTAATTATCTAACCTCTATAGACAATAATCCATGGTCCTTTGATAGTACTTGGGGAAGAGAAGTTTTGCCACCTAAAAATATATCAAATTTTTATTCATCATTAGAGCAAATCAATCCAAAAGGCTGTGGTGCAGTAAAAAGAAGATCAATTGCAAAAACTCTACCTGAATGGTCTAACTTAGGTTTTACAACCACTGATAATAAAAAGCTTCCTCAAAGATCTGATCTTGAAGCACGTTTAGTAGCTCCTGATGGAATTAATGGTAGATTTTTTTTGGTTTATCCTAATTATAAAAATATTTTATACTATAACTGCTCATCTTACTACGCTATATCAATAGGACTACTTAGTGATGAAATTAATAATTAGTTTTCTATTATTTATATTGATTTCATGTGAACAAATTTCAAAAGATGATGCTTTAAATAAGATTGAGACAACTAAAAAAATTATTGAAGAAAAAACTATTAAGTCAAATAATGAAAAAAATGAAAATAAAAAAATTGAAGATAGGATATTTTATTTAATTGGAGATCCTTATTATATCGAGGGTGTAAAGTATACTCCACAAGAAAATTATTCTTATCAAGAAGTCGGATTAGCAACATTTTATGATAAGGAACATCATAATAAAAAACTGCTAATAATGACTTAAATAAAGTTACAGAATTATTAGGGCGACACAAAACTTTACCATTGCCTTGTATTGTCAAAATAACAAATCTTGAAAATGGATTATCTTTAACTGTAAAGATTGTAGATAGACATAATGATAATGCTTCTATTATAGAAGTTTCTAGAAAAGTAGCTCAGTTATTAAGATTTTATAAAAATAAAATAACAAAAGTAAAAGTTGAAATATTGCCAGATCCTAGCAAGCAATGGAAAAATGTTACAATGTCTATTAATGATAAAGATTTTAATGTTACTGTTCAATCAGCTCCAACAGAAATAGTATCAATTTCAAACATTGATGAAAATATTGATACTATTGAACAAGTTAATAATGATGATTTAATAGAACAGCCAATTGAGTTAGGATTTGAAGAAGTTGATAACATTGATCTTTATTTACATGTTAATAATTTCAAAAATTATCAAGAAATTCAAATTATAATAAAGGAAATCAATTTATTAGAAAAATACACTTCTGAAAATATGGGAAGCTTTTATAAATTGATAATTGGACCAATAGATAATCAAGTTGGCAATAAATTAGTTTCGACATTTATTAGTAAAGGTTATAAGGAGAGTCAATTAATTCTGAAATAATCTTACTTGAAACATATTTTAGAATTATAAATTAATAATATGAATAAATATTTTACTACACTTTGCTTTATTATTATTTTTATTTCAACAAAACTTCTTGCTATAGATACTAAGGCTGAACAAGCAATTGTTATGGATTTTGATACAAATGAAATTCTATTTGAAAAAAATTCAAATGATAAAACTCCCCCAGCATCCATGACAAAAATTATGACAGTTTATGCTGCTTTTGATAGATTAAAAAATACTGATCTATCAATTGAAAATAAATGCATTGTTTCTGCAAAAGCTTACAAAATGGGAGGTTCTAGAACATTTCTTGAAATTGATGATCAAGTATCAATTGATGAACTTTTAAAAGGAATTATTATTCAATCTGGAAATGATGCTTCAGTTGCTTTAGCCGAGTGCTTAGCTGGTACTGAGGAAGATTTTGCTAAATTAATGAATGTTTATGCAAATCGATTAGGAATGACTAATACGAATTTTTTAAATTCTTCCGGATGGCCTGAAGAAAATCATTACTCTACAGTTAAGGATCTTGCCATACTTTCTAATGCAATAATTAAAGATTTTCCTGATCTTTATTTATATTTTTCAGATAATGAATTTACTTACAATGAAATAAAACAACCTAATAGAAATAAATTATTAAATTCTGTACAAGGAGCTGATGGTTTAAAAACTGGTTTTACTAGATCATCAGGTTGGGGAATTGCTGCAACTGCCAAAAGAGATAAAAGGCGTATTACTACCGTTATAAACGGCACTAACAGCTCAAGGTCTAGATTAAATGAAGCTACTAATTTAATTAATTGGGCATTTTCGCAAACTAGTCAAAAACTTTTGATCAATGAGGGACAAATTATTACTAATGTTGATGTTTGGTTAGGAAATAAACCACGAGTTAACTTGATTGCATCAAAAAAAGTTTTTGCTACACTTTCATTTGATCAGATACAATTAATTAAATCTTCAATTGAATTCCAAAAACCTATTGAAGCTCCTATTATAAAGGGGCAGAAATATGGTGTTCTTTATATTACAATTGATGGAAAACCAGATATCGATGTTGATTTAATTGCTCAAGAGAATATTGGATTAGTAAACCCATTATCAAAAGTTTTTGCCGCTATGAAGTACTTAATTTTTGGCACAAGTTTAGATGAATAAAGCAAAAGGCTTATTTATAACATTTGAAGGTCCTGAAGCTAGTGGTAAATCTTCTCAAATATTATTATTAAAAAAATATTTAAAAAAAAATAAAATTCCATTTATTTTAACAAGAGAACCTGGTGGTACTAAATTAGCTGAATCTTTACGTAATTTAATTTTAAAAATTAAATATGATATTAAAATAGATGAAGAAATTTTAATGCTTATGGCTGCAAGGTCTCATCACATTAATAAAGTCATTAAACCAGCATTAAATAAAGGAATGTTAGTAATTTCTGATAGATTTGCAGATTCAACTTTTGTTTATCAAGGATATGTAAATAAATATGGTATTCAAAAATCAAAAAATCTACATAAAAAAATTTTAAATAATTTCTTACCTAGCAAAACATTTCTTTTTAATCTACCTACATCAATTATAATATCTAGATTAAAAAAAAGAAAATCTAAAAATAAATATGATAAACTTGAAAAAAATTTTCATGATAAAGTAAATAAGGGATATAAGATTATTTCAAATAGCAATAGATTTATTAATATTGATGCCTCTAAACCAATTGAAGTTATTCATAATAGGATTATTACAAAAATTAATTCACTAATATGAATAAACTCATCGGTTTTAATGAAGAATTTAATTTGCTTTTTAATCAATTAAAAAATAATAATTTAAATAATTCACTTTTATTATCTGGAAATAAAGGAATAGGTAAATTTTTTTTTTTAACACAATTAATAGAAGAATATATTAGAGAGAAAATAAATATTGATAAAAATAAACATCATTTATCTCTGTTTTATAATAACTCACATCCCAATATCAAAATTATAAAAAAAGAAATTGATGAAAAAACTAAAAAGATAAAAAACTTTATTACTATTGATCAAATTAGAAAGTTAAAACAATTTTTATTTGAAACTTCGATAATCGAAAATATGCCAAAGTTTATTTTAATTGATAGTGCTGATGATATGAATTTAAATGCATCTAACGGTTTATTAAAAATATTGGAAGAACCAAAAAAAAATACATATTTTTTTTTAATTTCTCATCAGCCTTCATTATTATTGTCTACAATTAAATCAAGATGCCTAAAAGTAAATTTAAATAATCATAATTTTGAAAACTTTAATATTATTTTACAAAATACAAATCCTAAATTTGATGAGGAAAAAATTAAATTTCTTTTTGATATTACTAATGGTTCTCCTGGTTTAAGTTTCAAATATGATTTTGATGAAATCTTAGAACTTTTTGATAAAATTATTTACTTTGTCGTAGATATTGATCCTTATTCTAACTTGAATAATGAAATAATCAAAATTTTATCAAATTTTGATAATGAAAAACTTAAGATTTATATATCCTTGATTAAATTTATATTGATTACGATAAATAAAATTCAAATTGGTATTGATATACAGAGTAATTATTTATCAAGAAATATATTAAAAATAAAAAAAATATCTAATCAGATATCCTTAGATGTTATTCAAAAAAAATTAGATTACTTGATTAATAATGAAAATGATTTATTCATTTTTAATCTAGATAAAAAAATTTTTATGATTAATTTTATAAATAACAAATAACTTTTATGTCTTTCTATATTACCACACCAATTTATTATGTTAATGATGTCCCTCATATTGGTCATGCTTATACAACAATAGCTTGTGATATATTCTCTAGATTTAATAAGTTAAAAGGTGAAGATATATTATTTTTAACTGGCACTGATGAACATGGTCAAAAAGTTGAAAAAGCATCAATGTCTCAAAATAAAGATACGCAAAATTTTGTTGATGAAATGTCTAAAAATTTTAGAGAATTGATACCATATCTTGGTTGTGAAATAGATGATTTTATAAGAACTACTGAAAATAGACATAAAATTTCAGCTCAGCATTTATGGAATAAATTAAAAGAAAATAATCAAATATATTTATCAAATTATGAGGGATGGTATTCTATAAGAGATGAAGCATTTTATTTAGAATCAGAGTTATCAAAGTTAGATAATCGGTTTGTTGCACCATCTGGCGCTCCAGTAGAATGGGTAAAAGAAGAAAGCTATTTTTTTAAATTATCAGCTTGGGAAAATAAACTTATTCAATTCTATGAAAATAATAAAGAAGCCATTTTACCTAAATCAAGATACAATGAAGTAATAAGTTTTATCAAGAGTGGTTTAAAAGATTTATCTATTTCAAGAACTACTTTTAAATGGGGTATTCAAGTACCTGATGAAGATAATCATGTCATGTATGTTTGGATAGATGCTTTATGTAATTATATTACAGCATTGAAATATCCAGATATCCAAAATGAAACTTTCAAAAAATTTTGGCCTGGTGTGCATATTGTGGGTAAAGATATTTTAAGATTCCATGCAGTTTATTGGCCAGCAATTCTCATGGCAGCTGATATTGAACCTCCAAAAAAAATATTTGCACATGGCTGGTGGACAAATGAAGGTCAAAAAATTTCAAAATCATTAGGAAATGTTATTAATCCCTATGAAATAATTGATCAATATGGTTTGGATCAAATTAGATTTTTTCTTTTTAGAGAAGTTCCATTTGGTAATGATGGTGATTTTTCTAAAGATGCTATAGCTCAAAGAGTAAATGCTGATTTATCTAATAATTATGGGAATTTAATTCAAAGGATAGCTTCTTTTATTGTAAAAAATTCAAATTCTAAAGTAACTAAACCAGAAAATTTTGACATATCTGATTTAGAATTACTTAAATTATTTGATGAAACATTTGATAATTATTTAAATCATATGAATAATTTCCAAATTGACAGAGCATTAAAAAATATTTTTGATTATTTATCTGAAGTAAATGCTTATGTAGATAATCAAGCACCATGGACTTTAAAGAAAACTAATTTAAAGAGAATGAATGAGGTTTTATATATTTTAACAAATATAACTATTAAATGCTCTATATTATTACAACCAATAATACCTTCTAGTATTGATAAAGTTCTTAATATTTATAATATTTCATTAATAGATCTAAATTTTAAAAATATAAAAGATTATAATCCTTCAAATATTAAATTAAATCAACCTAATCCAATATTTCCAAGAATTGAACTGTGATAGATTCACATTGTCATTTAAATTTTCCTTCACTTAAAAAAGATTTAAAAAACGTTATAGAAAGAGCAAAGTCTAATGGTGTAAATGCATTACTTACTATTAATACTAAGCCTATTGAATTTGATGAACATCTTAGTTTAATAAAAGATTTTGATAATATTTATATTTCTTATGGTATTCATCCTCAGGAAGTTAATGATGAATCTTCTCTTTCTTTTGATGATATCGAGAAAAATTTATTATCTCCTAAATTAATTGGAATTGGAGAAACTGGTTTAGATTTTTATCACTCTAAACAATTTAAAAATAAACAAATAGAAATTTTTGAATCTCATATAAAAGCATCTATAATTTTTAATTTACCAATTATAATACATCAACGTAATTCTGAAAAAGAAATAATTGATTTACTTAAAAAGTATAAAAATGATAAATTAAAAATAGTTTTTCATTGTTTTACAGGATCAAAAGAATTACTTGAATTTTGTATTGAAAATAATTATTTTATATCTTTATCTGGAATAGTTACCTTTAATAATGCTACATTATTAAGGAACACTCTACTAAATGCATCTCTTGATTATCTTATTGTTGAAACTGATAGTCCTTATTTAGCTCCTATGCCTATGAGGGGTAAAAATAATGAACCTTCCTTTGTTAAATTTACTGCAGATTACCTTGCTGATTTTTATTCCATAGAGAGGGAAGATTTTTTTAAATTAACAGATAATAATTTTTACAAATTGTTTTCTAGAGCAAAAAAAGATAATTAGTAGAGATGAAAATAAGAGTTTTAGGTTGTGGTGGTTCTTTTGGTTCACCACTTGCCTGGGGAAGAAATGGTAATATTAATATTGATAATCCTAAAAATTTTCGAACCAGATCCTCCGTATTAATTAATATAAATAATCAAAATATTTTAATAGATACAAGTCCTGACTTAAGATATCAATTATACAAAGCAAAATGTACTAAAATTGATACAGTTTTGTTTACTCACGAACATTCTGATCATACTTCAGGTTTACCTGATATGAGAGCAATGTCTTTAATTAATAATTCTGTCATTCCCTCATATGCTTCATTAGATATCCAAGACTATATTATAAATAATTACAAGTATATTTTTAAAGGTGAAAAAGATTATAATCCATTTATGAAACTTAATATAATTGAGAGTGATTTTCTAATAGGTGATACTAAAATTGAAACATTCAAACACAATCATGGGTCAATTGATGTCCAAACTTATAGAATAGGTAACTTTGCATATTCAACTGATATAAAAAAATTTTATAATAGTGATATTGATAAATTAAAAAATCTAGATTTGTGGATTGTTGGTTTGCTTAGATATGATCCGCATCCATCACATGCTGGCTTCGATCAAATCTTAGAATATATTAATTATTTAAAACCAAAAAAAACTTTATTTACTCATATGACTGCTCTTTTAGATCAAGAAGACTTATTATCAAAATGTCCAAATAATGTTGAACCTGCTTATGATGGATTAGAAATTAATTTATGAATGACAATACTATAGGTTTTATAGGTTTAGGAAACGTAGGTAGTAAAATTGCAAATAATATTATTAAAAATGGTTATAAATTATATGTAAATGATTTAGATGAAAGCACTTCACATATTTTAGTCTCCAAAGGAGCTATTTTTTGTAAATCTATTGAAGATCTAATTCCAAAAGTAACTGTTCTTATAACATGCTTACCTTCCCCTGAGTCAGTTAAAAATGTATTATTAAAATGTCTCCCTTTTTTTGAAAATAAACATTTATGGATTGAAATGAGTACTACAGATGAAAAAGAAATGAAATATTTATCTAAATTAGTTTTTGATAAAAAAGCTAATGTTCTTGAAGCCCCAATTACTGGAGGGCAACATAGAGCAGAAAGTGGCAATATTTCAATTTTAGTAGGAGGTAATAAGGAAGCTTTTAAAAGATCATTTCCATTACTTAGTTGTATAGGGCATAAAATATTGCATTGTGGAGAAATTGGAAAAGCTTCTACCTTAAAAGTTGTAACTAATTATCTTGCTTCAATTAATTTGTTGGCTTTAGGTGAAGCATTAATGGTATGTAAAAAATATGGAATAGATCTTAAAACTGCTTTTGAAGGTATTAAAATTAGTTCTGGTAACAGTTTTGTTCATGAAACAGAGAGTCAGGTTATACTTAATGGATCTTACGATGTTGGTTTTACAATGGACTTAGTATGTAAAGATGTTGGATTATTTGATAAATTAACGAAAAAATATCAAATTCCTGCAGAAATAAGTTCTTTATTAGTTGATGTTTTTGAAAGAGGAAAATTAGAATTAGGTCATAGGGCTTTTAGTACTAGTATTGTCAAAATTCTTGAGAAACATTGCAATGAAGACTTAAGAGCTGATGGTTTTCCATCATTTTTGGAAGATAAAAATCAAAAACAAGAAGCAGAGGAAGTAATACTTTAGATGTCTAATAAAAAAGATTTCATGCCAATGGTATATGAATTCAAAAATGTTCAAATGGAAAATGTATATAATACCAATCTATTTAATAGTTATTTAAAAACAACTAAATTTGAAAAAGTTTTTCAGGGAACATTATGGGCTGAGGGACCATGTTATATTCCTCATAAAGATATGTTAGTTTGGAGTGATAATCCAAATAATAGAATGATGAAACTTGAAAATAATAAGATATCTGAATTTAGAAATCCATCAAATTTCTGCAATGGTAATACAATTGATAATAAGGAAAATCTTATTTCTTGCTCACATGGAGGTCGTTGCGTTTATAAAACAGATGATAATTTAAAAGTATCTATAATTGTAGACTCATATGATGGAAAAAAATTAAATTCACCTAATGATGTTTGTGTTAAATCTGATGATACCATATGGTTTACAGATCCACCTTACGGTATTTTATCTGATTATGAAGGTTATGTTGGTGAGCAAGAATATGATGGTTGCTATGTATTTAGATATGATCCAAATAAAAATCTTTTGGAAGTGATGGCTAAAAATCTTGACAGACCTAATGGTATAGCATTTTCACATGATGAAAAAAAATTATATGTTGCTGATACTGGTGAAAATGTAAAATGTTTGTATGTTTTTGATATTATAGATAATAAAATTACAAATCAAAAACTTGTATATGATTTTAAACCCTTTTTTTCTGATGGTTTCAGATGTGATAAAGATGGAAATATTTGGACAAGTGCAGGAAAAGCAATTAAATGTTTTAATCCAAAAAATGAATTAATAGGTCAATTACTAGTTCCAGAATTAGTTTCAAACTTAGAATTTGGTGGTAAAGAGGGTAATATATTGTATGTTACAGCGACAAGCTCTTTATACAAAATGGAATTAAACCAGATTGGTGCTAAATTTAAATGAATATTGATTTAAAAAACAAAAAATGTCATGCTTGCTCTGGCAATACACCAACATTTGATGAATTTCAAATAAGTGAGCATTTGGCTCAAATAGATAATTGGTCAGTAAATGATGAGCAAAAAATGATTTATAAAAAATTCAATTTTAAAACATTTAAACAAGCTTTGATTTTTACTAACAAAGTTGGAGAATTAGCTGATATAGAAGGCCATCATCCTGATGTTTCACTCGGCTGGGGTTATTCACTAATAATGTTACACACCCATGCAATAAAAGGACTTTCTATTAATGATTTTATAATGGCAGCTAAAATTGATATTTTAGATTAAAATAAATTTATGCAATATGAAAAATATTTTAAAAATTATAATAGAGCAATTTATGATTTGTTAAATAATATAGACAC
>MDSV01156901.1_pt1 | contig 10179 bp, 7 predicted proteins | sample 810851 | NCBI WGS metagenome assembly MDSV01 (sample SAMN05326640, study PRJNA326480) | marine metagenome | isolation source: seawater | place: Atlantic Ocean: North East | collected 2012
TCGATGGAAGGACAAGAAAATGAAAGACTATTATCTAAATAGTGAGAATCTTAAAAAATTTAGAGAGAATAGTGACCTTTAATTTAAATTTCTTCTTGAAATAAAAAACTTATCAAGCAAATCTTTACATTCACTTTGGAGAATCCCTCCGAACACTTTAGTTTTTGGATGAATTTTACTTCCCAAAACCTCAAAGCCTCTTTTTGGGTCATTTGCTCCAAAATAAATTTTAGAAATTCTGCTCCAGTAAAGCGCTCCTGCACACATTTGACAAGGCTCAAGAGTAACATAGATTGAGCAGTTTTCTAGGTATTTTCCGCCAATATAATTTGATGCTGATGTAATTGCTAATATTTCAGCGTGGGCAGTTACATCATTCAAAGCTTCAACCATGTTGTGTGCTCTTGCAATTATTTTGTTATCCGCTACAATGACTGCACCAATTGGAACCTCACCTTTAGACAATGCAATCTTTGCCTCATCAATTGCCCTATTCATAAAATAATTATGATCAAATTCAATTTTCATATTCATCTATTGGTATTTGATACCGGTAATTTTATTATAAACATTTAATGCTTTTCTGTCAGAAAGTGAAGCCACATAATGACAAATCTCAAGTAATCTAGAATAAAGATTATCATGATTTAAATTTGTAGTAGAAGGTAATAATTTTAAAATTAGATCATCATAACTTGTGTAATTTTCTTCATGATAGTTGTTAACTGAAGAAATAAAAGTATCCAGGAGCTTAGTAATTATATTATAACCTGCGACTTCTTTTTCAATAACCTCATTTGACTCATATATTTTTTCAATACTAATCTTAATGATATCATCAATTTGAGCGTTAAATTTGCTTTTTTTTAAGAGTGAGGTTGTAAATTTACCGTTTAATATTTTTTTTTCATTTTCAATAAATATTTTTACTGTCTCATTAATTAAAGTATTAATCGATAGGGCTCTTAAATAACTCACTCTGTCAATTGTGTTTTTTAAAGCATTATATTTTTTTGTATTAATCGAATCTCTTACAAGATTTATGAGATATTCTAACGCATAATCCTCTTGCACTAGTCCTAGATTAATACCATCTTCAAAGTCAATTATCGTATAACATATGTCATCAGCAGCTTCAACTAAAAAAGTTAAAGGGTGCCGATTATAGCCACCACCTTCTTTTGACAATCCAAGCTCATTAGCAATATCTACATATATATTTTTTTCGTTTTGGAAAAAACCATATTTCTTGTCTGAAATATTGGATGTAGGTTTTTTAGGAAGCGATTCTTTGGGGTATTTTACAAAAGTTCCTAGAGTTGCATAACTTAGTCTTAGACCACCTTCTCTTCCAGGTCGAGATTGAGTTAAAATTTTAAAACCATTTGCATTACCTTCAAAATCACAGAGGTCTTGGAATTCTTTTCGATTTAAAATATCAATGAATTTTTTTCCTGGTCCCGAAATAAAATACTGACCAATTGATTTTTCTCCAGAGTGACCAAAAGGCGGATTTCCAATATCATGGGCCAATGAAGCTGATGCCACTATGGCTCCAAAATCATTTGATTGGAATCCGAATTTATTTTTTAAATATGGATACATTTTTAAGATCTCTACTCCAACGCTACGACCTAAAGATCTTCCTACCACACTGGTCTCTAAGCTATGTGTAAGCCTAGTGTGAACAAAATCTCCCTGAGAGAATGGCACTACTTGAGTCTTATCTTGTAGACTTCTAAACTCTGAGGAAAAAATTATTCTGTCATAGTCAACTTCAAATCCTAGTCTTGTTTCATCCTGATCAATTCTTTTCCTAATAAAATTATCACCATATCTTTTTAAAGATAGTAGTTTTTCCCATTCCATATTTAAAATAAATATTATCCGAAGATAGTGAAAGAAATATTCAATTATAAAAATTAAATTTAATACAAATAAAATATTCTGTTAACTTAATATTAACACAAGATTCATTTATTTGTAAAAAAATTAAATACATGAAATCTACACTACTTACCATTGTAACAATATTCACTTTAAATTCTACATTTTCACAATCTAACTTAAAAGGAAGAGTATTAGACTCAAATGGCTTCCCACTTCCAGGCGCAACTATAATAGTTGACAATGAGAAAGGGACCGTTTCGGATTTTAACGGATTCTATAGATTCATAAACTTAGATGCAGGTTCAACCGAAATCACAGTTTCTTATATCGGATTTGAAGGTATAACAGTTACAATTAATTTAAAATCTGAGGATACATTCACACAAGACTTTACACTGGAACCATCAGCTACAGAATTAGCCGAGATAGTTGTCTCAGGATATTCTAGTGGTATAGTCAGAGCACTAAATCAGCAAAAATCTGATTTAAACGTAACTAACATTATTTCTGCAGATCAAGTAGGTAAATTTCCCGATACTAATGTAGGTGATGTTTTAAAGAGAGTTTCTGGAGTATCAATGCAAGGAGATCAAGGTGAGGCAAGAAATGTAGTTATTAGGGGTTTTGCTGGGGGCTTAAATTCAGTAACTCTTAATGGTGATAGGATCCCATCTGCGGAGGGTAGTAACAGGAATGTTCAACTTGACTTGATTCCTTCAGATATGGTTCAGACCATTGAGGTTAATAAATCAATGACTCCAGATATGGAGGGAGATGCTATTGGTGGTTCTGTTAACCTAGTGACAAGATCAAATCCAAGTGGTTTTAGAGCATCTGCAACGGTTTCTGCTGGAGATGAGCCGATCAGATCAGATGGATCAAATTCTAATTTTGCATTCGTAATGGCAGATAAAATAAATGATAAGTTGAGCTATTCATTTAGTAGTACTGTCCAAACTAAAAATTATGGTTCTGATAATATAGAGTTTGAATGGAATGATCCAGATGATTGGGCCGAAGACGGTGCAATTGGTGAACATGATATAAGAAGATATGACGTAAAGCGTAAAAGAAGAAGTATTGGTTTAAATCTTGATTATGAGATTAACGATAATAACTCATTATTTATTAAAACTATTTACAGTCACAGAGACGATTGGGAAAATAGATTTAGACTTAGGGTTAGTAAAATAGATGATTGGATCTCTGATCCATCAGAAGGCGTAAGAGTTAGGAAACAAACAAAAGGGGGTATTGGTGATGATATTAATGACAATAGAAGATTAGAAGACCAAAAAGTAAAGAAAGTTTCTTTTGGTGGTCAACATCAATTTGGTATAGTTACCATGGATTGGAAAGCTAGTACATCAAAGGCAAGTGAAGAAAGACCAAATGAAAGATATGTTAGATTTCAAAATGGTAGTGCTGATTTAGCTTCAATTGATATTTCTAACCCTGAATTACCAGTTTTTAATTTTTCTGGAAATTCTTGGAATGATCCATCTGAATATGGATTTAGCCATTTTGAAGACGCTCAGAAATATACACAAGAGGAAAATAGTGGTATTTCCGTTAATTTTGAAATGCCGTATAATAACGGTGATGATAAGCTAAAGTTTGGGGCTAAATACAAGGTAAAAGAAAAAATGAGAAACGATTATTGGGAGGAATATGAAGATGGGTATTCTTTTGAATCAATGGCTGATGCAGATTTTTTCAATGCATCAATAGACGGTTATGGACCTGGTGATGAATATCAACTTGGAAATTTTGCAACAGCTGAATGGTTAGGCTCACAAAATTTGGTTGATGGAGCAGTTTTGTTGGATGAATTTGCTGGTGGCAATTATACTGCAGATGAAAAAATTACAGCTGCATATGTAATGGTAACTGATAAATTAGGTGATAAAACAACAGTTATTTTAGGTGCTAGGTTTGAACATACTGATATTGATTATACAGGAAATGTATATGATGAAGACACCGATGAATCTCTTGCTGATTTAGAGCAAGTTTCTGGAAAATCTTCATATTCTAATATTCTTCCAAGTATTAATTTACAACACGAGTTTTCTGAAAAATTTATTACAAATATTGCTTTGAGTAACTCTATTTCTCGTCCAGATTACTATGATCTAGTACCTTACCAGGCTCTTGTTTCATCTGACCAAGAAATAAGTGTTGGTAACTCTGACCTAGAAGCATCAATTTCAAACAATATTGATGTAATGTTTGATTATTATTTTGGAGGAACAGCCTTGGTTTCTGCTGGTGTGTTCTATAAAAATATAGATAACTGGTTGTATGAATTTACAGACAATGATTATGTATACAATGGTGAAGAAGGCTGGGAATATAAGCAGCTAAGAAATGGATCAAATGCCGAGGTAGCTGGTTTAGAGTTTGGATTTCAAACAAGGTTGCTGGAAAATTTCACACTTATGGCGAATTATTCTTTCACAGATTCTAATACAGATGGAATTGAAGATAGAGAAGATGTTCCTTTAGTAGGTGCAATTGAAAATATGTATAATGCATCTTTAGCATATGAAAATAAAAAGTTTTTTATCAGAGCATCTATTAATTATGCAAGTGAAGCGTTAGACGAAGTAGGTGGAGATCCATGGGAAGACCGTTATTATGATGAACAACTATTTGTTGATGTAAATGCAACTTATCGATTATCAGAAAAACTTAGTCTATTTGCTGAAGCAAAAAATTTAACTAATCAACCTTTAAGGTATTATCAAGGAGTCAGAGAGAGAACAATGCAGCTTGAATATTACAGCTATAACTGGAATATAGGTTTAAAATACGACTTTTAAAATATGAAGAATCAATTTATAGTAACATCATTAATATTACTAACAAAAATAAACATGATGTATTCACAAGAGCTAACTAACACCGTTAGCTCTTTTATTGTTAAAGAAATTACAGCTGATGTTGAAACATCCCCTGTTATAAGTAATGAAGATGCTGCAGATGATATTTGTATATATGAAAATAGAGATGATCCTGATAATTCTCTAATTATTGCAACTGATAAAAAGTATGGACTTGTTATTTATAATTTAGAGGGTAAAATAATTTATGATTACCCTTTTGGAAGAGTAAATAATGTTGATATTATAAATACATTTGAATTTAAGGGAGATAAATTTCCTTTAATTTGTGGATCAAATAGGTCTACCAATACAATTGAATTATATAGATTAAACATTGGTAGCAACTCACTTGAATTAATACTTGATTCAAACAATAAATCTTCTTTGAAGGATGTATATGGCATTACTTTTTATCAGGCTGAAAATGTTAACTATATATTTGTAAGTGATAAAGAATCTGGAAAAGTTGAACAATGGCAAATTGATAAAATTGATGATAAATTAAGTATTAATAAAGTAAGAACTTTAAAGTTTAAAACTCTGATTGAAGGATTAGTTGCAGATGAGTATTATGGAAAAATATATGTAGCAGAGGAAAACAAAGGACTATGGCAATTAAATGCTGATCCTAATGTTGCAGAAGAAAAAAAATTAATTTTTAAAGTAAATAAAATATTTAAAAAAGATTTTGAAGGGCTAGCTATCTATAAGATTGATGAAGAAAATGGAACAATAGTAGTTTCTGTTCAAGGAAGTAATGGTTATGCAATGCTTGATAGAAAAACTTTGAAATTAAAAAGCTTTATCAAGGTAGTTGATGGTGAGGAGATTGATGGTACATCTGACACTGATGGGTTAGAAGCAACCAGCTTATCTACAACAAAATTTAAACAAGGATTTTTAGTGGTTCAAGATGGGTTTAATGATAACGGATTTCAAAACTTCAAAATAATTGATTGGGAGAAAATTGATTAAAATTTAATTAGCATCATTGAATATGTAAAATTTTCTAAGTCTCCTTTCAATTATTTTATTAGTTTTTGGTTGTTAACAAGTTTAAGACAAATTTCTTTAAATAAAAGATAAAAAAATTGCCTTATCTTTATCTAGAAAATTAAATCACAATGAAAATATTGTATGCAGTACAAGGCACTGGAAATGGGCATGTTGCAAGGGCAAATGAATTAATTCCTTTATTCAGAGAACATGCAAAAGTTGATATTTTGATTAGCGGAACTGAGTCTAACCTTAAATTAAATCACAAAGCTAAATTTAAGTTTAATGGTTTAAGTTTTGTATTTGGGAAAAAAGGTGGTGTAGATATTTGGGCATCTGTTAAAAAATTTAATTTTTTCAGATTATTAAGGGATATAAATAATATTGACTTAGATAAGTATGACCTGATTATTTCTGATTTTGAACCAATTTCAGCATGGGCAAGTAAATTAAAAAATAAAAAGTGTATTGCTTTAAGCCATCAATATTCGCTATTAAGTGGTAAGACGCCAAAACCAAAAAAATTTAATCTTATTAATAAAATGATTTTAAAATATTATGCGCCTTCAAAAATTGGGTATGGATTTCACTTTGATAAATACGATAAAAATATATTCTTACCAATAATTAATGAAAAAATAAGAAATCTAAAAACTAATATTTTATCTCATTATACTGTATACTTACCATCTTTTTCAATTTTTAAAATTGTACAAGAATTGTCGAAAATAAAAAATGCAGAATTTCAAGTATTCACCAAAGACATTGAAATGTTAAAAGTTGAAAAAAATTTCAGTTTTCATCCAATTGATCACGAAAAGTTTATAAAAAGTATGGCTTCCTCAAAAGGTATTATTTGTGGAGCAGGATTTGAAACTCCATCTGAAGTGATATATTTAAACAAGAAATTATTGGTAATACCAATGACAAATCAATTCGAACAAAAGTGCAATGCTGCAGCATTAAAAAATTTAGGTTATACAGTTACCGAAAAACTTGACTACAAGGAAATTGATAAATGGATTAAAAGAAAAAATAAGTTAAATATTAAATATAATCACTCAAATAAAGAAATAGTAGAAAGAGTTTTACTGGATTTTAAAAAAGAAAAAAATAATATACCTGTTTTAAACTAAAGTCACTTAATTAGTTTAATAATGAAGCTATTCGGATAGTTTTTCATTAGAAATCGAAGTTATACTACCGCCGTCAAAATAAACAGACTCAACTTTATTTAAATTAAAAAAATACCATTTTCCGGTTTTTTTACCATTTTTGTATTTTCCAATACAAAGCTTATTGCCGTTTTGGTCATACGAAGTCCAAGAACCATGGGGTAACCCACTTGTATTAAAAGAACCTTGCTGCTTAATAGTACCATCATTGTAATAATATGTAACATCAATTAATTCAGTTATATTATTAAATTCAATCTTTTTTTTATCATTATTTTGAGAATATATATTGGTAAAAGAACATACTATTAATAGAGCTAATATTAAAGTAAAATTTTTCATAATTTATTTTTTAGGTAACATTATATTAACAAATATATATATTTATTAACAATAAATCAATTTTTAGTTAACATTTACATAACATTAGAGGTCTTTCTACTCCCTTTTTTTAAACTCATTAGTCTAAAATAAATTAAGATTATTAGTTCATTTTTAACAAGAATAATAACGTTCAAATAACATACAAAACAATAATAAATGTAAATTTGTCATGAAATAAATACAATTGGAAAATCTATATTTATTTATTATTCTTGCCCTAGTTATTCTTGCTATAGCTGACCTTATAGTAGGAGTTAGTAACGATGCTGTTAACTTTTTAAGTTCAGCTATTGGGTCGAAAGCTGTTTCGTTTAAGACTATAATGATAATTGCAAGTTTTGGAATTGCACTAGGTGCAATATTTTCTAGTGGAATGATGGAGGTAGCAAGAAAAGGAATTTTTAATCCTGAACAATTTTACTTTGACGAAATTATGATCATATTTCTTGCAGTTATGATCACTGATATAATTTTATTAGATTTTTTTAATACACTTGGACTTCCTACTTCTACCACTGTTTCAATTGTTTTTGAGCTATTGGGTGCTGCAGTATCAGTTGGATTATATAAAGTTTGGGAAAACAACCAATCAATTAGTGAAATAATATATTATATAAATTACTTTGATGCCGCGCTAATAATCCTAGGGATAGTTTTGTCAGTTTTTATTGCATTCACAATAGGAGCGATAGTACAATGGATTTCAAGATTAATATTAACATTTGATTATAAAAAAAAATCAAGTGTATTATCTTCCATATTTGGAGGCCTTGCAATTACGTCGATTACATATTTTATATTGATTAAAGGATTAAAAGGAACTTCTTACTCTGGCGAATCGATTAATAATATTATCGAAAATAATACAATACAAATAATACTGTATTCAACCATTATATGGTCTTTATTTTCATACACTGTAATTAAATTTTTCAAAATTAACATTTATAAAATAATTATAATTATTGGGACTTTTGCTCTTGCTCTTGCTTTTGCAGGAAATGACTTAGTTAACTTTATTGGAGTACCAATTGCAGCATGGCAATCTTATGAACTATGGGTGCTAGAAGGACTTAGTTTTGGAATTGCACCTGAATATTTTTGTATGGAAGCACTTAGTGAGGATGTCCAAGCACCAAATTTAATTTTATTTTGTGCTGGTGTAATTATGGTAATAACGCTTTGGTTCTCAGCAAGAGCTAAGAATGTTTTAAAAACATCAATTGATTTATCTGACCAAAGTGAAATCAAAGAAAGGTTTAAACCCAACCTAATTGCAAAATATTTGGTTAATTTTTCAGCTAAGATTAATAATTTATTCCAAAAAATTATCCCGAATAATTTAAAGGAAAGTATTGAAAATAGATTTGAACCTTCCAACCAGCTTTTACTTTCGAATACTATTGTAGAAAAGCCAGCTTTTGATATGATCAGAGCTTCTGTAAACTTAATAGTTGCCTCAATTTTAATATCAATTGCGACATCCTATAAACTACCGCTATCAACAACATATGTAACATTTATGGTAGCCATGGGTACGTCCCTTTCTGATAGAGCTTGGGGAAAAGAAAGTGCTGTTTACAGAGTTTCAGGAGTTCTGAATGTGATCGGTGGGTGGTTTATTACAGCAATTGTTGCATTTTCTGCAGCATCAATTATTGCTTTTTTAATGAAGCTTAGCATGTATTTTATACCTTTTTTATTAATAATAACTTGTTACATAATTTTTAGAAATTATAAAAGATATAATAAACAGTCTAAAAAAATAAAAATTGAAAATGAGAAAATTCAATCAGAAAGAAAGACAGTAAGCGGTGTGATTATTGAAAGCTCGAAAAATATTCAAAATGTAATAAAAAGAAGTTATAAAATATACTCAAATTCAACTGACGGGATTTCAAGAAATGACTTGAAACTACTAAAAAAGAATAGTAAGCAGGTTAGTAAATTAAATGAGGAATTAGATGAACTGCAAGAAAATATATTTAACTATTTAAAAAATAATGACGAGGCGGTAGAAAAAGCAACTGGTTTATATTTAATAATTCTTGAGAAATTAACAGAAACTACAATCAACTTAAAAAAAATATCCAAGAAAACTCTTAAACATGTTGAAATGAATAAGAGAAAGTTGGCGCTGAGCCAAATAAAAAACCTGTTAAAAGTAGATGTTTTAATGAAAGAAAATTTTGATTCAATTTTAATGGTTTTTAAAGAAAAAAATTATGAAAAAATTGACGAAATATTATTAAAAATAGTTCATCATAATGAAAATCTTCAAAATTACATTTTGACTATTGATAATACTGACAATAAAAGTAAAAGTAACTTACTTCATTTAGAATTATTAAAACTAAGCTCTTCAATTTTAATTTCCTTAAAAGAGCTATTGGAGAATTTTTATTCTATTAACTCAGGCTCCTAATAAAATTGAGATTAATTATCCTTCGCAGCTTTCACACTCCTTCTTTTGCCTGAATTTCTGGGCCGCATTCATACTATGTTGATAGTATAATGATTTTAATCCTAGTTTCCATGCAGTAACATGAATCTTATTAATCTCTTTGGTTGTTGTATCAGGGTGAATAATAATATTTAATGATTGCCCTTGGTCTATGTAATTTTGTCTATTGGCAGCTTGGTATATGATTGACATCTGATCTATCTCAGCATATGTTTTGAAAACCTCTTTTTCATTTTCAGAAAGAAAATCTAAATCCTGAACAGAACCATCTCTGTCTCTTATTTGTTTCCAAACTTCAGGAGTATCCATTCCCTTTTCTTCAAGCAGTTTTACCAAAAATGGATTTTTTATTGTTGTTTTAATTTTAGCAATATCCTTAACA
>MDSV01189504.1_pt1 | contig 10179 bp, 8 predicted proteins | sample 810851 | NCBI WGS metagenome assembly MDSV01 (sample SAMN05326640, study PRJNA326480) | marine metagenome | isolation source: seawater | place: Atlantic Ocean: North East | collected 2012
GCCGCCGATGCCCTGGCCCGGCACCTACGGGCCGCCGGCTATCAACGGGTGAACTGCGTCCTGGGGATGCTGTCCGATAAAGACGTCATCAATACGGTCATGCCGCTGCTGGATGTGGTGGACCGCTGGTATCCAGTGGCTTTGGCCACAGACAGGGCGCTGGCGCCCGCCGGGCTGCAGCGCACTTTGCTCGAGCTGGGGGCCTGCAGTGATGCCCCTGCACCGGCGGCCCACCGGGCGGTAAAGCGGCTGCTGGCAGAAGTGCACTCCGGCGAGCTGGTGCTGGTATTTGGGTCCTTCTATACAGTGGCGGACGTTATACAATACGGCGATCTGGAACCGGCGAAGGGTTAGCGCATTGGATCAGAACCTGAAACAACGACTGGTGGGGGCGATCGTACTGATTTCCCTGGCGGTCATCTTTCTGCCTTTGGTATTTGACGGCCAACAGCAGCGTATCCACACAGAAGATTATGAATTCCCTGAGGAGCCCGTCATCACCATCGAAGACGATGACTTCGAACGGCTGCTGCAGGAGGGTGAAGCGGTGGCGGAAGCGGTCGACGCGGTAGAGCAGGCTAAATCCGAGGTGGAAGCCGCCACGGTGGAAGCCGCCGACAGCACTGCTGATGCGTCTGCCGCTAACCCGGATCCCGCCACCTCCAGCCCCGACAACCGGTCAGGCCCGGACACCACGTCTGAAACAGTGGAACAGTATGTCCGTGAGGAGCTGGAACAGGCCGACACTGACGCCGACGCCGCATCCGCAGTGGCACTGGCCGACGCCTGGATGCTGCAGGTGGGGGCGTTTTCCAGTCGCGCCAATGCCGAGGGTCTGCGGGATCGGCTGATCGCGGCCGGCTATAAGGCCTACAGCAAACCGGTGGGCGAGCTGCACAAGGTCTATGTGGGGCCGGAAATCCGCCGCTACCGGCTGCAACAGCAAAAAATCGCGCTGGAGCAGGAATTTAAAGTTAACGCACTGATTTTAAAGTATATTCCGTAGATGATTAGGGTTGGGAATTTGGCACCCGCTCTGCTAGAATGCGGCCCTCGTGAATTGTCATCCTGGTTCTGTCACCCGCTGCAATGAGCATTGCTGATTATGTTATTCTCGGCTGCGTTGGCCTGTCCATGGCCCTCAGCCTGCACCGTGGCTTTGCCCTGGAAGCGCTGTCCCTGGTTACCTGGATTGCGGCCTTCGTCATTGCCCGCCTATTCAGTGTGCCCCTGGCAGTGGTGCTGGGCCAATGGGTGGAAGCGCCTTCCGCCCGCCAGCCGCTGGCTTTTATCGCGCTTTTCATCCTCACCCTGATTGTGGGGTCGCTGATCAAACATCTGGTGAAAGAGATCGTCAAGGTCACGGGGCTTTCCGGCACCGATCGGGTGCTGGGCAGTGCGTTCGGCTTATTGCGGGGCTGCCTGCTGGTGGTGGTGGCCCTGGGATTTCTGGCCCGCACCACAGCAATGCCCGGGGACAGCTGGTGGCGGGAATCGGTGTTAATACCCCATTTTATGCTGGTGGAAGCCTGGACCGTGGATACCGGACAGGCACTGTGGCAGCGAATCATGGATATCGGCACTGATTAGCGCCGGTCATTGCGCTATCATTGTCAGTCCCAGGCACACGACGTATTGAGGTATAGCGAATGTGCGGAATAGTCGGCATTGTGGGTCGCTCCCATGTCAACCAGACGCTGTATGATGGATTGACAGTGTTGCAGCACCGCGGGCAGGACGCTGCCGGGATTGTCACCTGCGACCAGGACAAGCTGTACCTGCGCAAGGACAATGGCATGGTCCGCGATGTGTTTCGCTCCCGTCACATGCGCCGGCTGATGGGCAATATGGGCATCGGACATGTGCGTTATCCCACCGCCGGTAGCTCCAGCTCGGCTGAGGCACAGCCCTTTTACGTCAACAGCCCCTATGGCATTACCCTGGCCCACAACGGCAACCTCACCAACGCTGCCCAGATAGGCGAGGACCTGTATAAAACCGATCTGCGCCATATCAACACCAACTCGGACTCTGAAGTGTTGCTGAACATTTTTGCCCATGAACTGCAGCGCCTGGGTAAACTGGTCCCCACGGAAGAGGATATTTTTACCGCGGTATCCGCGGTACACGCCCGCTGCCGCGGGGCCTATGCCGTGGTGGCCATGATTACCGGTTACGGCATTGTGGGCTTCCGTGATCCCAATGGTATCCGCCCGGTGTGTTTTGGTGAGCGCGAAACCGAGGACGGCCCGGAATACATGATTGCCTCCGAAAGTGTGGCGCTACAGGCCATGGGCTTTGATCTGATTCGGGATATTGCCCCGGGGGAGGCCGTCTACATCACCATCGACGGTCAGCTGTTCACCCGTGACTGTGCCCCCAACGCGGACTACCGCCCCTGTATCTTTGAGCACGTGTATCTGGCGCGGCCGGATTCCATTATGGACGGTATCTCCGTATACAAGGCCCGTTTGCGCATGGGGGAACGGCTGGCGGCCAAAATCAAACGGGTGTGGCCCGACCATGACGTGGATGTGGTGATTCCCATCCCCGATACCAGTCGCACCTCGGCATTGCAATTGGCCTACAATCTGGGGGTCAAGTTCCGGGAGGGTTTCATCAAAAACCGTTATATCGGTCGCACCTTTATCATGCCCGGGCAGAATGAACGCAAGAAATCCGTACGCCAGAAGCTGAACGCCATCGGCCTGGAATTCCAGGGCAAGAACGTGCTGCTGGTGGACGATTCCATTGTGCGGGGCACCACCTGCAATCAGATCATCGAAATGGCCCGGGATGCCGGCGCCAAGAAAGTGTATTTCGCATCCGCCGCGCCACCCGTCTGTTACCCCAACGTCTACGGGATCGACATGCCGGCGGCCAAAGAGTTAATCGCTCATGGTCGCAGCGTGGAAGAGATACAGCGTTTGATTGGGGCCGACTGGCTGGTGTATCAGGATCTGGAGGATCTGATCGCCGCATCCCGGGAAGGCAATCCGGAAATCGATCAGTTCGATTGCTCGGTGTTTAATGGTGAGTATATTACCGGTGATATCAATGACGGCTACCTGGAACAGCTGGAGGCCGCCCGTAACGACAGCGCCAAAAAACAGAAAGTCACCCAACTGGCGGTCAATAGCGAAAGCATTGATTTACATAACGCCAACTGAATCCGCGGGAACCAACCCTCATGGCGCAAGACGATCAAGATCAGACACTGCATCCGGAAACCCTGGCTTTGCGAACCGGTCAGTTGCGAACCGGGGAGGGTGCCCACAGCGAGCCCATTTTTGCCACCTCCAGCTATGTGTTCGACAGTGCCGCCCAGGCGGCGGCCCGCTTCTCCGGGGAAGAGCCCGGCAATATCTATTCCCGCTTTACCAATCCCACGGTGCAGGCGTTTGAACAGCGGCTGGCGGCCCTGGAGGGGGCCGAGCGCTGTGTGGCTACGGCTTCCGGTATGGCGGCGATTCTCAGTACGGTGATGGCGCTGTTGCAGGCCGGCGATGAGGTGGTGTGTTCCCGCAGCGTGTTCGGCACCACCAATGTGCTGTTCGAAAAATACCTGCAGCGGTTCGGCGTACATACCCGCTTTGTGCCGCTGACGGCCATGGAGCAGTGGCAGCAGGCGATCACCAGCAAGACCCGGCTGTTATTTCTGGAAACCCCCTCCAACCCCCTGTGTGAAGTGGTGGATATTACCGCCATGGCGGAGCTGGCACACAGCCATGGTGCCCTGCTGGTGGTGGATAACTGTTTTTGTACACCGGCACTGCAACAGCCCCTGGCCCTGGGGGCGGACATCGCTCTGCATTCCGCCACCAAGTTCCTGGACGGACAAGGCCGTTGCATCGGTGGCGCGGTATGTGGCGATCACGCCCTGATGGAGGAGGTGTTCGGGTTTTTGCGCAGCGCTGGGCCCAGCCTCAGTCCGTTCAATGCCTGGGTGTTTCTCAAGGGACTGGAAACCCTGAGCCTGCGGATGCAGGCCCATTCCCGCAATGCCCTGGAACTGGCCCGCTGGCTGGATCAGCACCCGGCGGTGGAACAGGTGTTTCACGCCGGCCTGCCGGAACACCCGCAACACGATCTGGCCCGCCGCCAGCAGCGGGATTTTGGCGGGGTGTTGTCGTTCCGGGTGAAGGGCGGCCGCACTCAGGCCTGGCAGGTGATCGACAGCACCCGCATTCTTTCCATTACCGGCAACCTGGGAGACGCCAAGACCACTATCACCCATCCCGCCACCACCACCCACGGGCGTTTGTCCGACGCGGCCAAGCTGGAGTCCGGCATCAGTGAAAATCTGATCCGCCTGTGCGTGGGGCTGGAGCACAGCGACGACATCAAGGCGGATCTGCAGCGCGGCCTGGCAAAGGTGAACTGAAGCCAACTTTATCGCCGCCGCGCCTGATAACCGCTCCGGGGCTGCTAGACTGATAGCTAAACGGTTTTGTTGTATGGTCCCGCCAGCAGCCCCTGCAGGCCTGACGGGGCTGGTCATAGGGGAGAGTTATTGGTGTCCAAACCTGTCGCTGCGTTAGTCCAGGCACTGTCCCGGGTATTGTTGGGCAAGGAAGGGCAGATCAAGCTGGCCCTGGCCTGTCTGCTGGCCAAGGGCCACCTGCTGGTGGAAGACCTGCCCGGCATGGGCAAGACCACCCTGGCCCATGCCCTGGCCCGGGTGCTGGGGTTGGAGTACCAGCGCATCCAGTTCACCAGCGATCTGCTGCCGGCAGATATTCTGGGTACCTCTATCTTCAATCAGAACAGCAGTGAATTTGAATTCCGGCCCGGTCCGGTGTTCACTCAGGTGCTGCTGGCGGACGAAATCAACCGGGCCACCCCCAAGACCCAGAGCGCCCTGTTGGAGGCCATGGAGGAGCGCCAGATTACCATTGACGGCCACAGTCACCCTCTGCCCAGCCCCTTCTTTGTTATTGCGACCCAAAACCCAACCACGCAGATGGGCACTTATCCATTGCCGGAATCCCAACTGGACCGGTTCCTGATGCGCATCAGTTTGGGTTATCCGGATCCGGCGGTGGAGCGTAAGCTGTTGCAGGGCTTCAATCCCCGGGAGGATATGAGCAGTCTGCCCCGGGCCACGGACGCGGCGGGCTTGGCCCAATTGCAACAGCAGGTCAGTGCGGTGTTCGTCAGCGATGCGTTGTTGGATTATGTGCAACGCATTCTGGCCTTCTCCCGCCAGACCAACCAGTTCAGTATTGGCCTGTCACCCCGGGCCGGTATGGCGCTGGTGCAGTGCGCCCGGGCCTATGCTCTGGTGAACGGACGTGAGCACGTGATTCCGGAGGACGTGCAGGCGATCCTGCCAGCGGTGGCGGAACACCGACTGGCGGGAGCCCGCGATATTACCGGTCATGAAGGGCAGCGCCTGGTGGACCGGGTGCTGAAACAAGTGGATGTCATTGCCGGTCGCTAACGCGCCGTCAGCGCTGCGGCGGATGCTGCGGCAACGCTGGCAGAACTGGCTGCGGCGCCGGCTCCCGGCACGGCGCCGGGTTACCCTGGATCAGAAGCGCATCTTCATCCTGCCCACCTGGATGGGGCTGGGCTATCTGCTCACGGCTCTGTTGTTGTTTCTGGCCGGGGTGAACTACGAAAACAGCATGATTCTTAACTTCAGTTTTTTTCTGGGTAGCCTGTTTGTGGTCAGCATCCTGCAAACCTACGGTAACCTGTCGGGTCTGGTGATCAGCGCCGGCCATGCGGAACCGGCCTTTGCCGGCCAGGAAGCCAAATTCGTGGTGCACCTGGCCAAATCCCGGCGCAAGCAGCACTGCTCCATTTATTGCTCCTGGCACGGATTCAAGTCCGAAGCCTGCAACCTTACCGCGGTGGAAGAGGTGCCAGTCTCTCTGCTGATCGCCACCAGTCAGCGTGGCCGGTTTCGACCCGGGCGTTTCCGTCTGCAAACCGTATATCCTTTTGGGCTCTGTCACGCCTGGACCTGGATCGACCTGGATATGGAGGCGCTGGTGTATCCCAAGCCGGTGGAATGCCCCCTGGCCAGCAGTCAACAGGAGGCGGATCAGGAGGGAACCCTGGTCAGCGCCGAAGGGCAGGAGGACTTCGATGGGCTGCGGGGTTACCAGCCCTCGGATTCCCTGCGCACGGTGGACTGGAAGGCCTACGCCCGCAGCAATACGCTCTATACCAAGCAGTTCCACGGCTATCAGAGTACCACCCGCTGGCTGCGCTGGGCCGATGTGCCGGGGGCGGATTTGGAATTGCGCTTGTCGCATCTTTGTTACTGGGTGCTGGAACTGAGCCGGGAAGGGGAGCCTTACGGGCTGGACTTGCCGGGGCGGACAATCAGTCCGGCCCTGGGCAAAAGCCACGAAGAGGCCTGTCTGGTGGCACTGGCGGAGTTTGGTCATGGCTGAACGACGGATGCCGGTGTTTCCCATGCCCCGCACCGCCTTTGTGCTATTGCTGCTGTCGGTAATATTCAGCGTGTTGCCCCATTGGCAGCGGGTGCCCTCCTGGCTACTGGCGGTGTTCGTGCTGGTGTTGGGATGGCGGATATTGGTGTTCCGTCAGCGCCTGCAATTTCCCGCCCGCTGGCTGCGCCTGTTGCTGGTGAGCGCGGGCTTTGTGGGGGTTATTTACCATCACGGTACTATTTTCGGGCCGGAAGCCGGGGTTGGTCTGCTGATTACCGCCTACCTGTTCAAGCAACTGGAGATGTACACCCGTCGCGATGCTTTGCTGGTGGTGATCCTGTCATTCTTTGTTCTGGCCACCGCGTTTCTGTTTTCAAAATCCCTTTATATCACGCTCTACATTTTACTGGTGATGGTGTTGATCACGGCGGCCCTGGTGGCGCTGAATCAGACCGACAGATCCATTAATCTCTGGAGTCCACTGCGCGCCGCTCTATCCAGCATGGCCCAGGCGGTGCCGCTGATGCTGGTGCTGTTCTTTCTGTTTCCCCGCATCGGCCCCATCTGGGAACTGGGCATGCAAACCAGCACCAAACGCACCGGGCTCAGTGAACAGATGTCGCCGGCGGACATCGCTGAATTGTCACAGTCCTCCGAGCTGGCGTTGCGCATTGAGTTTGAAGACGAGATACCTCTACCCCGGGACCGTTATTGGCGCGCCACTGTATTTGATCGTTTCGATGGTCGCACCTGGTACGCCCAGGATGCCGCCCAGGTGCCGGCCCTGAATCGCGCCGAATTGTCCCTGGCCGGGAAGCCGCTGCGTTATCGGGTGTACCTGGAACCCACCGGCCAGCACTGGCTGCTGGCGGCGCCCCTGGCGGATGTGCAGGGGTTGGAGCACCGGATTACCAGCAGCCTGATTTATCATACGGAAGAAGCCATCGACAGTTCCGTCAGTTATCGGGTGGAAAGCTTTCCTGACTATCAATATCAGCAGGCAGGCATTTCCCGGCTGCAGTACACCCGCAACACGGCGCTGCCGGCCGGTGGCAATCAGCGCACCCGGCGCTACAGCCGTCAATTGTTGCAGCAAAGCAATGGCGACCCGGCGGCCATGGTACAGGCCATCCATAGCTGGTTTTTTACCTCGCCCTTTGTGTATACCCTGAAACCCCCGCAACTGGGTGCCAACACCATTGACGAGTTTCTGTTTGATACCCGGCGCGGCTTCTGTGCCCATTACGCCGGGGCCCTGGTATTCATGTTGCGCTCGGTGGGGATCCCGGCCCGCATGGTGGCGGGCTATCAGGGGGGGGAGCCCCATCCTATCGGGCGTTATCTGCTGGTGCATCAGTATGACGCCCACGCCTGGGTGGAATACTGGCAGCCGGGCGCCGGTTGGGTGCGCGCCGATCCCACCGCCGCCGTGGCGCCCCATCGCATTGAAAGCGGCTCCCTCCGCGAAAGTCTGCAGCAACAGGAGCTGGAGGATTCCCCTTTCTCCGCCCTGAGCGCCCGCAATCTTCCCGGCATGGAGCGGTTACGGCTGCTGGTGGATTATATGGATTACCTGTGGCTGAAGAATGTGGTGACTTACAATCGGGATTCCCAGTACCGATTCCTGCGCAATCTGATGGGGGAGGTGACGCCACAACGCATCGCCCTGGCCCTGGCGGTCTGCGGTGGCCTGGTGGTGTTGGGGATTGCCCTGGTCACCTGGCTGCCTCAGCGTCAGCTGCGCCGGCCGGGGATTGCGGATCGGGCTTATTTGCGCTTTACCCGGCTGCTGGCCCGGCGTGGCATCTGCCGGGAGCAGGGCGAGGGGATAGTGAGCTTCTCCCGCCGGGCCCAGGCCGCCCTGCCAGAGCAACAGGATAGAATTCAGCGGATCAGTGAATTGTATTCAACTGTGAAATATTCACCGGTCACAGGAACGACACAACACCAGGCCGACAAAAATGATAGACTGGCGGCCCTGGAACAAGAGCTGAAGCGGGAGGTTGCCCGCTTTCGACCTTAACGGCTGTGGATTAATTTATGGGGCGTTTTCAGAAACCCATCATATTGTCAGTGATTGTCGCCATCGGGCTGTATTTCGGGGCCATGTTCCTGGGGGATTTTCAGGAAACCGGCGCCGCCATTGCCCGGGTGGGTCTGGCGGGCTGGCTGGTCATTCTGTCATTGTCCCTGCTGAATTATGCCCTGCGCTACTGGCGTTGGGAGTGGTATCTCACCAAATTGTCCACCCGACCCATTCCCCATCGTCGCCACCTGGCCTATTACGTCAGTGGGTTTGCCCTGTCCACCACGCCCGGCAAAGCGGGTGAGACCATCCGTTCCCTGTATCTGAAGCAGCACGGCATCGGCTACAGCGTAACCATCAGTACCTTCTTCGTGGAGCGGTTCCAGGATTTGCTCACCATTGTGCTAATGGCCAGCGCGGCGGCGGTTCTGTTTGAAGGTTACAACCTGGTGGTAGTGTTGACGGCGGCGGTGGTGTTCGGCAGTCTGCCGGTGCTGCACAGTCGCTGGCTGATGCATCGGTTGGAACGGGCGACGGCGGTGTTGCCGCAAAAGTTTGCCAACTTGCTGGGCCATTTGCTGGAACTGCTGAAATCCTCTGCGGTATTGTTGAAGAATAAAGAGCTTTTGGGTGGCATAGCCCTGGGCATTACGGCCTGGGTGGCGGAGGGGATTGGTTTCTGGTATCTGCTGGAGTGCCTGGGCCAGGACGTGACGCTGCTGGCCGCTGTCGGTATCTATGGAGTGGCGGTGCTGGTGGGGGCCATTTCATTTCTGCCGGGGGGCCTGGGTTCCACAGAGGCGGTGATGGGGTTATTGCTGATCAGTATCGGGGTGCCTGAGCCGGTGGCCATCGCCGCCACCCTGATCTGCCGTATCGCGACACTCTGGTTCGCGGTGTTCATCGGGCTGATTGTTGCCGGTGCACTGGCGAGCCGGGGCATCGTGCCGGTAGCGGGGAGCGAAATGACCAAACTGGGTTGAGATGATGACACACAATAAAAAACCGTTGGTGGTGGATCTTGACGGGACCTTGATCCGCACGGATATTCTGCTGGAATCGTTCATGCTGCTGGTGCGGGAGAACCCACTGGTACTCTTCCTGATGCCGTTCTGGCTGCTGCGGGGCAAAGCCAATCTAAAGGCCCAGATCGCCCGGCGGGTGGAGGTGCCAGTGGCTTATCTGCCCTATCACGATGCCCTGCTGGACTACATTCGCCATGAACGGGGCAGCGGGCGCGAAATCGTTTTGGCCACGGCATCCAATCGCCGTTATGCCGAAGCCATTGCCGACCACCTTGGGGTATTTGATGCCGTGTTCGCCAGTGATGATACCCGTAACCTGGCCGGTGACGGTAAGCGTGATGTGTTAACCGAACGTTACGGCGAGGGCGGATATGTGTATGCCGCCAACCACAGTGTGGATCTGAAGGTCTGGCGTCACTGCGATCGGGCCATTGTGGTGGGTGACGCGGCTCTGGCGGGCAAGGCCGAAGCGATGTGCGGCCTGGAGAAGCATTTTGTCGTGCAACGACCCGGGGTCAAAACCCTGATCAAGGCGCTGCGGGTCCATCAATGGGTCAAGAACGCATTGATTTTTGTGCCTCTGATGACCGCCCATCAGATTGCCAACCCGGGCTTGATCTGGCAATGCGTGCTGGCTTTTCTGGCTTTTTCCGTGTGTGCATCCAGTGTCTACTTTCTCAATGATCTGCTGGATCTCAATGATGACCGCCAGCATGCCACC
>MDSV01244570.1_pt1 | contig 10179 bp, 7 predicted proteins | sample 810851 | NCBI WGS metagenome assembly MDSV01 (sample SAMN05326640, study PRJNA326480) | marine metagenome | isolation source: seawater | place: Atlantic Ocean: North East | collected 2012
CGATCCCCCAGAAGGGTGAGAATTCCAACCCGTCGTCGGAGTCTTCGTCGCGCTTCTTCATGCCGTCGGGGCGACGCCGTGCGCGGATTCGGCCATGACGATCGCACCGCGGGTCGAACGCGCCGAGCCCGCTTCGCAGTCAGAACGCGCCGGCCGCGCGAGGGGGTGTGATCACGAATTCCAAAGCCACCCGCGGCTCAAGGCTCGCGCGTCGGGTTTTTAGTGCGAATCGCACGCCGCGAGCCCTGAGTCATTAGACCGCCGTTCTGCACTCCCGATCTCGAGCTCTCGAACCGCGGCGCGCTGCCGTTTTGTATCGAGAAATGTTTTCCGTTTTTTCCACATGGAGGGGATGAACGGCCAAGGCTCACACGCGAGATGCGCGTCGTCGCGTCGTCGGCATGACGACCGCGCTCCCGTCGCCTGAGGTGGAGCGTTACCTGTTCGGGTTCCTCTCCATCGGGTGCCTCCTCGCCGGGTACTGCGTCGGGTCCAGCAATGTCACGCTCTCGCAGCAGTGCGCGGGGCAGTTCTCGGAAGACGCCGATCCGGACACGTCGTCCAAGCTCATCGCCGCCTTCTCCGTGGGCGCGCTCGCTGGGTGCCTGCTGCTGATGCGCCTCGGAGACGCGCTCGGGCGGCTGCGTGTCATCCGCGCCTCCGCGCACGCGTTCCTGGCGGGCAGCCTCCTGACCGCGGGTTGCCCCTGTCCCGGGCAGAGGGGGTTCGGCGCAGACGCCACCGCGGCGGTTCTGGCGCTCGCGCGGTTCCTGTGGGGCCTGGCCGGCGCGCTCAACTTCCAGGCCACCTCGCAGTACGTCGCCGAGGTGATGTCGCACGAGAGGAGGGGCTTCTACCTTCCGCTTCTTTCCCTCGTGGTCGTCGTGGGTGACCTGTGCGGCGCGTACGTCGGCGCGACGCTGGAAAGGATCGCCTTCGGGTGGCGCGTCACGGCGGCGGCCATGGCGACGCCGGCGCTCGCGCTCGCGCGCGTCGCCGCCGTCGTTCCGGACTCGCCCAGGTGGCTCGCGCTCGTCGCCGTCGTCCGCGCGCGCGGCGATGGGTCTCGAGGGTCTCGAGGGTCTCGAGGGTCTCGAGGGTCTCGAGGGTCTCGAGCGGCGAGGCGCCGCGGCGACCGCCAACGCGCGGGACACGCGTGGGACGACCCGGGTCCCGCGTACGGCATGTCAGACCTCTCCGGCGACGAGAGAAACGCCCCGCCGGCGAGCGACGCCGAGGGCGTCGACGACGCGCGGCGCGCGCTGACTGTCCTGCACTGCACGCGGCCGTCGCGCCGGAGCGCGCTAGGGGTCTTCTGGCGGGGCTTTCCGGAGGTTGTGCCCGGCGCGAAACAGCGCGCGGCGCTGGACCGCGAGCTGCGCGCCATCTTCGCCTCCGCCGCGAGAGGCGACGAACCCGACTCCGAGACGACAAAAAAAACCGAAACCGGGCTCTTTTCTTTCTTCGTCGCCGAATTCTCCTCCGTCGCGGCTTCGCGCGCGCTGTTCGTGGCGCTCACGCTGACGGTCCTCGGGCAACTCAGCGCCGGCCCGGTGATCCAGTACTTCCCGAAGCACATCTTCGAGCTCGCGGGGCACGTCACAAACTCGGACGACGCGGGCGCCGCGAGCTCGCGGTCGCGCGAGCCCGCGGTGACTGCCGCGTCCCTCACGGTGTGGACGAGCGTTTTCAAAGTCGTGGCCACCGGAACGGTGGCGGCTTTCGTGGACCGATACGGGCGGCGCTTCTTCTTCGCGTTCGGCGTGACCGCGCAGCTCGCCGCGTGCATCGTGCTGGCGCTGGCGTTCGGCGACCACGGCTGGGACGAGGACGCGCGGGGCGTGCGTCTGCCGCCCTGGCGCGCGCGGCTGGCGGACGCGTCCGTGTTTCTGTGCCTGGTCGGGTTCCAAGCCGGGTTCGCCTCGCTGACGTCGCCCATTGTCGCCGACATCTCGCCTATGCGCGCGCGCACGAGCATCATGGCCCTCTCGTCGTTTCTGAACTGGACACTCAGCTCTTTGCTCACCTGGACGTTCCCGAAAGTGCAGGACGAGCCGGGGATACGGGTCATGTTCCTGGCGTACGCCGCCGTGCTGGCGTTTTCGCTCTTCTTCGTCGCGCGCTTCGTCCCGGAAACCACCGGGCGGAGTCTGGAGGAGGTGGAGCTGGCGCTGGCCAAGTCCGCGAGCCTGGCGGGCGCGGTGCGGGCGCTGAGCGCACACGTGGACTGAGACGAGCGCGGCGGGGGCGGAGACGCGGGGCGCGCGCGGTCCCGCCGGCGACGCCGAGTGACGCCGAGCGACGCAGAGCGACGCTTTCGCGGGCGAGCGAAGCGAAAAGTGTGAAATGGCGTGTCGGTGGAGACGTTCATGAATCGAGAATCGAGACGAAATGCTCAGTGTGCGACGACGCGCGACGCGAACAAAGTCCCCCGTTGGGTTCGTCCCACGCGCAGACCTGATCGCACGCGTCGCCGCGCGCCACGATGAGTTTCTTCCTCCGCGCTCCCTGTCTGCAGTCGTTGAAACAGACAACGGGCATCGTCGGCCTCGAGGTGATCCCCAACGGCCGGCAGGTGCTGGGCGACCTGGTCCGCAAGGTGCTGTTCGACGTCCGCGCGTCCATCCCCGAGGATGCGGGCTACCGCAAGGTGGTGGAGCAAACCTACGAACACCGGTTAGCGATCATCGAGGCGAACGAGGACCCCGCCGCGATCGAGGCGGAGATCGGCTCCGGGCAGCTCGAGGAGCTCGTGGCGCAGGCGAAGGACGAGCTGGGCTTGATCCCCAAGATGGCGGAGTGGAAGCCATGGGTGTTTGACCACACCATCAAGATTCACGACGAGGAGGCGCCTGCCAAGGAGGAGGAGAAGTGATTTTTCACTTTTTGTACAAAAACGAGGCGTCCGGGTTCGGCTGACGCGCAAACGCCGTCGTCTACGCGTCTACGCGCCACCTTCGCTCGTCTCAGTCGTCCTCCCGCGACGCCCCCCTCTTCTCGCTCCTCTGCTCCTTCACGAGGTCCTCCATCAAGTTGGCGCCGCGGCCGCTGATCTCGGCGCGGCGCGCGCGGTCGCCGCCCGCCGCCGCCGCGCTCGGCTTCCCGCTCGCGCGCGCGCCGTCGCGCTTTTCGGAACTCGCGCCGCCGAGCGCCTGCGAGCTGAACGAGTAGTGCCTGGTCATCTGGTTCGAGCTCGCGGCGCTGTACTTCATGGCGAGCTCGGACAGAACCGCCACCACCTTGTCCGGGAAGTGGTCGGTGAAGAAGTCGTTGGTCACGAGCAGACCCTGGTTCATGATCTCGCGCGCGGTGACCCACCGCGCTTCGTACGCCTCCGCCAAGGAAGAGGGCCGCCGCCGACCCGTCGGGAGCCGCCGCAGGTGCAGCAGCCGCCCCGGCGGGTACAGCTCCGCCGCCATCAGCGGCCGCTCGCTCACTTGCCGCGCGTGGAAGCGCTCGAACGCCTCGCGCAGCTCCGTGGCCTCGTGCGGAATGGACCCCTCGCGCGCGGCGCGAGGAAACAAAACGTCGCTCTCCTCGACGTCGCGCGCGCCGAGCGTGACGCGCGCCAGGAGCGAAAACTTGGACACCTTGCACCGCGCGAGCGCGTCCACCAGGTCCCGGCGGAGCTTCAGCAGGCACGGCCCGCTGAGCCGCGCGATGAGGTCGTTGCCGTGAATGGAGCTGACCGTCCACGCGCTGCACGCCTGGGCGAGCTCTGTGCTGAGCAAGCCCCCGGGGGGCTCGATGCCCCACACGCGCACATCCGGGAAGGCGCGGCGGAGGTGCAGCGACAGCACCGTCGCGACGCCAGCGCCGAGGGAGTGCCCGCACAGCACCAGCGTCCAGCCCTCGTGCCCCCGCGCCTGGTCGTACTCCAGGCGCTGGTCCCCGGCGGCGCCCCGGGGCGCGTCCGTGGCCTGTGGCGCGGGCGGCTGCTCCCCGAGGAGCACCTGATGCAGCACCCGGTGCCTCTCGAGGTCGGACAGGATGAAGTTGGTCGCGGTGACCACGCCGGCGTGGCAGTGAAGCTGCGCGCCGCGCAGATGCGGCATGCCTATCGCCTCCGCGTTGAGCAACACGGGCTTGTACATGGAGTCCGTGATGCAGTCCTGCACGGACATCGTGCCGCGCACGGAGACCACGATTGCCTTGCGCGCCGCGTCGCGCGCGATGAAGTAGGGCTGCTCGCCGACGCCGTTGGTGAACGAGACGTAAAACAAATCCTCCCCCCGGATCCCCGCGCACGTCTTCAGCGCCTCGCGGTCCAGGCTCGTCGGCGCGTCGCGCCCGTCGTCCATCGCCGGCAGGCCGCTCTCGGGATCGAAACGGCTTCGGTCCGCGGGCTCGGTCTCCGCGGGGCAGCAGCAGCAGCAACACTCCCTGAGCCCGCGCGCGCTGCAGGCGAGCGCCAGCCCGCCGCCGGGGTTGGCCCACGTGTACAGCATCCAGCCGTACGCCGCCAGCGCCCAGCGCGCGTAGTGCGCCGCCTCCGCGAGCATATCCGACAGCGCATCGGGGGACATGGGCTCGCCCAGGCTCGACACGGTCGGGTCGTCCTGGTGGTCGTCGCGCTCGGCGTCCGGCGAGTCTCGCGACGCCGCGCCGGCCAGAAGAGGCGCGGTGACGCCGTCGGGCGAGCCCGTTCGTCTCTCTTCGTCTCGTTCGCCTCCCCGCGGGCGGCTCCCGCGCGCCGCGCCCTCCGTCACGCTCCAGCCGATCGGCTCACCCTCCAACTTCCCCCTGTGCTGCAGCGCCAGCAGCGCCAGGCCGGCGGCGATGTCACTCGGCACGAGGTCGGCGCCCTGGAACACCTCGCCGAAGCACGTCGCGATCTGCGAGAGCGTGCCCTGGTTGTCGCGCTCGCGGTCGCTCCCGACGGGCATGCACAGGCAGCAGCCCAAAATGCTGAACATCCTGTTCCAGCGCTCCTCCGACGGCAAGTGCGCGAAGACGCTGAAGATGAGCGCGACGCCGAGAAAGTTGCACGCGATGATGAAGTAGTTGCCCACGATGACGACCACGATGGCGGTGTGCACGTGGTTGCGCACGTAGCAGCTGTTCCCGACGTGGTAGTCCAGGAGCGTGCCGAGCGCGGTGAAGCACACGTCCGCGATGGTCAGCGTGAAGTGCATGTACAGCAGCGTGTTGATGTGCGTGCGCTTGTTCGGCTGCAGGATGGTGCCCTTCAGCGACTGCCGCAAGATCAAGCCCTCCAGGCACATGCTCAGGAAGAAACACGAGAACGTGCCGAACAACCACGCCATCGCGGTCTTCCCCGCCGCGCACCGAGCCTCCAGACCCTGGTGCGCGCGCTCGTACACGAACAGGATCACCGTACACCTGCGGTCGCGGGGAAGTCGGGGGGTAACGAGGGTCAGGTGAGAGCCGGCGACGCGAGGGGTCTTCGCCGAGAGAGACGAGGAGTTACCCGAGCGAGGGGAGGAGACGTGTGGGTCGCGAGATGTAGGGTGCGCACCACACGACATGCACCACCATCAGGCACATCATGGGGACGGGGAGGTCATCTGCCGCGACCAGCCACGTGCGGCCGAACAGGCTGAGCGCCGGCATCCCGGCCGGACCACTCGCCCGCGCCGCGACGAGTGCCTCACACGCTCGAGACGCGGACGGGAAAGCCAATTTTCGTCAACACCCTGGCGGATGTCATCGACGAAACGAAGCGGCCCGCAAACACTTTGAACTCTCGAATTTTCCCTTTCGTTTCTCCGCTTCACCGGTCGGCGTTTCTGCGCTTCACTTTGAGAGGACGAAAAGGCTCGATCAACCTCGACCGATCGACGAAACACTTCACCGCCGCCGCACCAAAAAAAAGCCGCCGCCGCTTGGGGAAAATCAGGTTTCGGTCGCGCTGTCGCGCACTGCGAGACGCGCCTCGAAGGCACGCTCTCCCCTCGCCTCTCGCGCGCGCACGCGGACACGCTCGTTTCGTGACCGCGCGACCGCCAGCGGCGACCCGAGGGACCACCGCGTCGGCCGCGTCGAGACGCCAATCTCTCTCGACTCCGTGACGACGTCGCGTTTCCGAACGAAAACACACAGCGGGGGCGGGTAGATCTGCGCCGCGGCGACTGACGATGGCGGTCCGTCACCAGTACGAGAACAGCAATGACATCGGCGTGTTCGCCAACCTCACGAACTCGTACTGCCTGACCGCGATCGGGGGATCGGAAAACTTCTACAGCGTGTTCCAGAACGAGCTCTCCGCGGACATTCCGGTCGTGAAGACGTCCATCGCGGGCACCAGGCTGGTGGGTCGCATGACGGTGGGAAACAAGAACGGCCTGCTGTTGCCCAACTCGGTGACTGACCAGGAGGCGCTGCACATCCGCAACAGCCTACCGGACGATGTCATCGTGCAGCGCATCGATGAGCGGCTGTCCGCGCTCGGGAACTGCATCGCGTGCAACGACTACGTCGCGCTCATCCACCCCGACTTGGACGAGGAGACGGAGGAGATCATCGCCGACGTGTTGGGCGTGGAGGTTTTCCGCCAGACCGTGGCGGGACAGATTCTCGTCGGGTCGTACTGCAAGTTCTCGAACCAAGGAGGCATCGTGCATCCACAGACCACGATCCAGGACTTGGACGAGCTCTCCTCCTTGCTCCAAGTGCCGCTCGTCGCCGGCACGGTGAACCGCGGAAGCGACGTGATCAGCGCCGGACTCATCGTCAACGACTGGGCGGCGTTTTGCGGGCTGGACACCACGTCCACGGAGTTGCAGGTCATAGAGAACATCTTCAAGCTCAAGGACGCCAACGCGAGCGCGATGGTGACCAACATGCGCGCGTCGCTCGTGGATGCGCTGGTGTAGAGGGGTAGAGACGCACGAAGGGTAAAAACGCAACCGTCTTCGTTCGCGCGACGCGTCGCCCGTCTCGTACGTACGTAGTCGTCACGGAAAAACGCGCTTGATGAGAAAATCTGAAAATGAAAACTGTTTCTTTCGGTTCGTTTTCCTCGACTCCCCTCGGATCGCGTTTCAAGATCTCGCCCGCTCCGCCCACAGTGTGAGTCGCGCCGCGCCCCCGGGAGCCGGGTTCGCACGTGATCATGACGGAAGTCGCGGAGAAGAAGCGGTTCGAGGTGAAGAAGGTGCGCACGACCCGCCTTCGGTGATTCACACGCGGCGCCGCGCGCGTCTTCCTCGCGCCTCGCCCTAAACCGAAATCCCGCGCGCTTTCTTTCGCGCGACGCGACGCGCCCACGACGAGCCGCTGACCTCCTCTCCCCGTTTCCCGAAACAGTGGAACGCCGTCGCGGTGTGGTCGTGGTCCATCTGCACGGACACGTGCGCGATTTGCCGAAACTCCCTGCACGAGCCGTCCATCGAGTACCAGGCCAACCCCACGAACGCCTCGGAGGAGGGGTTGTCCATCGCGTGGGGCAACTGCGGGCACGTGTTCCACCTGGATTGCATCTCCAAGTGGCTGCGCACGCGCTCGAACTGCCCGCTGTGCAACAAGGAGTGGGAGTTTGCCAAGATCGAAAAGATCCAGCTGCCAGTCATGGGCGTGGAGTGATGCTTTTTCGGAAACGAAAGCGCGACGAAGCGCCACGCAGCGACGCGACGACGCGACGACGCGACGACGCGACGACGACGCTCGGTGTATAAAAAACAAACGCTCGGCGCGCGCGCCTTTCGTTTCGTCACTCGAGTCTCCGCCGGCGTCGCGGATTTTCCCTTCCTCGCCGCGCCCGCGAAGCGCGCGCGCTTCGCGAAGCACGCGCGCTTCGCGTCGCCGCCGCGTCCCGACCACCCCGCGAACGGACGTGAAAACGGCGCGTCTCGCGCGAGACGCGCGAAAGACGCGCGCTCGGCCCGAAAAACTCCTGAACGAAAATACTAACGCGAAGCGAAACGAGGGCTGGTGCCACCTCTGCGAAACCCGACGTGTCTCCCGATCCCGCGAGCCCTCGCACCGCGATCGGCGCATCGGGTGCGTCGACGTCGCCGCCTGGCGAACGCGTCTGTCGGGGGGGGGGCGGCGCACAAAAAAAGCAAAAGCTACCTCTGATGGGGATCGAACCCACGACCCTTGCCTTAGGAAAGCAACGCTCTATCCACTGAGCTACAGAGGCTGTAGCCGGTGAGCGTGCACAGGTATGCACTCAGAAATTTTCTCGGCGGAGCCGAAAAATCGAGCAGATATAAACGGTCTAAAATTTCTCCGAAAATGGTTGGCGCGAGACACGCCGAAGTTTCCTCCCGATGTTGGACCGTCCGAGGTCCGACGTTTTTACGGTCTGGTTCTGGGAGTCTGGGACACTGGGAGTCTGGGAGTTCTCAGTATCCCAGACTCCTGAAAGTGCCGTTGTTGTCGTGGCTCATTTGAAAAAGCTCCGCCGTCCCCGCGCGGTGGCAGTCGTCGCCGTGTCCCGGCGCGGTCGAGGCTCTCGGCGCCAGGTCAGCGCGTCGTAAACGGTCGCTATTGGGAGAAGCGCCGTCTTCGGAGTCGGGAAAAGCGCCGCGTGGACAGCGCAGTCGGGGCTCGCCAGTCGCGGCTCGGACCCTCGGAGACTGTACCTGTGGTTCGTACCGTTCAAATCATGAGGGTACGCGCCGCATCCCGACGTCTCTCGCCGCGATGTCTCCAGACGAACGAAGCGACGCGCGTCGGGAACGCGTCTCCTCCCCGATCGTGTTCCGCTCACCTCCGTCTCATCGCCCGGATTCCCTTCCCCGTCCTCGCAGACCACGAGACGTTCCGCCGCGCTGGAGACGGATGCGCAAGAGGCGGCCAGGCGCGAGGCGCTCGCGGACCTGACGAACGCCAAGGCGCAGACGAGGGCTTCGTCCAAGGGCTACGCGCTGCGCCCGCGCGATGCGAACGCGGCGGTCACGCAGCAGCGCCCACCCGTCAAGGAACAGCGCGAGGAGCCGAAACAGGCTGAGCAGTGGAGGGTACGTCTTCCGGCGTCGTCGTCCGAGCGCGACGCGCAAAAGTCAAGTCGCGTGAACGAACTTTTCGTCGTTTCCCCAGACGCGTCCCGGCGACGAATCGTTCACGCCGGAACGCGCGTTCCGGTTCGCGGCGCGGACGCGAACGTCTCGTCGTCTCTGACGTCTTTTGTGATCCTCCACTCGCTTCACGAACAGGACATCGACGCCGCGCACGCGGATGACCCGCACATGTGCGTCGATTACGTGGACGACATTTACGCGCACCTGCGCGAGGCGGAGCAGGCGAAGCGCCCAGATCCGACGTACGCGTCCACAACGCAGAAGGACGTGAACGAGGTGATGCGCGGCATTTTGGTGGACTGGCTGGTGGAGGTGGCGGAGGAGTACAAGCTCAGCGCGGACACGCTGTACTTGAGCGTCGGGTACATCGACCGCGTTTTGTCCGTGCAGCCCGTGGCGAGGACCAAGCTGCAGCTGCTGGGCGTGACGTGCATGCTCATCGCGAGCAAGTACGAGGAGATCTACGCGCCCCAGGTGGACGAGTTCTGCTACATCACGGACAACACGTACTCGCGCGATGACGTGCTGGCGATGGAGCGCACGGTTCTGGACGCGCTCGAGTTCGAGCTGACGCAGCCGACGATCAAGACGTTCTTGCGCAGAGCGCTGCGCGCGGCGGAGACGGAGGCGAAAGTGGAGTTTCTCGCCAACTACCTCTGCGAGCTGTCGCTGTTGGAGTACGGGATGCTGCGGTTCGCGCCGTCGGTGGTGGCCGCGGCGAGCGTCTCGCTGGCGCTCGCGACGCTTAGCCACCCGGACTGGTCCGCGACGCTCGCGCACTACACCGCGCTGGAAAGCGGGGAGCTGGCCGAGTGCGTCGACGCGCTGCGGCGGTGCCACGGCGGCGCGCAGAAATCCACGCTCAGCGCCGTTCGCGAGAAGTACGCGCAGGTCAAGTTCAAGTGCGTTTCGCTGATAAAGCCGATGACGTTTCGCGACGAATCGTGCTCGGCGTGACGAGACGCGCTTTTGGCGGTGGGGTCCTTTTCGAGACGGACGGCGGGTCGCGTGACGTGACGAAACGCGGGATGGGGGCGCCGCCGCGCGGGTCGCGAGACGCGAGAGGAGACGGACGCGCGCTCTTCTTTTTCAGATGCGTTTCCAAAAAGAAGGCGACTCGACTCGGTGGCGCGCGCGAGATTTTAGATGGGATTGATTGTATTACACACGAATTTTGGGTCCAAGGTGCACG
>MDSV01016754.1_pt1 | contig 10178 bp, 8 predicted proteins | sample 810851 | NCBI WGS metagenome assembly MDSV01 (sample SAMN05326640, study PRJNA326480) | marine metagenome | isolation source: seawater | place: Atlantic Ocean: North East | collected 2012
ATTACAAATTAATTAATATAATTTTAAAAAGATTGTCAAGTTTAAATAATTCAAAATCACTTTTTCTTGCTCATCCACAAACAAAAATTAATAAAATTAAGAAATATTTAAAAGATGTAGAAATTGTTAAAAATAAAACTAATGGTGAAATATTAAAAGCATCACATGTTATTTTTCATGAGTCAAGTTCAGTAAATTTAGCAATTTTATCTGACAAAAAAGTTTTTTCTATTCATTCTCCACTTCTTGGAAGTTGGGCTAATTACAGAACTAAAAAAATTTCATCTATTTTAAATTGTCCATCTTATATGTTGGAAAAAATTTATGAATTAAATAATAGTAATCTTTTAAAAATTTTAAGAAAACCAAATATTAGAAATAATAAATATATAAAAAATAATTTGATAGATATGTATCAAGGGAAAAGTAATAGAAAACTAGCAAAGTATAAATTGGAAAATAATAAAATTTTTAATAAAAATTTATTTCATGAAAATTAAAAAAAAAATTTGTCATTGTTGTTTATAAAAAACTTAATAAAACTGAGGAAAGAATTTTAAATTCTATTCTATCGGAATGGCTAAAAGTCATTCCTGAAAAAAGTAGCCTATCTGTCTTAGATATGAGTAAGTTTTATTATGGAGATAAATTTAAACCTATTAAAAATATTTTCAGCAAAAAAGTTAATTATATCAAAATAACCAGTTTGACTAAGCTAGGTGATTTTATTAAAAATCATAAATGTTATTGTTTTGGTTTTACAAATAGAACATTAAAAGAATTTTATATTTTATACCTATTTAAAAAATTTAAAATTCATCTTATAGGTTTTTCTAATGTAGGGTTTTTTCCAAATGTAGAAAATTATTCTCATATTAGTTTCCTTTTAAAAATGAGATGGATATTTTCACATAGGTTTAGTTATTATTTTTATAGAATTTTAATTACTCTAAGATTAACACCACAAATAGAATATTTTTTAGATTCAAGTAATTCAAGAATTAAAAACCTCAATAAAATAAATAAAAGTAAAAGTTTTTTTTATAAAAAAATTTTTCCTCCATATTATAAAAATCTAATAAGAATTAATTCTTTGTATTCAAATATTAAAAAAGACAAACTTACAAAAAAAAATAAGATAATTACATACATCGACTCGGGATTAGGACATGGCGATGTGAAAAAATTAAACTTAGAACAAGATATAAAAATGTTTGAATATTATAAAAAATTAAATATTTTTTTAAAAGAAATTAAAAATAAAAGAAAAAAAAAAATTTACTTTTGTCTGCATCCAAAAGCTAAATACCCAAGTAGTATTTTACAACTACTGAAAAAAAATTTTGTAGTAAAAGTTGGGACCAAAGACAGTTATCTTTATAATTCTGAATTTTTGATTTTGAATATTTCTACTTTAGTAAACAAAATTATTTTCATTAAAAAAAAAATAATCATTGTAAACTCTATTAATTTGGGTCATTGGATTAATAAGAAAATTTTAAATTTAATTAATGAAATTAGGTTATGTAATATAAATTTAGAAAATAAGTTTTTTGATTATAATAAAATTTTTAAAAATTCCTCTAATTCATTGAAATATTATGACTCGTATATAAAAAATAATTTAACAGAAGATAAAACTAAAAATTATTACGAAAGTATAAAAGATAAATTAAATAAACTTTAAACAAAATACGGAATAATACGAATAAATATTACCTGGATAGAAAAAAATTAAAAATGCTAGGAATTAATTTTAATTTTTGGAAGTGGAAATATAAATTTTGTACCTTGTTTAATAATTTTGCTCTCTCTTTTTAAGATTTCTTTTTTAAAATGCCATGGTAAGACTAGATAATAATCTGGTTTAAGTTTTCTAGAAATTTTTTCCGATATAATTTTAATATAAGTGCCTGGTGTAAATTTATTAAACTTTAATGGATTCCTATCTGCAATGTATTGTATTTGGTTTTTATCTATACCAAAATATTGGAGTAAAACATTTCCTTTAGTTGATGCACCATAACCATGAATAATTTTTTTATTATTTAAAATTATTTTAATCTTATTAAGTAATTTTTCTTTAATATCATGTATTTTTTTAAAGAAAATTTTATAAGTAATAATATTTGAAATTTGAAATTTTTTTTCAATTTCTAAAATATTTTTAATTGATTTTTTTGTTACATACTTAGCATTTTTATGACAAATAAAATATTGAGAACTACCTCCATTAATATCATTAAATTTATGATCAAATACTCTTAAATTGTGTTTTTTTACCATATCAATTATGACTTTAGATGAGTAGTATTCTAAATGCTCATGACAAAATGTATCAAAAATATTATTTTTTACTATTGAAAACAAGTCAGCATGTTCTATTAAAAGAACACCATCTTTATGAAGTAGTTTTGAAGAATCTTTTAAAAAAGAATTTGGATTTTCCAAGTCATAAAACATTGATAAAGCAGTTATTATCTTAAATTTAACTTTTGGTAATATTTTATTTATTGAATTAAAATTAAAAAAATTTGCAATTTTATAATTTATATTTTTATAATATTTTTTATGTTTATTTATTATGGGATCAATTCCCACTCTAATATTTTTTTTTGAATAAAAGTTCAATAATGTTCCATCGTTACTTGCTATATCCAAGACGTATTCTCTATTTTTAAGCTTGGTTAAATGTTCCATACTTTTAACAACTTTCTTAACATGGTTGGTCATTGTATGATTAATTCCAGTTCTGTAGCCGTAGTCTTTTCCATATAAAAATTTTTTGTTAAAATTTCTATCTAATTGTACTAATTTACATTTTTTACATATAACAATATTAATTTCTGCTTTAGATATGATATCTCTTTTTTTAGATGGAAATTTACCTGTAAAACTTAATTTTCCTAAAGAGAATAATTTCTCTAATAAATTCGACTGGCAATTTCTACATTTTGATATAATCATTGAGATAAAGATTATACTTCTAAATTTTAAATAATATTTGTCAATTTAAATGAGCTTTACATTTGTATTTGTAACTAAAGGAAGAAAAAATTTTGAGAAAAGTTTACAAAATTGTTTAAATTTATCAATTAAATACGATTATATTAAAACAATAATTGTTGATGGAAATTCAGACAATAGAGTCAAAAATTACTTAAATATAAATTTTCCAAATTTAAAAGTAAAATTAATTAAACAAAATAAAGGTAGGTTTGTCAGAGCTTGTTTAATTGGAATAGAAAATTTGAATACAAATTTTTTTACTTTTATGCATGATGATGATTATATTTCTCCATATTTTATAAATCTCATTAAATTTGCAATAAAAAATAATTCCTCTGTTATAGGTAATGGTATTGTTCTTCCGGAACAAGATAAAAACTTTACCTTTAATAATTTTGAAAATTTCAAAAAAATTGAGTCAAAAATTTTAATGAATAAATTTTTTTGTTCAAAAAAAATTAACAGAATTTTTTTACCTGCAAATCCTGCTTGTTCAGTATTTAAAAGTGACATAACTAAATATTGGAGAGCTAGTATTAGCGAAATAGTTAAAAATAAATTTATAGCAAGTTATTTGGTTTATAAAAATATTGGTCAAGATTTGCTACTTTATTTAATTGCATTGGGTATACAAAAAGAAATATATTATTGTGAAGAGTACACTTGCCAATTTTCAAGCCATTATAACTCTATGAGTGTTAATTTTGGGACGCATAATTTGGGTGTTGGCTATTGGCTAGCAAAAAATTTTTTTTCTAGATTTGATAGAAATATATTCCAAAAAAAAATTTCTTTTGAGGAAAAATTAAATATAATTTTAAGAGGATTTGTTTATTGTTTTAAACAAGGTTTCAACAGTAATAAATTTCATTTTCACTCAACTAGAAAGCTGTTAAAAGAAATAATTAATAATAAAAAAATTGAAATCAACAATCTTTAATATAAAACTTAAAATAATATTTAATATTATAAATATAATATTAATTCCCATTAAATATTTTTTTATATTATTGTATTTGATTTTTAAAAATAAATACTCTCAAGGATACGAATATTTTAAATGGTTTAAAATAAATAAAATATTAAAATCCAAAAACAAAAAACTTAAAATTGATAAAATTTTCAATTTAGATGAGAGAGTAGTTGAATATAAATGGATTTTTAATGAATTAAAAAAATTAAAAAGTAATTCAAATTTATTAGATGCAGGATCTTCATTAAATTTTCCTCAGCTTATAGATAAAATTAAAGATAAATTTAAGATCACTATACAAACACTTTTCCCTGAAAATTATTCTTTTTTTGATGAGGGTATTTCTTATGTATACGACGATTTAACTAAAAAAAATTTTAATAAAAACACATTTGATATTATAACTTGTATTTCTACCATTGAACATGTGGGGTTTGATAACAGTATTTATAACAAGGATAATAAAAAAATTACTAAAAAAAATAATAATCAAGATTATCTTAAGGTAGTAGATAACTTTAGATTTTTTCTTAAAAAAAAAGGAATATTACTTATAACGGTACCGTATGGCACTCATAAAGAATTTAAAAATTTGCAAGTTTTCGACGATAAAAGAATAAATAATATAATTACTAAATTTAAAACAAAAAAATTCTCTGTAAGATATGCAACATATGTAAATGAATGTTGGCATGAATGTTCAAGTAAAAAATGTTTAGTTAACGAAAAAAAATTAAAAACAAATTATCTAAAAAAAAATAATTTTGATTTAAAGTCAGCACACTCTGTAGCACTTATAAAATTAGTAAAATAGATTGTATGCACTCTAAAAAATTTTCTATAATAACAGTATCATTAAACACTTTGGATGATTTTAAAAAAACAATTAATTCAATTAATTCTCAAACCTACAAAAATTTTGAGATAATTGTTGTTGATGGAAAAAGTTCCGATGGAACTATTAAAGAGATAGAAAATAAAAAAAATTATTTTTCAAAGTATATAATTGAAAAAGATAATGGAATTTATGATGCAATGAATAAGGGTATCAATTTTATTGATTCTGATTGGACAATATTTTTAAATTCTGGTGACACTTTTTTTGATAACAGTACTCTTTTTACAGTAAATTCAATTGATACAAATAATTATGACATAGTTTATGGCAAAACTATTATAAATAATGGAGATATTGTATATTCAGATAATCCAAAAAAAATAGAGCGTAATTTTCTTTTAATGCCTTTCTGCCATCAATCTTGTTTTGTTAAAACAGATTTATTAAAAAAAAAATTTGATTTAAAATACAAAGTTTCTTCAGATTTTGATTTTTTTTTAACATGTTATAGGAATAAAAAAAATTTTTTTTATACAGATAATCATTTATCAATAGTGAAAAGTGGGGGGCTATCAGATAAAAATAGGCAAAAAGTTTTTAATGAAAATATTAAAATTTTGAGAAAAAATAATTTAAACTTTGAGGCAAATCTTATCTATCTGTATAAAATAAAAGATATTTTTTTTTCTTTTATAAAAAAAATTACATCGAAAAGACTATTAATTACTTTGCTTAAAATTAAAAATAGTAAAAATTTGATTAAAAAATAAATATACTTTTTAAAATATAAATGAATAATTATTTATTACATGAATTAAATCTAGATTATGAATTTTTAAATGTTATTTATTCTTTAATTTTATTAACAGGACTTTATCAATTAGGTAGTTTAATTTTAAAGATTAGAGTTTTGAGAAATATATTTATTGAAATAAGTGATTTAAAATATTTAAATATATTTATATCAACAAATTTAATTTTACTTATCTTTTATCCATTAATCTTATTTTCTAATAAAATAAATTTTATACCGTTTTTAAGTATAGGTATTTTTAGTTTTGGTATTTTTAAAATTTTTTCAAAATTTAAAAGTAATCTTTATTTTAAAAAATTGACCTATGAAAAAAATAGTTTAGATAAATATTTAGTTTTTGTAACACTTATACTTTTAGTATTATTATCTTTATCACCAAACACACATGGAGACTCATTAGGATATCATTTTGTAGTTGCAAAAAAATTGTTAATTAGTGGAAAATATCATTTTGATATTACTCATTTTCATTCTTTGTTGGCAGGGTCAGGAGAAATTTTAATTGCGATAGGTCTATTTTTTGGATCAGAGCATTTTGGAAGTTTAGTACAATTTTCAGGATTAATCAGTATCTTGGGAATAATAAAAAAAATAAAAGATGATAATAAATTTTATTACTTATTATTAATTTTAACCTCACCAGTTATTATATTTCTTTCCTCAACTGCTAAACCGCAACTTTTTCATATTTGCTCTTCCTCTGTAATTTTTTGTTTATACTTATTCACAAATTCAAAATCATTAAATTTAACTGAGAAAAATTGGAAATTAATAGTCTCTATACTTGTGTTGATTGTATCAGTAAGTGCAAAATTTAATTTCATAGTTAGTTCAGCTCTACTTGGATTAATCATTTTATATAATTCTTTAAAAGATAAAAATTTTATATATTTCATTTTAAGTTTAATATTATGTTTTTTCATATTTTACTTTCCAATTATTTTTTCAAAAGTTACTAATTTTGGAGGAAATATTTTTCAATATTTTATTTCTCCACTACCACTAAACATTATTGGACTAGATGAATTTCAAAATTATCTAGTAAGATATGGGAGAGGGTATAATCCAATAGAAATTATTTTTACAACTAAATTAAATAAATTTACGCAATGTATTGGGATAGCAATATTTTATTTACTGATAATTAATTTTAAAAATACTAAAGTCAGAATTACTTTAGCTATTACATTAACATATATTTTTGTTCAGTATTTTTACGGTCAATTTATGGGAAGATCTTTTCTAGAGCCATTATTTTGGATACTTTTAATTTCTGCAAAATATGGTGTTATTAACAGGATAAAGTTGTTTGAGTTTTTTTGTAGGCTGCAGGCATTAGCTGTAATTTCGGGTATTATTTTTGGAATTTATTCACTTACACCCGGTAGTTTGTCTTCAAAACTAAAATCAAAAGTGTTAAGTAAAAATGCCAATGGTTTCGCATTATTTGAGTGGTCAAATGATATACTAAAAAAAGAGGACGTAGCTTTCTCATTACATAGATCTATATCACTTGGCACTTCAGAATTTATTTCAACAGATTTTATACCACATGTTGATTTTACAGATGAAAGAAGTGAAATTTTTGTAAAAGCAATTGATAAGAAAAATCCCAATTATCTTCTTACATGGTCATATACAAATGAACCTCCAAATCTATTTGAATTTAAAAATTGTATCGGAAAACTTTTATATTATAAAAAGAGTGTTGGTAAATTTGAGGCAAGAAATCCTTTTAATAGAGGTAGAAAATATGATGGATATATATTTGAACTTAAAAAGAAAGAATTTCCTACTTGTTTAAAAAAATAAATTTATGTTTGAAACATTACTAATAGTATTTTTAAATTTCTTTTTATATTTTTTTAATGAAAAATTTGCACAAGCTTTTAATTTATATGATAATCCCGACTCATTTAGAAAATTTCATAAAACAAAAGTACCATTAACAGGTGGTATTATAATATTGATAAATATTATTTTTGTTTTAATTTTTACTATTTTTGATCAGTTTTATTATAAAAAGTTATTTATTTTTGAAACTAATTTAGATTTAATCATATTTTTTATATCAGTAGTAATTTTTTTCATAATTGGTTTAGTTGATGATAAATACAATATTTCAGCTAATAAAAGGTTTATATTTGCTGCCCTAATTTTAATACCAATAGTTATTTTTTCAGAAGATTTAGTGATAAGGCAAATTGAATTTTCTTTTACAAAATACAGTTTTTCTTTGCCCTATTTCATCGCAATCTTTTGGACAATCTTATGTTTTTTACTTTTTATTAATGCAATTAATATGTTTGACGGCATAAATTATCAGGTTGGATTATATTCAATTTATTTAAGTACATTTTTTTTATTAAATGATTATTTTGTTCTATTTTTTTCTTTGTTAATGATTGGATTAATAAATTTTATAATTCTTAATCACAAATCTAAATCATTTTTAGGTGATAGCGGATCATATTTATTGGCATTTTTATTTGGATATTTTTTTATAAAATTTTATAACCAAACAACAATAATAAAAACTGATCATATTGTTTTGTTTATGATTATTCCTGGAGTAGATTTAATTAGATTGTTTACAATTAGAATAATGAAAGGAAATAATCCATTTGTAGCTGACAGAAATCATCTTCATCATATTATTTCAAAAAAATTTAGCTTAATTTACACAAATTTAATAATACAATCTTTGATTATTTTTCCATCTATATTAGGTTTCTATTTTGGTTTTAGTTATATTTTTCTAGCAACTCAAATAATTATCTATTTTTATTTTGTTTTATTAAACAAATAAAAATTATTTTTTCTTAATTATCACTGTGTAATATTGAAAGTTATTTATAAAAAATTTTTGAAATTTTTCTTCTAAATAAAATAAAAGATATAATAATGTTTTTCCTATATAATTGTCTGGAAACAACTTTTTTTGGTGATCTGAGGAAAAAGATCTCCATGGTTTGATTTGAACATTAGCTTTTTTTTCAAATTGATACCACCAATTTATTGGATGACAAAAAAAATATAAATTTGTCTTATTCTTTATTTTCTTTTTAAAAAAAATTAATTTTCTTAATTTATTTAAAATTGTATTTGGATTACTGTAAACTATTATAATCGGAGAATTTTTTTTAGATATATTGATAAGTTTTTTTACAGCTGTAGCCTGTAATTTTTTATCAATATGATAAATTGTATGCAAACTAATAATACAATCAAAGTAATTTTTTTTTAATTTAATTTTAAAAAAATCACCACAATAGTATTTTCCTTTTTTACCAAGTTTTAACTTTGCATTCTTGATTGCTATTTTTGAAAAATCCACACAATGTCTAAATTTAAAATTTTTTGAGTACTCTAAATATTCTGGATATTGAATTGGTCCTGATGCAAAATCTAAAAGATTTAAACCTTTTCGAGGTATATAGTTATTTATTCTTTTTCTGCATTTTGAAATATATTCTTTGGAATAATTTCTTAAATCTTCAAATAATATTGCATCTAAAGTATGTTTATTTTTTTTTTCCCAACCAAAATTGTTATAAAATTTATTAACATATTTTATTTTTCTATCTATCATGATATTTAATTATTTATGAAACACGTGTTACATGTAACTGAAGAATTATCCAAGAAAAATTATAGTATTTCATCGTTAATTTTTTTTCTTTCAGAATATATCGAAAAAAATATTAAAATTAAACATACTATTCTAACTACTTATCTTCAAAGTGAAATTTTTAAAGAACAAAAAAATGTAAAAGTATTAAACCTAAGTTTATTAAAAAATTTTTTTACAATCAATAAAACTATTTCTTTTCATATAAAAAATGTGGACATTGTACATATACACGGTTTATGGAGATGGATTAATTTTATAGTAGTTTTTTATTGCATTGTTAATGGTAAGAATTTTTATGTTCATCCACATGGAATGTTATTAAAAGCAGCCTTAAAAAATAAAGGTTTAATTAATTTTTTTATTAAAAATTTTGTAATTTTCTTTTATAAAATTATCTCTAGATATAAAGTAAAATTCATTTCTATTACTAACCAAGAAACATTATCTATAAAAAATTATTTTAAAAACGTAAAAATTAAATTTATACCAAATCCAATTCCTTTTAATTTAGGTAAAAATGAAGAACATGAAATAACAAAAACCTTTGTCTTTTTTGGCCGAATACACCCTATTAAAAATTTAGAATTAATGATTAATGCCTTTAAGCTTGCAAATTTAGATGATAGTTGGAAACTTCATATTTATGGTATAGATGATGATAAAAAATACTTACTTAAGCTAAAGAAGAAAATAGAAAATTTTCACAATATTGAAATTAGAAATCCTATTTTTGGTAATAACAAACAAAAGATTTTAAATTCTTCTTGGGCCAATATTCTTCTTTCAAAAAGTGAAGTTTTAAGTTTATCTGTTTTAGAGTCTGCTAGTATGGAATTGCCTAGTATTGTTAGTGAAGAAATACAAATAGACCAATTTACCACAAATGAGGGAGATTCTGTAAAGCCAAATG
>MDSV01120771.1_pt1 | contig 10178 bp, 10 predicted proteins | sample 810851 | NCBI WGS metagenome assembly MDSV01 (sample SAMN05326640, study PRJNA326480) | marine metagenome | isolation source: seawater | place: Atlantic Ocean: North East | collected 2012
ACAGGCGGAAGAGGCGTCGGCTTGAAGGCAATGCGGTTGCTCGCTCGGTTTGATGGGCATCATCGACTTATCCGAAATCACCGTCCTTCGCGGACGGAGTAAGGTCTTGGATAAGTGGTCACTTTCGGTTGACAGCGGCGAAGTTGTATGTCTTTCTGGCGAGAACGGATGTGGAAAATCTACCGTTATCGAAGCCGCTGTAGGATTGATTCCTCTAGAAAATGGTAGTTCTACAATTTCTGGCCAACTTATTCGCGATTCAGACGGACGTCGCGGCCGTACAGATTTCGGTCTATGCCTACAGGATGATTGTGTGATGGGCGATGAATTGGTTGGTGAGAGGATACTTGATTCAGCGGGATACAAATTTGATATCGCCCCTTTACTGAAAAATTGGGGTCTTGATCATCGAATTCATGACCGAGTTGCGATGCTTTCTGGAGGACAGAGAAGAAGAGTTGCACTTCTAAGCGGATTGATTCCTGCAATGATTTCTTCAGAACCTGTTGCTGTTCTACTCGATGAAGCGGATAGCGGATTGGATGATGATTCTGTGGAAAGGCTAGCTAAAACGATTCGAAATCTTGCAGCAGGTGGTCACTCTATCCTAATTGCAAGTCACGATTCAAGAATTGTTGAAGCAGCAGACAGAGTCATACGATTCCCATTTGAAGAAGAGAAAAATGAGCCAAAAACCGGCAAATTTTCATTGTTCGAAAAAGGTGAGAAAAGAACTGTTAACATTGGCCATAGAATGAACTTGAGAACATTATCTGGCTTAGCGAACAATGGCATTGCTGGCTTGCTTGCTCTAGGAGCAATGTTGGCTTTGCTCGACCCTTCGCAATTAGAAGGAAGAACAATGACTGGATTCATTCTTGCGCCAGCACTTACTGCTGGCTTGTGTGGAAATCCTGTTCACCGTTTGGCATTGGAAAACCGTGCATATGCATGGTGGAGTACTAAATCTGCAATACCCCCTCATGCGTTAGTTCACTCACTGATTATATGTGGAGGGCTCACTGTTCTAGCATCTATGATTACCACAGAAATTGATTGGCAACTCATTGTTGCAGGAGCGGTATTGGGAGCTGTAACAGAATCTATTGTAGGACTGTTAAGTAACGCTACTCTAAGATTATCGAGACCAAACGCTGTAATGATTAGGTTGTTAACTCCGATTTTGATTCTACCTTGGGCACTAGTTGTTGACACTCTATCAGCCTGAACATTGAAGGTGAGCACCTTACGGGAGTCAAACATGAACATCAAGGGCGAGGTTGTAGCAATTATCGGCTTCGCCGGTGCTGCCCTAACTTTGTTGTTAGGGATGATGTGGGCACCATCTGTCTCAATCAATGCATTCAAGGCTCCAGAAGCACAGCGTATTTTCTACTGGCATGTACCTAGTGCCTGGGCAGCAATGATCGCCTTTGGCATGCTCTTCGTCGGCTCGATTTACTGGTTCTTCAAGCGAAGTGATTGGGCATGGAGATTACATGTTGCTAGTAGCGAGGCTGGGCTTGCTACAGGCTTAATGTGCATCACTTCAGGATGTATTTGGGGTGCTGCAGAATGGGGAGTTCCATGGGATTGGACCGATGTCCGCCTCAACACATTTGCTCTGCTAACCTTGCTTTCACTGTACTTGGTTTTAGGCAGACGCTCGCAACCTGACGGTGTTGAAACCCGAGATACTTTCGCAGCATTCGGAATGTATGGATTTGTCTTGGTACCAGTTACATACATAGCTACAAGACTTTGGCAAATCCGACACCCTGGACCAGTTGTTGCAACATCAGAAGGTTCTCTAAACTCCCAGATGGGCATTGTTTTGTTCATCGGTGCGATATCATTTACTGTCCTAACCATAGGTTATATCATGGCTGGAATGAGACTAACTAAATTGGAAATGCGTCTCGAAGACTTGCAAAGGCAGTATGAGGAGAGATTGAGATGAGCGACCAAACATACCTAACCGCCGCATACATCTGTATGATAGGGGCCCTTGCATTATGGACTTGGACCGTTTTTGCTCGCTCTAATTCATTGCAAGAAAAAATCGATTCACTAGAGAATGCTATGCGCATAGATGATAGTACCTCTGAAGGTGAAGAGGAAAATGAGTGACGAGGTGTAAATATGGACCTCGGTGGCGAATTCTGTCTAGTGTGTGGAGCAGGCCCTCCATTATTCTCAGACAGAATGTGCGAGAAGTGCACTCGTGATAGAGTCACTTTGGCCAAGGTTCCAAAGAATGTTCCTTGGACTAAATGTGCACGTTGTGGAATCATTGATTTTCAGGGTAAATGGAGTAATGTCGATGAAGAGGATTTGTGGCATGAACTAGTCCAGAGAAATGTAGAATTTCATACCGAAATCGAAGATCTAGAATTAGGATTGATTGCTCAAGAAGTTGATGGTAGGCATACCTTGATTCATCTCGAAATCGAGGGAGTAATCGACAATCTGTTGTATACAGAGAAATATACTATGCGTGCCAGAATGTCAAACGGAGTTTGCCTGACTTGTACTAGACGAGCTGGCAATTACTTCGAGGCAACTGTTCAATTGAGGTCAAGCGCTCGCCGCCTATCTGAAGAAGAATTCCAGACACTGCGTCGAACTCTCGATGACGTTCTAGCAGAGATGCCTGACGACCCGATGTTTTTCATTACAAATGAAGGGCCTGTGACCGGTGGATACGATGTTGTTCTTGGCTCGAAAGCCTTGGCTAGGGCATGGGGCAGACATTTGATTTCTCAGCATGGTGGACAAATCAATACTACAACATCGGTTGTTGGAAGAAAGGATGGAGTAGACCTGACAAGACTGACTTTACTTTACCGTAAACCGGGTTATGAGTTGGGAGATGTAATTAGATGGCGAGGAGATTTATGGCGCCCTGCTAATTGGACTGGTGAAGGTGCGATTCTTGAGAAGGTCCAGAGAAGAGAACGCACTGGTGCAACCTGGAGAGATTTAGAAAATGCAAATGTAGTTGCAAGGTTGCATGAATTTACATATATCGAACCGATTAACGAAGATACATCGGTGGCTGAATTCTTAGATCCGAATGATTGGAAGATGAGCGCTGTTCGTCTACCATTCGAACATGTGCCTGGAAGGAAGCTTTTGCTGGCAAGAATTGATGGTGAATGGATTTGCTTGCCAAGATTAGGGATGGACGGTGAGTGAAATGGAAGAAGGCATAATTCGTCTTGCAGCTGCACTTGATAAACAAGATATGATCAAGTTCACTCGCTCATTTGTACAAGATATTCGTGTCGGCAGAGAATCTGTCAACAGAGAACTTCTTCCTTGGTTAGATGAAATCGACACAGGTTGGACAGGTGTACTATGCTTAGGCATGGGTGGTTCAGCTGCAGGTGGAGATTTTCTCTCAGTATTGTGCGATGAGAGTGGAGCCGTTCCAGTTAGATGTCATCGTGGATACGATTTACCAAACTGGTGGACTCCAGATTGGCTAATTATCGCAACCTCCTATTCCGGAAACACAGAGGAAACTGTAGAAGCATGTGCAACAGCTATGGAGCAGGGTGCTACAATCATCGTGATTTCCAGTGGTGGAGAATTATCTGGAATGTGTGAATTATCCCCGAGCGTACACCTAATTTCATGCCCATCAGGGCAGCCTCCAAGGTCAGCATTCGGCCACATATTCTCTAGGCAGTTAGCATTCCTTGTAGAGATTGGAATCTTGCAAACAGAAATTACAGAACACGCACTTGCACGTCTGCAAACTGCTGTAGAAGATAATGATATCATCGCCTATCCTGAAGGAGATGTTGCAAGCCTGGCACTTAATTTGATGCAAAATCCAATTGCAATTTTAGGACCGAATGAATTGATGCCTGCAGTCAATCGCTTCAAAAACCAACTAAACGAAAACTCAGCACGTTTTGCTAGAATCGGAGCGATTCCAGAAATGAATCATAATGAGGCAGTTGCATGGGGAGGTGTCGGAGATGACCAAGACCCTGAAGCAGCAGAACAAGCTCTAATTTTCCTTTCCTGGGATGGTATGCACCCTCGAGTAAGACAAAGGATGGACTGGTTTGTATCCAACTGTCCTACTGAACTAGCATGGAAAATCCATGGTGATGGCGAAACATTGCTTGAGAGCCTATTGCACCTATGCATAATGACCGATTGGCTATCGATTGCACTTGCACTACTACATGGTAAAGACCCATCTGCAATCGAACCGATTATTTCCTTAAAGGAATACTTAGATCAAATCAATCAGTAGATTGGACCGAGTACCATTCGGGGGTCAGGATACTTTTCCAAAGCCCATTCTCTATCTGCTCTTGCAACTACTCCGGGCATATCATTCCCTTGAGGTTCTTCCCATGAGAGTTGGAAATGCAGGTGAGGCTCCCAACCTCCGTTGACACTTTTGTCACCAACCGTTGCAATGATTTGGCCCTCGGAGACCTCCATTCCTGCGGCCACCATGTCTAATGATTCCATAGATAAATGGCCATACAGCGCCCAAATTGGCCTGCCCTCGATTTCATGTTTGATGATTATTGTCGGCCCGTAAGACCCCTCTTCTTCATTGACTCCTAGGGAATGAACTACACCCCTAGAAAAAGCGTGGACTGGCTCTCCGACGGGAGTACCAATGTCGATTCCGACGTGTAAATCTCGCTCACCGCCAAATAATTCGTGAGTGTACATACCAGGCCGGACTTCATCATATCTCCCAATTTGGTAGGGGAAAGGACATTGAAAATCTGGATCTTCACCCCTTGTGAAATCAAACACCCAATATTCATCGGGTAGGATAATGACCTCAGCCATGCCCCTTCCAAACGGCCGTGATTCATCATTCTTCGCAAATAGGTTTGAAGGCTAGAAGGGCAAGGCGAGGTCATGTCTCTAGGCTTGGAAGTGGCGATTCTCCCCGGCCTAGCGCTTGCTCGGCGTATCGACAATGAAGGAGATTGGAAGAGACAATTGATGCTAAGCCCGGCATTGGGTTTACTTGCATGCTTAGGATTAGCAGGTTTCTGTTTCATCTTAGAATTAAGTCTTGAAACACTGACCAATCTGTTGATTTTCGCAAATATTGTCGCAGCCATCGCTATTAGAGTAGAAATTAATCCTGAACCTCAACAAATCAACATCGAACGTAGTCCCTGGTTTTGGATATTCACTACCATCGCTTGCTTCATCGCCATAACTCCTCTTTCTTACATGAGACCAATGGGTGTAGATTGGATAGGGTTCGCATCGTTGACAGATTCTATCTCAAGAACAGGTGGATTCATTCTCAGTGACCCTTCAATTGGAGAATGGATCTATCCTCCAGCATTCCCAATGTTGGCAGCATGGCTAGGAGGCTCTGCCCACCTGAGCATCTTCTGGCTAGGAGTAATGTGCTTCGTGGCACTATTGCTTGGAATAGCTGCGGTCGGAGAAAAAATGGGATGCGGACATTGGACCATAATGGCGATGTTACTTGCTCCTGCTTTGTTCGCAAAGAATCTAGATTCAGGTTTTCCAACCGTAGCAAGTCAACTTGGATTGATTGTAATTCTGATGATGTTTGGTGAGAGGCTTAGTTGGGGAATTGTAGCGATTACCGCTGTAATCGTAGCGATGATTCACCCTACTGGGTTGATTTATCTCTCAACTTTAGTCATTGCACATGTGATTATTTCTAACCGTGAATCATTCACAATAGCAGATAGAATTCAATCCATCATACTCGCAATTTCCATCCTATTGGTTGTTTTCGCTCTCGCTCCATCATTTGATGGAAAGGCAGTATTTGCAGAATATGGGTGGCAAGGCGGCGCTCCGATGCTGATGTATGCGGGTCTACTTCTACCGCTTGCAATTTGGGCGACTTGGACGATGAGAGATGATAGTCGGGCGATGACTCTAGCCTTGTGGTTTGGATTGAATTGGGTTCTTTCTTCGATTCACCTGTTCGATGGATTAAGCGGTGTCGCAATACTATCGATGATGTCTTACGCACTATATTCAATGAGCATGCACGCATTCCATATTCCTCTAGCTGCATTGGTTGGAATGCGTCTTTCACGAATCGAAGGTGGTGTTTCTTCTGATGGTGGAAGAGCGATGATGATTACCACATTACTTCTCTGCGGCCTAGCGCATAGTGCTCTTTCAGAATTGTCAGAACATGATGAACTGCATGCGATTTCCGATGGAGATGAAGCATTATTTGATGCCCTAGAAAACCTGCCAGAAGGCTCGATTGTTTACACGGAAAATGAACACTGGGGGCACATCTACTCAATTCCAGAACACATTGGAATAACAGCAGTACCCACTTTAGGTATTCTCAAACAAGAACACTCGATTCAAAATGCGGCTACTACAGCGATAATTTACGATGATATTGAACGCTTAAACAACCTAGGAATTACTCATGCAATAGCCTCACCAAAAGGCATCATGATGCAGTATATTCAGGCATCAATTCATTGGGATCAAATCTGGTCTAGTGGTGGCTCAGCAATTTACGTCTTGGAAGATGATTCGATGATTTCTAGTTTCATCCCAGTCACTGGCGATAACATGCGCCCAGACCCCTGGGCGCCACTTCGTGACCTCGACCCATTCGAATTAGGCGATGAGAAATTATACCTTACAGAAGGTACACATGGCTTCGCAGTCAATGAAAGCCAAGCGTATGAAATCTGTATAATGACTGAATTTGTAGGCGATGTTTCAGCCACAATCAACTCGAGAGAAATCAGTGGTTCTGGATGGTACAATACCTGTACATACGCAGGGGGAGGGGGTTTCGAAATCGAAATTACTAGCGAGGCTGAATTTTGGATAAATCCTCTCGGCGCATCAGGTAGAGGAGACGCACTGTTAGATGAAACCGGTATTCGTGTTCATTGGATAGAAATCGTACATCTGCCCTAAATTAAGCGAAAGACACTACAATGAATAAGCAATCGTAGGGTTGTGACAAACCTATTCATCATGCTTCCCACTCTTGATGAAGAGGGGGCTTTACGGGACATTTACTCTCGGATTCCACTTGAGGAATTGAAAGAAAGTGGATATTCCACTAGAGTTGTTGTTGTTGATGGAGGCTCAAGCGATAACACCGTGGCTATTGCTAAAGGTTTAGGCTGTGAGGTACTCCAACAATGGGGTGAAGGAAAGGGTGCAGGGATGCGTCAAGGATTCAAGAAATTCCTTGAATTTGGTGATGATGAACTGGTAATGTTGGATTGTGATGGAACATATCATCCAGAAGAGATTCCACGATTGTTAGGTTCAATCCCCAAGAATGGAATTGTAATCGGAGATAGATTGCATGGTGATTTACATCCCGATGCGATGACCAGCACGAATTGGATCGGCAATCAACTTCTGACTTGGCTTGCTGTTGCATTACACGGCAAACCGGTTAACGACCTATGTTCAGGATTCTGGGCATTCTCAAGGGGTGCAATACAGCGACTGCAATTGAATAGCATGAGATTTGAGATTGAGGCAGAGATGTACACCTCATGTGCATATCAGAATATTCCAATCACTCATGTGCCAATTACATACTCGAAAAGAGTTGGAGATGCCAAACTAGGTAGCATCAAAGATGGAACATCCATCGCAAGGAAACTCATCATAAGGAGAATCTTCCCCACGCCACATGAGGAGCAATGACGAGCCGATTCAATGTGGCGATTCTGGGAGCTAGTGGCTTAGTAGGCCAGAGGCTACAGGAATTGCTGTATGACCACCCGATGTTCAGGGTAGTCGCTATTGCTGGTTCTCCCAAATCTGTTGGCTTAATGCATGAAGAGATTGAATGGAGATTGGAGTCGCCTAGGCCTCGCTATGACATTCTAGTATGCTCGATGAGCGACATTCCGGATGTTGATATCGCATTCTCTGCTCTGCCCAACAATGTTGCAGAAGTTGTCGAGCCGTCACTGGTAGCGAGAGGGATTCACGTATTTTCTAATGCGAGCACTTTCAGAAGGATTGCCGGCATACCTCTTGTTATCCCTGAGGTTAATCCCGAAGACATGCAAACTTACGATGGACATGCATGTGCAACCAATTGCACTGTAGTTCCAGTAGTAACACCCATTATCGGTTTGAAATCACTAGGACTTGTTTCCATTACAATCCATACTCGTCAAGCACTATCTGGCGCAGGATGGAGATTATTGTTTGATGAGGAAGCCCTTGCCGGTAATGTCAACCCCTTGATTCCAGGCGAGGAAGAGAAACTGATTGCGGAACTAAAATATCTACTTGGGATGGAAATCCCAGTTATTGCATCGTGCAATAGAGTTCCAGAAAAGGATGGACACTTCGTGTCTTGCGGAGTAGAAGTTAGCAAAGACACATCCTTAGAAGAGGTCAAGAAATTGATGCAAATCCCTACGCTCAATTTACCTTCATCACCCGAATTTGTCAACAATATAATCGATGAAAAGCCGACTAGAGATGAACACCTTTGGGCCGGCAATGGAATGACTACTACGGTCGGAAATGTTAGTGTTGAAGGCAACATCATTCGATTCGATGCTCTTTCCCACAATACCGTCCGGGGTGCTGCTGGTGGAGTTATTCTATTGGCAGAATTAGCAGTCGATGAATCCTACATCACCAAATAGTCGACCTCTACTCGCTGTTTGGTGGTCGCATGGGTGTCACAGCAATGATTCCGAATATGACCTTTCAACAATTGAAAGATGAGGCTAATTCTCGATGGCAAGAAATCTGGGATGGCAATGCTGCTAGACTAGAAGTCATGCTATTGTGTCCTCGCAAAGAAAGGAAGTTGTTGGAACTGCACGGTGATATGATCGACCATGGTCAACCCGTAATGGGAATCTTTCACAGGCCAAGAGCAGAAGCTGAACTAATCAGTGACCAAGGATTTGACCCTCGCTCTGCATCATTCCAATTTGTTAACATCGCAAACGCTGACATGGGCCCATGGATGCAGCAATTGGTAACTCAAGAAGGATGGTTGCGCAGCACCGTGGAAATCTCACCTGTGCCATTCTCACTAGATATTCCGAACCAAAGGCCGTTCGAGAAGCATTCAATCTTGTGCTTTAGGCACCCAAGTCTACCTGCACTAGAGAGATATTTCCTACCTTATCCTGTGCATGCACTTGTTGGCAAAGCATTCGTTTCACTACCTAGAAGGCAGGCCGCTGAATTAGCAAAACAGCAAGCCGAAATTTTGGGAGTTGGCTTGGCTAAACCTGAGCCTGAAATTGTAGAAGTACCAATCGTTGAGCCCACTCCAGAGTTAGATTCCTCGACTGATAGCGATGATTCAACATCGAAAATGGAAGAGGCTTTCATCACCGAGATGATGCCGGAAGAAGCAACTCAAGTCGCTTTGCCTACAACAGAAGAGGCTGAACAGGTTACATTACCTGATAGCGAAAAGTCTGCTGAAACACTACCACCTGCTGTTGCTGAAGCGAGTATTCCTTTGCCAACAGGAGAACCTGAAATCGACAATACATCACCTATTGAAAGAGAGTTCAGGGCATTGATTCAGGAATTATTGGATACAGGTGTAGATCCTTCAGATATGATGACTGACCCACGGTTGGAAGAGATTACTGAGCGTGCATTAGCGCAAAATTTCGAAACATGGCCAGTATTCATGCAGATGGTTAGTTGAATGCGAGGGTTCAAGGACGAGTTAGGATTGGGATAAATATGGCATTCTGTACATCCTGCGGACAAATGCTGGCTGATGGAACGAGGTTCTGCCGATTTTGTGGAAGCCAGCAACCTAGTCAAGAGTTGATTGCCAGATTGCGTATGGAAGCAGAGGCCATTAGATTCCAGATGCAACAAATGCAACAGGCAAATTACGGTCAGCAACAAAACCAACAGCGTTGGTGATTAAAGTGAAGCTTCGCCACCTGGCGATTTCTCTATCGAAGTTACCTACACATCCATGCAATAGCGTGGATTTAGAACAGTATCAAACAGAAGGTGATTTAGCAGCCATGTGGCTATCTCAGATAGATGCCCACGATGGATTGAATGGCAAAACTGTCCTCGATTTAGGTGCAGGAAATGGCATTCTTGGCCATGGAGCACAACTTTTGGGAGCAGAGGTAACATTTGTCGAATGTGATGAGGATGCTGCTGCATTGTGCGAAAAACTCGGC
>MDSV01180820.1_pt1 | contig 10178 bp, 8 predicted proteins | sample 810851 | NCBI WGS metagenome assembly MDSV01 (sample SAMN05326640, study PRJNA326480) | marine metagenome | isolation source: seawater | place: Atlantic Ocean: North East | collected 2012
ATTATTTACTATGCATTTATTCGTAGAATACAAAAAGAAAAAAAACAAGCTCATGTAAAACATAGAATGATTGAGAAACAAGAGTTTATTCCTTTTGTTACAAATCCACATGATACAACACAATATCAAGTTAGTGGGTTTGATGTAAATGTTATGGTGCCTGATGAAGCAGTATATAAACCAAAGAAAAAGGAAACTAAAGGTAAGGTTAGTGGATTAGAAAATTTTATGGAGCTAGATGATTGAAGATTGCTATAATTAATGATACACACTTTGGTGCAAGAAACGATAACTCAAATTTTAATAATTATTTCTATCAGTTTTACGAAGGAACATTCTTTCCATATCTCCAACAAAATAATATAAAAACTTGTATTCATTTAGGTGACTTAATGGATAGACGTAAGTTTGTTTCATACAAAACTGCAAAAGATTTTCGTGAAAGATTTATTTTACCATTCAACACTTTGAATATAGATTTACATATTATGATTGGAAACCATGATACGTTTTACAAAAATACTAACGATGTAAATTGTGTAGAAGAATTGTTAGGTAACAGACATAAAAATATTAAAATTTATCCAGAGGCTGAGGAAGTTGAGTTTGATGGTACTAAAATTTTATTTTTACCTTGGATTAATAATCAAAACTTAATATACTCTGAGGGTATGATTGATGTATCTACTGCAGATATTTGTATGGGCCATCTGGAAATTGCTGGATTTCAGATGATGAAGGGAATAGTAAATGAGCATGGAATTAGTAAAAGTGTTTTCAGAAAGTTTGATACTGTTTTTTCTGGCCATTTTCATACTAAGTCTGATGATGGTCAAATATTTTATTTGGGAGCTCCATATGAACTTTATTGGAATGACTGTGAAGACAAAAAAGGATTTCATGTATTTGACACAGAAACAAGAGAATTAGAAAGAATAGAAAATCCTTTTACTATTCATAAAAAAGTTTACTATGATGATACACAAAATGATTACACTAAATTTGATGTAAGTAAATTAGCTAACCATTATGTAAAAGTTGTTGTGGTAAACAAAAAAGACTTATATCAATTTGATCAATTCATTGATAGAGTATTAAAGACAGATTGCCATGAAGTAAAAATTATAGAAGATTTTTCTGACTTGGATGCAAATACTGTATCAGATGATATTGTTGAAAACACAGAAGATACAATGACACTTCTTGGTAGATACATTGAAGAACTTGATACAACTTTAGATAAGGGTAGATTGACTAATCTACAGAGACAACTTTATACAGAGGCACAAGACTTAGAAATATGATAAATTTTAAATATGTGAGGTGGAAAAACTTTCTTTCCACAGGTAATCAGTTTACAGAAATTAAACTAGACAAAGAACCTACTACACTCATTATAGGTGAAAACGGAGCAGGTAAGTCAACTATACTTGATGCTTTGTGTTTTAGTTTATTTGGAAAACCATTTCGTAATATTAGTAAAATGCAAATGGTAAATTCAATTAATAATTCCTCTACAGTTGTGGAAGTTGAGTTTCAGATTGGTACTGTAGAATATAAAGTTGTACGTTCTATTAAACCAAATAAATTTGAAATATATCAAAGTAATATTTTGATTAATCAAAATGCTAATGCTCGTGATTATCAAAAAATATTAGAACAACAAATTCTTAAACTAAACTATCGTTCTTTTACTCAAGTGGTTATTCTTGGTAGCTCTACCTTTGTACCTTTTATGCAATTAAAGGCTAGACACCGTAGAGAGGTTGTAGAAGAAATTTTAGATATTCAAATATTCTCTACTATGAACTTAATTCTAAAACAGCGGTTAAAAATTATATTAGATGATATTCGTGAAAATGATTATCAATACAAACTTGCATCTGAAAAAATTAGTTTTCAAGAAAATCATATATCAGATTTAAAAGACAATAAAGAAAAAATTATTAAACAGAAACAAGATTTAATTGTTTCTAATGAAGAAGAAATTACCATTAGAACTATAGATAAAAATTATCTAGAAAAAACAAATATGGAACTTTTAATAGCTATTAATGATAAAACTAAAATAGAAACAAAAAGTTTAAAACTAAAAGATATACAATCTACTCTTACTGAAAAACACAGAACACACACTTCAATGGTTAAGTTTTTTGAAGATAATGAAGATTGTCCAACCTGTCAACAACATATCAATGAAGTATTTAAATCAGATATGATTACACAAAAAAAGTCTGACGCAAATAAAATACAAGTTGGTATAAAAGAGCTTAAAGATGAGTTAGAAAAAGTTTTATCTAGAGAAGATGAAATAAAAAGAATTACAAATAAAATTAGAGAAAATCAAGTTGAAATTGCTAAGTTTGAATCTTCTATACTTGAGTTAGAAAAATTTAATTCACAGTTGAGTACAGAAATAACTCAGTTTAAAAGTGATGGTGCATCAGCATCTGATGTTGATAAACTAAAGGAGCTAAAAGAAGAGGCTCAAGTTTACAACAAAGAAAAATCTAAGTTAAGAGAAGATAAACTGTATGCTGAAGCTGCAAGAAATATGTTGCAAGATACAGGTATTAAAACTAAGATTATTAAACAGTATTTACCTATAATGAATAAGTTGATAAACAAGTATCTAACTTCTATGGAGTTTTATGTTAACTTTACATTAGATGAAAACTTTGAAGAAACAATTAAGTCACGTTATCGTGATGAGTTTTCTTATGCATCATTTAGTGAAGGTGAGAAAATGCGTATTGATCTTGCACTACTTTTTACTTGGAGAGCAGTTGCAAAGATGAAAAATTCAACAAACACCAATCTTCTTATACTTGATGAGATATTTGATAGTTCACTTGATGGTACAGGAACAGATGAGTTTTTGAAGATACTACATACTTTAAGTGGTGAAAATGTGTTTGTAATTAGTCATAAACAAGACGTACTTGCTGATAAATTCAAAAGTACAATTAAATTTGAGAAGGTGAAAAACTTTAGTCATGTGGCAGTATAATGGGCAAAAGAAGTAATTTTGAAAGAGTCGAAAGAGACTTCTATCCAACACCGTATAAAGCTGTAGAACCTCTGGTTCAACATTTACCTAAAAAGCAATTTGCTTTTGCAGAACCATGTGCTGGTGATGGTGCTTTAGTGGAACACATAGAAAATATAACAAATGGTTGGTGTTCGTGGGCTAGTGATTTAGAACCACAAACAAAAAGTATTTTAACTAGACATTTTAGAGAAATAGGTATGGAAGATTTATTCGAGGCGGATTATATAATTACAAATCCGCCATGGGATAGAAGTTTATTACATCCTATGATAGAGTACTTTACTGCATATAGACCTACTTGGTTGTTGTTTGACGCAGATTGGATACATACTAAACAAAGTATTCCTTATATGGGTATGTTAAAAAAGATAGTAAGTATTGGTCGTGTAAAGTGGATAGAAGATAGTAAAAGTGTTGGTAAAGACAATTGCTGTTGGTATTTGTTTGAAAGAGACTCTTCTAGTCACACTAAATTTTATGGAAGAATAAAATGAGTATTATAGGATTTTCAGAAGGTTTCCATGATGCAGCAATCTGTCAAGTTAAAAATGGAAACATACTTCATGCTTCTCATGCAGAGAGATATTCTAAGATAAAAAATGATAGATGGTTACACAAAAAACAAATATCAGCTGTTGGTCTAAAAGGGTTAAGTAATAATCAAAAAATTGTATATCACGAAAAAACATGGTTAAAAAATACTAGAAGATTATATACTCTAAAGCCATGGAAAAATAATAAAACATCTTTACAGTATGATAAATCTTTTCGTCACCACCAATCTCACGCAGCTGCTGGATACTATACAGCACCATTTGATGATTGTAATATTATTGTTATTGACTCTATAGGTGAGTGGGATACTGTGTCCATTTGGGATAACATGAAAAAAATTAAGTCTTGGAAATATCCATATTCACTTGGACTTTTGTATTCTGCTATTACACAATATATTGGATTAAAACCAAATGAAGATGAGTATATTACTATGGGTATGGCTGCATTTGGTGAACCAACTGTTGATCTAGAGTATTTACTTTGGGAAAATAATCATTTTGGAATTAGAAAAATAAGCACTGAATTGAGTATGGCAAGTAAAGAGGATATTGCTGCTTCTATTCAAGCATTGTATGAAAAAAAGTTTTTAGAACTTGTTGATATGTGTCCAAAGAAAAACCTTGTAATTATGGGTGGGTGTGCTTTAAACTGTGTAGCTAATAGTAAAGTCAAAAACAAAAATATATGGATCATGCCTTCGCCTGGCGATGCAGGTAATTCGTTAGGTGCAGCTGCGTTAGTAGAAAAGAAAAAATTAAAATGGAAACATCCATATCTTGGACATAACATTAGGAGAGAAGTGAATGTTAGTGAAGTTGTTGAACATCTTATTAGTAATCATTATTGCGGTATTGCAAACGGTCGTGCTGAGTTTGGCCCTCGTGCCCTTGGTAATCGTAGCCTTATTGCTGATCCTAGACGAGATATTAAGGATACAGTTAACGAAATTAAACGTAGACAAAAATTTCGACCCTTTGCACCTGCCATCTTGGAGGAATATGCTAACGAATATTTTGAAGGCCCAATGAATCGTTATATGCAATTTATTGCAAAAGCCAAACACGATTATGTATCTGTAACTCATGTTGATGGAACAGCTAGAGTTCAGATTGTAGAAAAAAGTAATACATCAGTCATTAGACCAATATTAGAAGAATGGTATGAAAAAACTGGTTGTCCTATGTTATTAAATACTTCTTTAAATATTAAAGGCCAACCTATTGTAAATGATTGGAATGATGCTAAAAAATTTATGGAGAAATATAATGTCGCTGTTTTTTAGAAAATTAAAGTTGCACTTTAAACTTTATCTATCAACTTGGAGAAAAAAAGATAAAAAGGACTATGGTGATGATGTCTACCCACATTAATGAAAATGTCTTAGAGTTTTATAAGGGGCTACCTTTTAATTATCGTGACAGTGTTGAAGAGCATGCATTAAGTGTCATTAAAAAAACACGATGGGCTGGTGAAGCATATGAAATGATAGCCCCAATACTGAAACCTAAAACAAAAGTTTTAGAAGTTGGTTGTGGCACTGGTTGGTTATCAAATCGTATAGCATATCACGATAAGTGTGATGTAACAGCAATTGATTTTAATCCTGTTGCAATAGAAAGAGCCAAAGATGTATCAGAATATGTAGGTAGTAAAGTTAAGTTTGAGGTAGCAGACCTTTTTGATTATGAAATGAAATCATTTGATTTAATAGTATCACTTGGAGTTTTACATCATACAGGAAATTTTAAAGGTGCACTTGAAAAAATATGTCAATCTACAAGTGGTAGTATTTTTATTGGATTATATCACAAGTATGGACGTAAACCATTTTTAGATGAGTTTAAAAATATAGAAGGTGATGTCGCTAAGTTTAAAAGATATTGTCAATTAGATACTAGATTTAATGACAAGGTACATTTATTTTCTTGGTTTAGGGATCAAGTGTTACATCCACACGAAACACAACATACAATGAAAGAAGTAAATGAGATATTAGGAAATAATAATATGGAAGTTGTGTGGTCTTCCATTGAGGGTGATGAACGTAAAGAAATGGATAAAGCAAAAATAAAACTAGAAAATAATCAATACTGGCCAGGGTTTTTTACGTTTTTAGCAAGGAGAATATAATGGAACATGAAGTAACTTTTGAGGGATTTAAAACTATTGAACTTCCCAACATACCAATAATGCAAGCTAATTTACCAGAGCCTGTAATGACTTATTTATGGCAGTTGATTGATGTTGCAAAAGCAAATCCAAAAGATTTAAAAAGTGGATTGGCTGGAAATATATCAACTTCTTTTGAACTACACGATGAACAAAATATATTTGAAACATTTTGTGTTCCATCATTATTAAGTTTAGACGAAAAAGTTGGAAGAGGTTGGCATCCACTTAATAGTGGCCACAAGTACAATTATAAATTAACTAATCTATGGGTTAATTATCAAAGACAAACTGAATTTAATCCTGTACACGATCATGGTGGTTCTTACTCTTTTGTTGTTTGGATGAAAATACCCACATCAAATAAAGAACAAAGAGAGCTACCTATAGCTAAAGAGAGTTTAAATGGAGATTCTATCTCAAACTTTGCATTTCTATACAATGATGTTATTGGTAATATAAGAAGTTTATCAATTCCTATGGAGAAAGAAACTGCTGGAAGTATGGTAATATTTCCATCAAGAATGAAACATCAAGTATATCCATTTTATGAGTGTGATGAGGAACGTGTTAGTATTGCTGGTAATTTTGGAGTTATGTACGAATGAAGAAAAAATTATTAGTATTTGGATGTAGTTATGCAGACAAAAGTTATGTAGAAATAACTACAAAAAGTGAAAAATTAAAAGAACATATGTATGATAACCAAGGTAATTTAACAGAACCTTTTGATTTCTGGCCAGAGATGCTCGCAAAAGAATTAGACCTTGAACTAGTAAACTTTGCTCAGTGTGGCTTTGGAAACGATGGAATACATAGTACGTTTATGGATGAAATATCTAGACAACAAAATATTGGTCTTGTTGTTGTGATGTGGTCAGAGTTTATGAGAATTGGTTTTGAACAGGAAGTACGGTCAGTATTTAAAAGTAAATTTGATTGGTTAAAAATAAACATTACAGCAAGTGATAGAAATAAAGAGCTAAGAAAAAGACAAATTGAGATAACAGATGTTTTAAATAAAAATGGCTTGTTATCACCAGCATCGATGCTAAAGCGTTCTTTAAGATTATTTTATTCTGTACAGAATGTTTGTGAAAATTTAAGAAAACCACATATTCAAATCATGGGCATGCCGCCAAGTAAAAAAGATTTTGAGGTGGAATTTTGTAAACATTTAATAAACAGTCCTTTCTTTGAAAAAATTAATAAAGATAGTTTTATAGGTTGGCCTATGTTCCCTCAGCTTGATGGTTATTCTTGTGGAAGTAAGTTGTATGATGCTGATCCAGATAGAGAAAAATACTTTATCAATTCTGGAAATGTACATCCAAGTAAAGAAGGACAAGAATACATAACTAAAATGTTACTTAGCCGAATCAATAAAGATGTTATAAAGTATTTAACTTTTTTGTAAAAAGCTGTGATAGTAAGCCATTGATTTTAAAGGATTTTTTTAGGCGTTGACATTCATAACGAATCATGTTAGCTTATAAGTATAGTTAATAACAACGGTGATTCATGAGAGATTTATCCACACTAGCCAAACTTCTTGCTGAAGAAGATATTAATGTTGTCCACAGGCAACAGGAAACAGCTGCATTTGACGTTAAAAATCGTGAATTATCTTTACCTATCTGGAAAGAAATGAGCAAAGATGTTCAAGACTTAATGACGGTACATGAGGTTGGACATGCTCTTTGGACTCCTTTAGAAATGTTAGAAAAAGCTCGAAAAGAAAATATTGAATTTTCTTTTGTTAATGTTTTAGAAGATGTGCGAATTGAGAAAAAAGTTCAAAATAAATATCTTGGTTCTATTAGAGTTTTTAGTCGTGGTTATAAAGAATTAATTGGTAACAATTTTTTCGGTACTAATGGTAAAAATGTTTCTAAAATGAACCTAATAGATAGAATTAATCTTCACTATAAACACTTTCCAGATATTTATTTTTCTGATAGTGAAATGGTTTGGGTTGAAAAAGCTAATCAAACTGTTACTCCAGATGATGTTTTAGAATTGGCTAAAGAATTATATGAATACATTCAAAACAATCCTCAATCACAAGGTCAAAACCCTGCTGAGGAGAGTTTAGAAGACCATATGAATGCTATGGTGGGCCCATCTGAACAATCAGGTCAAGAAGAAAATTCTGACGATTCTGATCAAGATATGGACGGTTCTGCAAATTCAAATCAATCTGATGATGATAATTCTGAAGAAAAAACAGATAGTTCTGAAGGTTCTGGTAATGAAGATGGTGAGTCTTCTGAGGATAATTCTACAGAAACTAGTAATTCTTCTGGTGATGAAACCTCTGAAGAAACCGAAAATGCTTCTAGTAATTCTGATAAATTAGATGAAACCTCTGATGATACCTCAGAAAGTAAAGATACAACTTCAGAAAATATGGGAAAAGGTAGTGTAGGCGGTGGTGGTCATATCACTGCAACTACAGATTCTACTTCAAAAGAATCTTTTAAAAGTTTGTTAGACACTACAGCAAAAGATAGGTTATATGGATTTGTTCCTAAAATTGACCTTAACAAAGCCATTATTGATTACAAAACAATTATCAATATGTATAACAAACAATTAAACTTAAATATTAGAAATTTTGGAAATAATTATCCTAATAGAGTTTTGGCAGACTTAGACAAGTTTACAAAAGAAAACAAAAAAACTGTGGCCTATATGGTTAAAGAGTTTGAGATGAAAAAAGCTGCAGATCAGTATGCTAGGTCTTCTACTTCAAAAACTGGTTCATTAGATATGGGTAGTTTACATACTTACAAATTTAATGATGATCTATTCAAAAAAGTCACAACATTGCCTGGAGCTACAAATCATGCCTTGGTTTTGTTTCTAGATTGGTCTGGTTCTATGGCCAGAAATTTACAAGGTACTTTGAACCAACTCTACAATCTAATTTGGTTTTGTAAAAGGACACAAATTCCTTTTGAGGTTTTTGCTTTTACTGATCATTGGAATACTAAAGAGGATGTAAAAAATAATAAAATTACAAGTTTTAAATCTGGTGATTTAATAATAGAAGGTTGTAATCTTTTACAGTTCTTTTCTAGTAAAATGAACAATAATGATATTGTGAAAATGATGGGTCATTTAAATATGTATGCCTCACAGTGGGATTATAATCAAAGGACTTATTGGCCAACTGTTAAATGTCTTGATTTAGGTGGAACACCATTAGGTCAAGCAGCTGCTTGTGCATTAGAGTTTGTTCCCATGTACAAAAAACAAACTGGCGTACAAAAAATCAACACAGTTTTTCTTACTGATGGTGCTGGTTGTCGTTTAGATAGAGTTCACTCAATTTTAGAAACTACTAGCGGTCAAGTATATAATGGTTATGTTTATTCTCATTACAGTAGAAATCTAATGTTAACTGACAAAACTACAAATACTACAATTTGTTCTACTGATTTTGATGGAGATACCACAGCCATGTTGCTTGAACTTTTAAGAAAAAGAGTTCCAGATATGAATATTGTAAATTTCTTTGTTGCTGGAACAGGTCGAGCTGGTAAAGTTTGTAAACACGCAGTTCGTAATCTTGTTAATGGTGGCAAAAATAGAATACATGATTGGTGGGAAACAACTCAATTAACAAAAGAAGCAGTCAAAAAAATCAATAAAGAAAATGTTGGTATTTTTGAAAACAGAGATGGTTTTGATCAAGTTTACATACTCCCTGGCCTAAAGTCAGAAATGGAAGATGAAAACTTAGATGTTGATGTTGGTGCTAGTAAAGCACAACTCAAAAAGGCTTTTGGAAAAATGGCAAATGGTAAAACAACAAATCGACCTTTGCTAAATAATTTTGTAAAAATGGTAGCTTAGCCCTTGACTTTGCTACCGAATCATGGTAGCTTTAGATATATGATGAAATTTTGTGAGAGGAATATATAATGAATTTATCACCGCGTAAACAGTTGTTTGTAGACACTGCTTCAGAAATGTTTGGTAATGGTGCCACCATTTCAAAACCTCAGATTAGAGATGCTGCCTCAAAAGCAGGTGTTCCGTTTCCATCTTGGTTTAAAACTTGTAAGGTTGCTTACAATCAATTTAAACTTCCATCAGAACAGGAAGCTATGACTACTGTGACTAACGTGGCTAATGATGAAACTGTAAATACTACAGTTAATTTGGTTGCTACAAATATGGAAAGACAAAATCTGATACCTTCAAAATTTGTTGGTTTTGTACCTTGGGGGCATCACTCAACAATTAAACAGATTGTACAATCTGGTTTATTCTATCCTGTATTTGTTACTGGTTTATCTGGTAATGGTAAAACTCTGATGATTGAACAGATTCATGCTGAGATGAATAAAGAACTTATTCGTGTAAACATCACTATCGAAACTGATGAAGA
>MDSV01088718.1_pt1 | contig 10177 bp, 14 predicted proteins | sample 810851 | NCBI WGS metagenome assembly MDSV01 (sample SAMN05326640, study PRJNA326480) | marine metagenome | isolation source: seawater | place: Atlantic Ocean: North East | collected 2012
CACGTGTTTAGTTAGCTCTCTTGCAGCAACACGAGAACGGGGACGAAATATTCTCGTGAGCAAGTTCGCGAAATGTTTTTTTATCTTGTCTTCAAGTTCATATGAAGACAATAAATTGTAATTCTTATTAAAGTATAAATTGGAATCAAAAATCCCCCTGCGGATTTTGGACAGTCTAATTCCCTCATCAACCATTTTGAAAAAATTTTGAAGTAAACTACTATATTCACGATGGTCGTGTTCACGAATGTAGTATACATGAATGTTATCGCTTCCCGCTTTCACGTCGATTACTCTAATAGCCCCCCTTATTGGCTCGTAGAAAACTAGATTTTTTAGTATACTTCTAATAGAAATTACATGTTCTTCTTCAAATGGAAAGTAATCGGTTGTGTAATTACTGAGCAGTAAAATACCGGAATTCCACCCAATTGTCTGTGCTATATGTTTTATCCAGTCTGTAACATCAGTTTCTTTTCCAACGAGAGATGTGTAGAAATGTTCAAACTTCTGGTCTGATCGGCCTTTATTAGTCCATGCTGCCCATGATAGAAAAGAAAGTTGGAAAAATAATCTATTTTCATCAAACATTCTTATAAACTTCAAGTTCTCTGATGTGTGATGTGCTTCGCTTATTAAGATCTCTCCATTAATTTTACCTCCAGCATGTCTCTCCAACCATCTAAGCGGTAGAGAGTTTACTTTATCTAAGTCTCGGTCGGATTTGTACATGTTTCGAATCTCATATAAAATAAAAAAAAAATCTTGTCTTGCGGTGGGCGAATCATCTTGAAAGCTAGGTTTTCATCTCGATTCGCCTTGACCGGCGCATCGAAAACGAGAACATCGGAGACAACATGGTTTTCCGGGGTATTTGCCCCGACCCGCATAACGTCGCCGCTTGAGTCAGCGGCACCATGATGAACTACCGAGGTAGATGATTGAGAGTTTTTGTGGAGTTGTAGATGTCGAGGCATCTAGAGACAGTTTGGAACATCGTCGCTTGAGCCAGCGGCACCACGATGAACTACCGAGGTAGACAACTGTGAAATTTCGCAGTTGTAGATGTCGAGGCATCTAGAAACAGTTTTTTCTGAAGATGTGTATAGCGTCCAGAAATCTGGAATAGGGAAGCGGATGTCTTTGATATCTGGCCGCCCGGCGCGCTACGGAAAGATTGTCACCAAACAGGTAGTCATATAATGTCTTGGGTAGTCGGTGTGATGAAAAATAATGTGTTTTAGCTACATTACGAGAAAATTGTTTTTCGAAGTGGAATTATCAAAACACATACACCTTTCGTTATAATTCTTTTCCATCTACGATTTCGAAGTCGCTTTAAAATACGTATTCTGCGCTCTTTTTCATTTATACGTTCGTTTAAATCGTTGTAAGTCCCTTTGAAACTTTCCATGAAAGTTTCGAGTTCGTCCGTCAATTTTGTAATTTTATCACAACTTTCAGCGTAAAAATTTAACTCCTTTTTAAGATGAATAGGAGCGTTTTTAGAATTTCCGGCATCCTTTATGAGTCGAGCCCTGGCCTCTACATCATAGCACGCGAGCGTGTTGACATAATCTGAACCGTCGTTCATACACACAGGGCATGTCTTTTTTCCACTTCTAAACCATGACATTATACAATTTACATGGTATGCATGGCCACATTCTGGCAGCGAAAAGGAATTGTCATCTATCGCATCTAGGCACACAATACACGTCATTCTTGAGCACTACTTTTGTCATTTTTTTTGTTGACAATATTTAAAAACTTGACAGCTGATTTGAACCGGGTCTCGTTAAGGACTTCTTCTATATTTTCCATCGCACTCTTTTGATCCTCTTTTGTTTTACTAGCACCTGATAGTATAATATACTGTTCCCTTTTGCAGTCTTTCATACTTTTTAGTCGAAGCTACGATTTTTTGTACAGAAAAAAATCAGTATCCTGGCAAAAAATGGACGAAGCGAAACAGGTTTCGAAAGAAATGGTACAAGAAGCGGAAAATACTGTGGAAGAGGACGCAACAACTTTCAAGGACGTTTTTACTTTAGGTGGCATTCCAATCGGGACAGCTTTGTTAGGCTCTGCAGCTGGTCTTCCAAAAATAAACAACATCACGGCCGAAGATGTAGTGAAGCTGTACGTTTTGTATACGTTTGTACTCTCGCTACTAAACGGAGTAAAAGAATACTCTCTTCATGAGCTGACCGATAAATCAGAAAATAACGTTACTGGTGAACTAGCTGGAAAAAATCCTTTCTTGCGTGACAAAATTTTAAAGCTGATGAATGCATTACGTCCTTTGGATGTATTTAGAAAACTTGTACTTGAAAAACAAGAACTTGTACACGCCTTTGACCATGACACCCGTTTTGCACGTAGCGGTGAGGATGAAATGGTTTTCTGCCCAGTGATGCAGAGAATGATATGGATACCATTACATCCGTATGAGCTTTTGACAAATATGGTACAAAATACTATAAAAAAAGAAGAACAACTTGTAAAAATCTTAAAAGATATCGCTACAGAGGTTCTGGACGTCAAAACCGACAATAGGAGACCCGGTGTCGAGGTCCTTTTAGTAATGATAGTAATCACGAACTACCCACAGTTTCAAAAATATTCAAGGTTTCGCGAAGACGAGCACGTCATGAAAATAAAGGAGGCCGCTCTGGCTAAAAATGTTACCGAAATAAGCGTGAAAGAAATGCTGATAAATCTGTACAGACATACAAAAGTTCAATACGATAATCATTCACATCAATCTTTGAAGTATCGCATTTTTTTAGAATACGCCGTGACGCGGGAAGAAATGTTATTCGAATTTGATAATTCCGATGGGCGCGAACCAACCAGAAGTATATTTTCAACAAAGGACGAAGGGTTTTTTCAATGTTTCCAAAAATACGTCGAACGCACCCCTGCAAATGTCGTTTCTAAAGAAGGATGGGTAAAACACTGCAACGTTTTCAATATTAATCTGTGAAGTACAATGCTTGACACACTATTCTGACAAAAAAACATTTAAAAAAAAAATAAACATCAAGTTAAAAACGAGATGCAAGCAGTTAAAAAGAGAAAAATCTCAGATATCACCCAAGATATGTGTACAGAAGACGAAGATCTGATGAATCTCATGGTGTATTTAAAAAGTGAATTAGACGATATAAAACGAGAAAAAAAAGAATATTTTAATAAAGTGATGTTACTAAGTAAAAATCTTGGAGATGCAACGAGAAAAGTACAAAAGATTGTGAAAAGCAATAGAGATGCCATAAAGGCAAAAGAAAAATTACGTTCTGATAACGGTATACTAAAAGTTAATTATCTGGTCGAAAAGCAATTGAAGGAGTCCTATCGATCAACCGTCGAAGCAATGGAAGCCGAATTTGAAATGTATGACAACCGCATAATTGAATTACAAATTGAACTAGAGGATTCTGGAAAAGATAATCTTTCCCTTCTTTCGCGATTGAAAGATGTAGATGAAAATACAGTTTCTCAATACAAAGCGGACAGTCATAATCTGTGCGAGATTAAACAGTTATTAGAGAACGCTGACTTAAGTAAATCACTACAGACTATAAAAAGAACTGTTTCTGGTATAAACGAGCTTGTAAATCTAGATGCAGATTGGAAAGAGGACGGTATATGTGTAATTTGTAAAGATAGACCTAGTAAAATTGCCTTCACGCCCTGTGGTCACCATTGTGTGTGTGAAGTATGTTATAGTTCCGTTACCACGTGTCCATACTGTAGAGAGGAAAGCGCGGGATCTCTTAGAATATTTACCGTCTAAATTCACCGACTGACCAATGACGTCTCGTGAAAACGATCCGTGTCTAAGACTATACACTCTGTAAAACGAGGCTGTAAATCTAAGTTGTTTTTGTATTTTTCTGTTTCCTCTATATCCGCGACATCTAGTTCCTGCCGCAGACTACGGATACTGCAGTCCATTTCTTTCAAACCTTGGATCGCACCCTGTTCTAATACATCTAGCTTTGCAGTTATGCTAGTATCCTTGTAATATGTTGCTCGCATGTGTTTTAGTCCCTGCAATGAATCGGCAATAGCGCATCGAAGTTTTGTAACTAAATGGTACGCTTTGAGTCTTTCGAGATCGCGATTCTTTGCGTTTTGTATTTCAATTGATGAAATTTTCCGAAATCCGTTTTCAGAAATAGCAAATGCATCGCTTATTATATTGCTAACCGATGCAAGTCCCTTTGTTCTGTTTTCATTGTTAGCCCATCGATAAAACGGACTTAGGATACCTCCGTGGTCAAGATTCAGATACCCTCCATCTGTTACGATTTTATCGTTAGCTCGTACACGTGAGATGACTTTCAAATCGTGCAAAACTCTAGCAATTGTTTCCTCACTCATTATTTTCATGTAATCTGGAATTTAAAAATGCAAAGGATTCGCGCTCGCTCCCATCACAGAATCATTTTTTTTCATAGCATCTTTTAGAATTAGCATCTTTATGTTCTCTTTGTATTTTTTTTTCATCGGTGTGACAATCATGGTGTAAGTATCTTTACCTAGAGTAATATTTGTCCTTTCGTCAAACACGCCATCGCCTTTGCTAGCCATGAAAGCTTTGGCAACTGTGGTTCCTGGATCAGTCAAGGATCTAAGAATAGTCGACGCCAAAAATCCACCATTTCCTTCACTCTTGACGCTGCGTCCCACTTGATCCAAAAGAACATGACCCGAAACAAGTGCTATAATAAGACCAAGGGCTTCCCCTGTGGTCAGTTTCTTGCTTTCTTTCTTTTTTTTTTACCCCTGTCTACTGTCACTCTTATATTCGTCGTCGGATTGGTGTATTCTTTGCTAGCCCTGTTCTTGCGTCGTACTTTTACCGCCGTCTGGTGAGTAGCAGAATATGCTTCTGAATCCGTGTGACTCATTTGGCATAGTTTTGGATTTTAATTGTCACCGAAGTTTGGGCCACTAGTATTTCCTGACTCTGCGTCTTCTGCGTGATTGGCCTGATCTACTCCGTTGTTTGACACGCTCTAGTTTAATTATACGATCATTGAGACTTCCTATTTGAACAAGTAAAGAGCGCATGAGTCCGGACATTGCAGTTCGTGTTTCTTCAATTTTCGCATTTAAAGTAGATATTTCACCGGATGACATTTCGATTCTAGTGAGATAAAAACTATGCCCCGATCTCATTACACAATTTTCACGGAAGTTTGGGCCTCGTCGCCGATTCGCATCCGTTTTGCTTAAGATGTGGGAGGAATGTCTTGCCATGAGCTTTTTTCTTTCCAATGAAGACATCCAGAAATTGCGAGAATCTGCACGTCGCTTTCATTCTCTATTTCGAAATATAGTCGCTGGAAAAAAAATAAGCAAGTATCTTTCATTATTTGCAAAGCACAAGAAGCACAATGAGTGGATCAATCACTGTATTCGATGTGCAATTAACAGCCATGCATGCCCTTGGCGACTTAGTATAAAAGGCCTTCCTTCATTCACATCTTTTAATTGTGGAATTCCTGAGTGGAATTTATGGAAAAATCGCTCTGAATTTTACAAAATACCTGGGCGAATTCTGTGGTGCAGCTGTGGTTCTCCCGTGGAAACGTGTACGTACATATCAATTGGTGAGAAAATGTCTAGATCTACTCCGTGCATATCATTTCAATGCAGTAGGTGTTTATTCACAGACGAAAGAGACGATCCCTATTTTTACGAGACATATCAAAATCCCGTGACGTGTGTATACGAAGATTTTATTAAAATAAATTCAAATAGAGCGTGTTTGAACTATTGCTACGAAGGTATTTATTGGTTGTCGACTTGGGATAAAGTAAGTAAATTGTACTATGGTGGTATAACCTCCACCATTTTTTGAGCACAGTTCGCTCGTGCGCCGCGATCCTAAATTCCTGCAACCCAAATCTGATCTCCGCGACGGAACGGATACTCAACGTGAAATGAGTAACCCCGAAAACTTCCCCGAGGCTTAGTGTATATTTTGCTGAAAAAAATATACCGCGCTTGTGAAAAGATGGGTCCTCTGGTCGAAGAAGCAGTAAAAATATTTTTTTCCGATTATTCCAACTTCAAAATTCTTAAAAATATACTTGAAAATAAGTTCATTCAACCGAGATTGATTGACTTTTACGTGACACAATACGCTAAAAATATTCCACAGTTTTTCATTCTGACAATTTCGGGAGAAACCTATGGATTGATGGATGTGTACAGTAGTTACAAATTACAATTGAAAGGATACCACAAAAAAATGTTTAATTTGTTCGATAAGAAAAGGAACGTCATTATCGAGTCCAACGGAGAAATTATAGAGATTCAAGTTGCGAGGCTTAATGTGTATAAGTGGCTTATAGAGAACAGTATTACTGATATTCTATATGCCAATCAAATTCACATTCAGTCAAAGTATTACGATTTCAGGAAAACATCAGTGAAACAAAACAGAGAGCAACGAAAAAGAGGTAAAATGAACACGTTTTTAAAGCAGCCCTTGATTCTTAACGGATTTCAAGGACTTCAAAAGTGTGTGAAATAAAAATCAGTTAGTGTGATAAAAAAAAATGAAATTAGAAAGCGACCACCGAATTTACGAATTAAGAAGCTCCGAATTATGGGGGCCGCCATTTTGGGATTTTTTATACCTTACTGCGCTTGGTTTCCCGGTGACCCTCTCCGCCACGCAACAATCAGAATTTGCGCGTTTGCTCAAAACATTTCACCTGTTCCTCCCATGTGCAGAATGCAGATTTCACTACTCTAAAATGATTAAAGATATAAACACAGATGTGAAAACGAGAGATGAGGCTTTTACCATTGTACGAAATATACATAACAAAATCCGAAAGAGATTAAAGAAAAATGAATTTTTACCAAATGATATAGTTGCACATTTCTACACTTTAAAAAAACGCCAAGTTCAGATGAAATGGATAAAACATTACACAGTCCCGATAGTATGTGCACTTGTCATACTTTTAATTTTTTTACGATGGAAGTAGATTTCCCCCCATGTGTGTTGTCATCCCTTTCGACTCCTGGCGCAAAGGCGTGCGCTGGGGGTTTTCGTACATTGGAATACCTTCTTTGTTGTGAATAATATTTTCGAATTGGACATTTCTAAATTCAGATTTCATTTCCATTTTTTTGGTTGAAATTTCACGCGGTAATAAAGATAGCTGCGTTTTCACATTTTCAATGTCTTTGAGAAGCTTTAGTCCCATAAAATAGACTACAACTCCTAAGGTGACAAGTGTAAGACCAATCCATCCAAAATTTGACCACATGATAGACTTGCGAAATGCAGGCAGCGACAACCCAGATGGAAAATACTTTTCCGCCGTCTGAATACGCCCAATATTTGTGTATATTATGAAGATTAAAACAAAAGCTATACAACCACGAACGGTTGCTTCAAGTTTCTCAATATCCGATAGGCCACTAAAAGGGAACAACTGCCCGCGATTTCGAGAAAATAGCCTAGTAAAATCGGTAAAAATAGACTCGTTGTATAATTTTTGGAGTTTTGTTAACTTTTTCTTTATCTCGTTTTGACGCCCTTTCGCTTCGTCACTGACAACATTCGCAATACTCTTATCAAGTAGTTTTTCCGCTGCGAGTTCGTTCTGTACAGCAGCTTGAGAGAATTCAAATTTAGAAGGCTTCAAAACACGAGAAGTCAAACCTGCACTCATTTTTGCATCTAAAACACATATTTTTTATTCACGTTTAGTGTTGCCATCAATTTGCTCGTACATCTCCAGTAAATTTCGTTTTCTCTCGTCTACAGATTCATGTTGCAATGGCTGCTGTAAAGCTGTCATGACATTTGGAATAATGTTTTGCAGAACACCATTTAACCCCTCCTGTGTGACATTCTCACCCTTCTGCAGGCCGTTGAAACCCCCTTCGTCTGATACGGTATTCTGTAAAGACTTAAACAAAGACCCCAATACTTCTGTTGGATTGACACCAGTTTTGGCGTCTTCTGGAAGTTTTTCAAATTCATCTTGAAGTCCAAGCTGCAAGGTATGAGCCAGACCTTCAATCTGCGACAGAGTTCCTGGATCAATTTCAGATAACGTAGTTACCACCGTCAAACACATCTTTGCTTGTTGGCCAAGTGATTCAACTTCTTCGTCCGAAATTTCAACATCCGATTTAAAAAAACCCAGCTCTATAAAATCCCGCTTTGTAAATGTTTCCTTTTCTGTAATTTCACGAAGAGGTGCTAAAAATTTTTTAACTTTTTTTAGCAATTTATCTGCAGGTGTTTTCTCGATGACGAGTTTGGCGCTATCGTAAGTATCCTCGTCAAGATATGTTTCACAGCTATCTAAAAAACTGAGCGTGAGAAATCTTAGCGCGTCCATGGAATTCATTTTTTTCCTCATACGTATAAAAAAAATAACAAAGATTTAACACGACAAAAAACTACACTGAGACGAAATTGTACGCAATACTTTGTTATTTTTTGCAAAATCTATAACAATCTCGATTAGTTCATCAGACACTCTTTCAAATGCATCCCTGATGCGAGGGAGATGCATTTCGTGGATAAAATCTTTAAAAAGTCTGTGACTAACGTAAACCACGATTCTTTTTTTTTCCCTTCCTTTCACCTTTTTATCGTTAACTTTTACAAGTTCCGATAAGGCAGAAGCTGTTGTTAGAGTCTTCATTATCAAAATCATGTCGTCAACACTTGGATTTCTATATAGTTCTTCTAGGCACACAGATGCTTCTTCGTATATTTTATTTGCAATAATCAAATTCAAACCACAAAGCGGCTCAGACTCAAGGACGACTTCTTCCATTTTTAAAGTATCGCTTATTTTTTTTTCGTCTGAAAAAAAACAAAATGGAAAAGATTCACGAAACAGACAGCATGCTCGCGTCCTTCCAAACAAAATCTTCAATTCTAATATGTGAAGCGAAAGAGTGTGAAGAAATTGAAATCGATTCCCTACTTACAGTTTTGAGAATTTGGTTTGAGAATTGCAAAACGTACAATAGAAAATTTTCAATTATTCTTGATTTAAGTAGGTCACAGGTCGACCTTGTAGCGCCATGTCTGGCCGTCGCAAATTTTTTCACCGGACTTGATGAAAAATATGTCGAGTTTTTGACAAGAGTTGCTATTTCAGGTTGTTCGTGGTATTACATTGAATTGATGAACGCAGTATACACATCTGATGTTCCCTTCAAAGCTGTCGATAATATAGAGGACGGAGTTGCTTGGATTTCACAAGATACCGACAAAGAATGATCAAATTATCTGAATCCGATACACAGTGCTATGTGCTACGGCTATTTGAACAAAATATGTAGAGGATTAAAAATGAAGGTTTTACTTGTAGCGACACACGAGGAGCGGTACTTTTCTACCTTGATCAGATCTCTACAAGCAAGAAAAATTCATTACTTTGTATTAGGAAAAAATGAAAAGTGGGACGGTTACATGATGAAACTAAAGCTAATATTCGAGTGGTTAGAGAATCAAAATCCACGCGAAATTGTAATGTATCTTGATGCATTTGATAGTCTTGTCGTTGGAAACGTTTTGGAAGCAGAAGAGGTGTTCAAGTCGACTGGACACGACATACTTTTGTCAAGCGGTGAACCTCAAATGGGTACATTAGGAAAATACGTAGCTTGGAAGGTGTTTGGAACACCTTTTGGAGAGCGACACATTTCTGCAGGGATGTTCATGGGATACGCTGGTCCTCTTAGAAAGTATCTAAAAGAGTTAATAAACATATGTAAAGGGAAAACGAACGACGATGAAAGATGTATTAACTCCAATCGACAACTTTTACAAAAGTACAAAGCGGGTATAGATCTTGACGATAGAATTTTTCACAATCTCAACTCAGTTTTGATAGGAACAGAAAAATACGACCCCAAGACTGTTCAAAAAACGGCGTTTGCTATATCTGCTCCCGGGGGACAGGTGATACATGAATCGTGGCATCCACTTGTCAAAGCAAAAGTCGATAAATGTACCAGCTGTAGACTATTGCGTAGAGTGAGAATTATTCCGGATTACGGGATGTATTTTATACCTGAAATCATTGCCATAGTCTTCCTCATTTTCTGTATACGGTGGTACGCCGTGTAATGCGGCTTTTTTTTTCTACATTCAATTTCAAAAATGGCA
>MDSV01136792.1_pt1 | contig 10177 bp, 10 predicted proteins | sample 810851 | NCBI WGS metagenome assembly MDSV01 (sample SAMN05326640, study PRJNA326480) | marine metagenome | isolation source: seawater | place: Atlantic Ocean: North East | collected 2012
AACACCAACAGCGAATGGGTTTCGATAACGGATCGCAGATTACATCGATGCCGTCGGCGTCAGACCCTGCCCGTGGTGAATCGGCCACACTTATTGTCGTTGACGAATGGGCCTTTCTCCCCAATCCTGAAGAGGCCTGGGCGAGTATTGAACCTGTGGCGGACGTGGGAGGGCGGATCATTGGCTTAAGTACTGCTAATGGTTCAGGAAACTTCTATCATCAGTTGTGGGTTGGGGCTACTACGGGGTCAAACAAGTTTGAGCCCATGTTTTATCCTTGGTCTGCGACTGAAGATAGAGGGGACTCTTGGTATCAAGAGAAGATTGAGTCAATGCTGCCTTGGCAGCTTGCTCAGGAGTATCCAACTACACCAGAAGAAGCGTTTGTAAAGTCAGGTAATCCTGTATTCGATCTGGATATTTTGGAAGCAATGGAACGTAACGTAATTCGTGGGCAAGTTGGATACATGCGGCTTAATGGTCGTTCAGCAGAATTTAGGCCTTCGTCGTGAGTGTCGAAGTTTGGCGACCACCAGAAAGCATGTCTGCTTACGTTATGGGAGTAGACACTGCTGAAGGTCTTGGTCATGGCGACTACTCTGTAATCCAAGTATTAGATATAGGCAGCGGAGAACAAGTCGCAATTTGGCATGGGCACATAGCGCCAGATTTGTTAGCTGAAGAAGTTATGGCATTAGGTCTGTGGTACAGAAACGCTTTGTGTTGCGTAGAATCAAACAACCACGGACTTACAACAATCACAGAGTTACGTCACCTTGGTTACCCAAACCTTTTTAGGCGTAGACAACTAAACAACGTGAACAATAGAATTAGTCAAGAATACGGTTGGAAGACAACGAGAACTTCTAAACCTTTAATGATTGACGATCTAAGTTCCGCATTGCGAAACGAAGAGCTTGTTATCAGAGATAAACACACATTGGCAGAGTTACGAACGTTTGTTCGTAACGATAGGGGCACAATGTCAGGATCTCCTTACGATGACAGAGTTATGGCTCTTGCTTTAGCTAATCAAATGCGTAAATTTGCGTATGAACCCGAATATGCCCCAGAAGTTGACGATTATTGGACCGTTGACTGGTTTGCTAGGCTAATTCCTGGTCAATATAACGAAGATCCGCTTACAATAGGCTTGAATACTATTCGTGGGACACATTAACCTACCTAGTAGGAGCATGTTCCACAGGAAGGGCTGTAATGGCTAAATTTGTTTCCCACACCAATGGTACTGAAACTATTGATGGGGCGAAAGGGAAAAACGGTACGATGGAGCGGGGTGGCAGTGTATCTGCTAACCCAATCTGGACACCTGGTGGCCCTCAATCACCTAAACAACGTATGGACGCAGGCAAATATGCGAACCAAACAGGTGGTAATGGTACCCCAGCAGTACGAGAAACCCCCAAAAACCAGCATGGTACCTCAGGATCGGTAGAGCACGTAGCTCATCAGCCGAACCTTCGCGGCTCAGACGCTGGTTAAATCATGGCTGTCCTCCCAGATGGGGCCAGCTTTCAAGAGTTTGCTGAATACGTTCTCGCACGTCGAGATGTTCCCTTATCGGAACTCAGAGAACTTTATGAACGTAGGCTTCGCCTAAAGTCGATTACCATATCGACTGGACAAGGCTTCCAGTCAACGTTGCCCCAAGATGAAAAGGGGCTTACTAAGCGTGAACGAGAAGCTAAAGTTTTTGCTGAAGCTAAGTCCCAAGGTCGCAACATTGAGAAGCTCTCAGAGAAAGCTCAATTCTAATGCCAAAAAAGTCTCGTCAAGAAAAACTTATTGATTACATAGACAAAGTAGATAAGTGTGAAAACTGGCGAGATCAAGAAAGCTTTGAGCGGACTTGGCGCAGACTAATTGACCTTTACAGAGGTAAGCATTGGCCGTCTACAACGTCTGCCAAACAAGACCTCATTGCTGTAAACTTAGCTTTTTCAACAGTTAACGTTATAGCCCCAAGCGTTGCAGTTAACTATCCAAAGATAGTTGTACAAGCAACAGACCCAGAAGACAAAGCTCGTGCAGCAATAGTCGAAGGTGTCGCCAACTACATGTGGCGTCACCACGACTTCAGAACTCCCTTCCGTTCTGCTGTTAAAGACTTTCTCGTTATAGGTCACGGTTGGCTTAAAGTCGGCTGGAAATTTGTTGAACAAGAACAAGGGCTCACAGACGAACAACGAGAAGAAATGATCGGCTCAGCAATGCTAGAAGCCGATACTTTCGCAGTTGAAAACCCTGAAATGGCGGCAGATCTTCCTACAGACGACGACATTATCGCCAGTATCCCTGAATCAGCTATGACAATTGTTGAAGATCAGCCATTCGTTGAAAGGGTTTCACCTTTCGATGTTTTTGTTGACCCAGCAGCAACCTGCATGGCAGATGCCAAATGGATAGCTCAACGAATAATACGTCCAGTAGAAGAAGCACAAAAAGACAAACGATATAAGCCATCAGTACGGAAACGTCTTTCAAGTTCCGTAATAGACACAGAATCTCCTGAGTACTACGAAGACAAAGGAGAATTCTTAGGCGATCAAGTTGTAATCTGGGAGTTTTACGACATTCCCGAGAACACAGTTGGTATTTACGCCGAAGGCGCAGACGAATTTCTTGTAGACCCTGTTCCTATGCCATACGCATATGGACAGCCTTTTGTAATGGTACGGAACTATGACGTTCCTGATCACTTCTATCCGATTGGAGATTTAGAGTCCATCGAATCCCTCCAACTGGAACTAGACAAAACTCGTAGCCAGTTGATGAACGATAGAAAGCGTTATGCGCGCAAATATCTTTATCACGAACGCTCATTCGGACCTGAAGGTCGCGAAGCCCTTGAATCTGATGAGGACGGTAGGCTCGTCCCCGTGGTGGACGAAAACAAACCTCTCCAAGAGGTTGTTGTACCGATGCCTCAAATCCCCTTAAGTCCAGAAATATATAATTATTCGTCAATTATAGAAGAAGATATAAATACAGTTTCAGGCATCTCGGAGTATGCGCGTGGCGCAATGCCCGAGATTCGTCGAACTGCAACTGAAGCCAGCATTATTGCTGATGCTCAAAATGCTCGTGCGGCAGACAAACTTGCAATAGTTGAAATAGCTATCTCTGATGTTGCTCGCCATGTTATCCAGTTAATGCAACAGTTTATGACTGGAGAGCATGTAGCCAGAATTACAGCAAGAGGTGGCGAAGACACATTCTTTGAATTTGATCGAGAAATGATTGCTGGAGAATACGACTTTTCCGTGCAAGCAGGCTCTACGCAACCAATGAATGACACAATACGGAAACAACAAGCAGTTTCATTGATGAATGCTGTTGCTCCGCTTGTCGGGGAAGTTATTGACCCGCAAGCGCTTGCTGTTCATGTTCTTGAACAAGGATTTGGTATTAAAGATCCAGAGAAGTTTCTTGTTCAGGCTCCTGGCCCAGAAGTAGCCGCAGAAGAGGGTCAAGTTCCTTCTGAAGGCCCTGTGCCAGGTGGGATGCCGCCAGTACCGCCTGTATCCCCTAGTATGGGGGCGGAAGGGGCATTTGCCCCCACTGGTGGTGTTCCACCAGAGTTACTTTTACAGCTTCAAAACCAAATGGGCATGGAGCTTCCCTCGCTGTAGTGGGACAGTATGCTACTCTTAGTAGGAGCAACTTTACTGACTCCTAGGAGGGGCTAGTGCCCGAAGAAACAGAAGCAGAACTGGAATCCGAATATTATGAGGACAATCCAGCAGCTTTAGACGAAGTTCCAGAGGAACCTGGTGATACTTACTTAGTCAAGATTGACGGTGAAGAATCAGAGGTTACCCTTAAAGAACTTCAAGATGGATACCAGCGTCAAGCGGATTATACCCGTAAAACGCAGGAATTATCGGCTGAACGTGACCGTTTGCGTCAAGCTGAGTCAATTGTTTCCGCTTTGGAGTCAGATCCAAAGGGGACTTTAGAAGCTTTACAACGATCATTTGGTGTTGATGTTTCTAGTATTCAGGAAACTGAAGACTGGGAAGATCTTGATCCAACTGAACAAAAGTTAAGAGAGCTTGAAAGAAAAATTGAGCAGCAAGAGCAGGCACAACGTCAGCAAACCGTTGAACGTGAGGTTACAAGCCTTCAAGAGAAATATGGTGAATTCGACGCTAAGGAATTACTTCGCCACGCTGTGAAGAATGGAATTAGCAATTTAGATGCAGCTTATACTCATTGGAGGTTCGGTGATGTTAAGGCTACTGCTGACAAACTTCAGCAAGAGCAAGAAATCACTCAAAAAAAGCGTGATGCGTCTGTCATTACACCTGGAGGGTCAACCCAAGCGGGAACCCAGAAAACTCAGTCTGAAGCAGCACCATCTAGCATCCGAGAAGCGTTTGAACGGGCTAAACAACAATTAAGCACTTAACCTTTTAGGAGCAAAAAATGGCTGGGAACAGCAATTTTGATGAGATTCTAACTACGACTCTCAATAATTATGTTCCAAAATTAGTAGACAACATTTTTAGTGCTCGCCCATTGTTCTATGCTTTGACAAATGGTCAAACCATGCGAACAGTTTCGGGTGGCGCAAAGATTGTTGTTCCTATTATTTATGGAACCAACTCAACCGCTGGCTCGTACAGCGGAACCGATACTATTTCCACAACGGCTCAGACAGGCATGTCGGCTGCTGAGTACGACTGGAAACAGTACGCTGCAACTGTAACCATTAACGGTATGGAAGAAGCCAAGAACAGCGGAGAAGCTCAGATTATTGACCTTCTCGAAGGCAAAATTTTCCAGACCCAAGAAACCATCATCGAGAACATGAACACCATGTTCTACGCAGATGGCACTGGTAACAGCGCTAAAGACTGGGAAGGAATCGCAGGACTCGTTGATTCTGCTGGAACTGTTGGAGGCATTGACCCAACAGGTACAGGCAACGGCTTCTGGGCTTCTACCGAAACTGCCTCTGGCGGTGTCGCTTCCCTTACCACAGCAATGATGGCGACCTTGTACAATGATGTTTCTGTTGGTAACGACCAACCGACCATCATTATCACGTCCCAACAGGGCTACGAAAAATATGAAAGCTTGCTCACCAGCAACATCCGTTACACAGACACGGATATGGCTGACGCTGGCTTCCAGAACCTCATGTTCAAAGGTGCGCCAATAACATTTGACGCAGCTATTTCTACAGGAACTGTAGCCGCAGGCTCACAGCCAATGTACATGTTGAACACGAAGTATCTGCAACTTGTACGCCACTCAGACGTTTGGTTTAAGCCAACTCCGTTTGTGCGTCCTACAAACCAGGATGCTGTGTTCTCACAGATCCTTTGCTACGGCAACCTTACCTGCTCGAACCGAGCACGTAACGGCAAGCTATCAGGGCTATAAGCTAATAGCTCACAGGTGGTGGGGTGAGGGTTTCGGCCCTCGCCCCACCCAAAAGTTCTGAGGATTCATGGGCAGAGAATTGCAGCTAGGGTACGGAAGTAGCCGAAGGGTTTATGGAGATCCTGGGGAAGGATACTCTCAGAGTACCCCTAGGGACGAATACTTTGGTGGGCGTGTAGTGCGGGCTATAAATGCAGACATACCGCATGAAGAGCCGCAATCTTCTTCTTGTCTTGCAATTACTAAAGCTGGTGACCCATGCAAAGCTCGTCCTTCTGAAGGACAGAGCTTTTGCTCTTTCCATAAGGAGTAGCGGTGAACTTAGGGGAAATGCGTTCTTATATACAGAGCGTTGTTGAAATTGACAATAGCGATATTTCTGACGACGTAATGAATCGCATGCTAGGCCAAGGCTACGATCAGGTGGTTTACAGCGAAAAACGTTGGCCTTGGTATGAGGTTTCTACAACGTTTAATACTGTTTCTGGAACTTCGGATTATACGTTAGCTACGGTGGGAGCTAGCGTTACTAATGGTCTACGTGAAATTAATGCGTTAAGAACAGACGATCACGTTTTGACTCTTATTGGAAGAGATGCGGGTGACGTTGTTTATCCTTTGGATTCTGCTGGGAATGGCGATAGTTGGTATTGGTCTTATTGGGCCGAAACAGTAAGGTTGTACCCTACTCCTTCGTCTGCTCAAACAATTTATGTTCGAGGGTACAAAAATCCTACAGCGTTTGGTGCGGGCTCATTAGATTCTGTTTCTCCAAGCGATTTCCCTGAGCCTTTTCATCAGGTTATTGCAACCTTTGGAATTGCCCGTGCTTACGAGCAGCAAGAAGATCCTGGTATGGCTCGGGAGTATCAAAGCATATTTTCTAGAGAGCTAGACAATCTGCGAGCTAGGTATCTTGATGCACCCGCACCGCAGCCTTTAGTGCTAAATACTCTTTCGACTTCTCGTTGGCGTTCACAAAGTGTTATGCCTGACCGACTTAGGTTTAGTTGGGAGTAACAGATGTCTAAAGCAGAATCCCAAGGCTCTATTGCACATGGTCAGCGATACAAGCTAACCATGCTAGAGGATTTTAGTGGGGGGTTAAACTTACGTTCGGACCAATTCAATTTAGGTCCTAACGAGAGCCCTAACATGCTTAACGTAGACGTTGACCCTCGTGGCGGCATTAAAATGCGTTTAGGGGTAGATAAACGCAATTCAACTGTTTTGTCTTCTAGGGTGACAGGTTTAGGGCAGTTCACCCCAGACGGGGGAACAGCCCGAGTTATTTGTTCGTATGGGACTACTGTTGCGGAATCTTCTGCAAATGATTTTACAACTTTAAGTGGTGTTTCGGTTACTGACGGTAATCGTTTGTATGGGCAAACAACTAACGATAAGTTTTATGGAGTTTCGGGAGATGCTGCGTCATTTGTTTACGATGGAACGACTGCTTCAAACCTTGCGTCGAATGTCAACGGTTCAGCAGGAAATTACCCTATAGCTAAATACACTTGCCATTGGAACAACCATGCTTGGGTTGCTCACACCAAAGAAGGTGGCACTGCTTACGCTAACCGTGTGCGTTGGTCACGAATAGATGACCCAGAAACATGGTTTGATTACGATTATGTGGATGTCAACGTAGGGGAACGAGGCGACGAATTGTCTGCTCTTGTACCCTTCGCTGATCGCTTATTAATTTTCAAAACGAACAGCGTTCATGCGCTGTACGGTTTTGATTCTTTGACGTTTCAGTTAGTGCCTCTTTCCCAGGATGTGGGTTCTGTGGCAATGTCGTCACCAGTTTCGACTCCTTATGGAGTGTTTTTCTGGTATGACCGTCAAGGCGTATGGATGTATGACGGCGACAAGTTTGTTTGGGTGTTTGAAAAACTCCAACCAGCTATCGATGATGGAAGATTACAGTTCAACAATCCGCCTCAGTTGGCTTGGTTTAAGAACAGGCTTTATGTTTCCGTTGATTGGGATGATTCAGGTGGTGCTGTTACCCATCGCCGTGTTCTAGTTTTTGACCCAACTTTGGGTGCTTGGACTATGACGAATATAGACGCTAATGCGATGATAACGTTTGCGCCTCCTGGCGCTGAACAGGATTTGTTGGCTGCTTGTTATACGAACTCGGGTCGTGTGATCCATTTGGAACAGAATTTGCAAAGCGATTTCTATGGGACGACGACATCGCATATTGATTCTTCTTATACGACAAGTTGGCTTGTTGGGAAGAATCCGATTGTTAAGAAGCGGTGGGGTAAGCCTCGTATTGTGGTGAGTTCTGATGCAACTGTGGCTATGTCTGCAAAGTTGTATACGGATTACGACACTGCGAACTTTAAGAAGTCAATGTCCTTTGGTGTTCAAACGGGGGCTACGTCTGGGGCAACATGGGCTGCTTCGGCAGGCCCAACGGGGGGGACAGGCGTTTATGGTACGAGTACTTGGGCGAGTGAGCCCAATACGGATGTTACGAATATTGAGCGGCTGCCTACTCTTGGGACAGCTAAAGCTATTCAATTAAAAGTAGAAGGTCCTACATCTGTTGATGAGGCTTGGGAAGTGAACGCTATGGCATTTACTTATATTCATAGGAGACTGCGTTAATGGCAACCTTTACCCAGCCAAATACGGCTGTAGCTGGTAGTGCGATCATCGCTAGCGAACATAACTCTAACTGGACTTATTTGAAGAACTGGTTAGAGGGTGTTCCTGGTCAGACCGCTACTTATCCTGGGGTAATTCAGAATACTGGTGGAACAGTTAGCGGCGATTTAGCTGTTACTGGTGGTTTAACTGGTGGGACTCTTACTTCTACGGGAAATGTTTCTCTTGGAGCAACAAACCACCTGTATTTGAGCAGTACCCAACATAGCGTTATTGGTTTGAGCACTGGTACTGATATTAATGCTCAGACTGCTGGGAGTTTCTTAAAGGATTTGAACTATCGAGCGAACTTTGTGAGTTCTGCCGCTCCAGGCGGTGTTGCTGGTCCTGGCAATAACGTCCACTGGCTTTCTATGGGGTCAGACGTAGCTTCTGGCGCAGATGCTGGAAACTATTTGTCTGAGAGTCACCGTTATTCGGTGTACTCTCGTCGTGCTGGCGATGGATGGAGTCCTGGCGGCGGCGCTGCACATCCAGGCCGTCCTTCTTCTGAATATCGTTTAGTTATCAACGGCTCAATGGCGATCCGTGGAGACATTATTGGTTATTCAGCTTTTAACGAAAGCGTGCCTGGAACTTCAACTGATTATTTAGAAGGTGAAGGTACTCGTATTAATTGCCAGTGGTTGAATGTCGCAGCGAATGTTGACGTAAATGGCTACATCAGGGTGATGACTAAATACGATCATGCCCGTTTGTTTATGGGCAATGATTACGGCCAGCCTGGTGAGGATTGGTTGGAATGGAACGACAATATTCATTCAAGTCAACCTGGGTTTGGGTTTCACGTAAATGGTTCTTCTTCTGTAAATGAGAGCGGTCGTGTTCTTTCAATCTCGAAAGATGGGAGCAACTATGTAGATGTTCGTGCTCCTGTCCAAAGCAACATTGGTGGTTCAACTACTGCTGGTTGGCCGACGATCTCAGGAACCACAGCAAATATTGATACAAGCACTCAACGCCTTGGGGTTTCTTCTTCTTCTATTCGTTTCAAGGAAGATGTAGAAGATTTAGGAACAGAAGAGAACTGGGACAAATTGCGTTCATTGAAGCCACGCACGTTCCGCTGGAACCGTGAAGTAGCTGATCGCTCTAGCTTGGATTATGAAACTCAGATCCCAGAGCCAGGGTTTATCGCTGAGGAAGTTCACGAAGTGGCACCTGATATGACATTGTACGATGAGAATGGTGACCCGATTGTGTATCGAGAGAAGTCAATGCTTGCGATGCTAGTTAAAGCAGTGCAAGACATTGACGAGCGTTTGGGGGCTCTTGAATAATGGCAACAGGGACCACGTACACCAATGATGTAGGCAGAGGCCAGAACCTCATTTCCTATGCTGACGGTTTCCGTTATCAAGGACAATGGTCATCTGGTACCTCTTACTCTGTTGGTGATGTTGTTGAATACAACAGCGGTTCCTATGTCGCTCGAACGGCGCATTCCAATCAGACTCCTGCTGCTGGTAGTAGCTATTGGCAAACAATTTCTGCGCCAGGATCGGCTGGTGGGCCTGGGCCTGCTGGTGCTTCTGGTCCTTCTGGCCCGTCGGGACCAACTGGTCCCAGTGGGCAAACTATTCTTAACGGCACCAGCGACCCAACTGGGTCTGACGGTGTTGACGGGGATTTCTTTTTGAATGTCAACACCAACTATTTCTTTGGACCTAAAGCGAGTGGTTCGTGGCCTGTTGGGTTGTCTTTGGTGGGACCACAAGGTTCGACGGGCCCAACGGGGCCGCTAGGTCCGCAAGGCCCGACGGGAAGCCAAGGTCCGCAGGGGCCGCAAGGGGCGCAAGGTAATACTGGGAATACGGGGCCGACAGGTGGAACTGGCCCGACAGGCAATACTGGCCCTACGGGAAACACTGGGAATACTGGACCTACTGGGCCTACAGGCCCAACTGGTCCTGCTGGTGGTCCTCCTGGGCCTAATGGACCCACTGGACCTACAGGTCCTGCAGGATCTTCTGGTGGTCCTGGTCCGACTGGGCCAGATGGACAAAGTAATGGTTTATTAGACGGCGGTTCGCCATCTGATACTTATGGAGGCATCAGTCCGATAGATGCAGGAGGCGTA
>MDSV01201989.1_pt1 | contig 10177 bp, 6 predicted proteins | sample 810851 | NCBI WGS metagenome assembly MDSV01 (sample SAMN05326640, study PRJNA326480) | marine metagenome | isolation source: seawater | place: Atlantic Ocean: North East | collected 2012
TACTCTGTGTCGGTACATCCGCCGCCATCAATAGCGTGAGATCCTAGGTTTGTCCAGTCGTTTTGTTCTAAAACAATCCACTCTGAACCATCTTCAGTAACGCCCGCTGAGCCAATCCAGTCTCCATCGTTACCATGAATAACACTGCTTTTTCTTACCAAGGTGTGGTCTTTAGTTGCATCGCTGACACCCGCAACAGAGAAACCTGCGCCTGGGTCATCTTCATCCCCTTCTCCAGGAACTCCATCATTATCAAAGTCTAATGTTCCAATGATATCGAAAATCGTGTTTGTTGGATCGGACGCAAGAGCTAAGGCCCTTACATCATCTCCGTTAAAACTTGTTATATACCATGGGTCTCCATAGGCAAAAACTTCGTCAGCTTCTCCAATAACAGAAGCATCTAAACCATCGTTTGCTAGAACATAAACATCTCCCGAGGTCAGTGTTGCGCCCGCAGAAAATGTAAAGGTTTCTGACCAATCGTTTCCGTTATAATTTCCAAGTATTACATAATCATCTAGGTTTATTGTACCGCCTGTTCCATTGTAAATTTCTAGATATTTATTATTTGAGGAACCTTCTGCATACTCAGAAAAGAACACCAAAACCGGAAAAGACGCTACAAGGTATATCTCATACGTTGGGTTGTCTTCTGTTCCTGCGCTTGCTTGTAACTCACCATAGTGGTTATAGATTCCATAAGCACATTCATTATCATATGAACCAGATGTCCAAACAGTTTCAATGACATCACCTTCGTCAACTGAAAAATACACAGTCCCTTCACTGCCTGTCACTGTTTGATCATCAAGAACAACGGTGCCATTAATTAATAAATCAACCGAGGCGCCATTCCAACCATCTCCATATGAATCAATCATATATAAAATCCAATCCTCTGTTCTGGAATTGTTATCTATATTTTGTGGGGTGGTAATGGAAGGGGCTGGTTCTGTTTTGTTTTTTCTGACGTTGTCTGCAAAAAGAAAATTAAAAGCAAGTGCAAGAACAACCATCACAGATAGCATTTTTCTCATTATTATATGTTCCTTATGTGGTTTATTAAAGACACAATAACTATAAAGGTTAGCCAATAAAATTAGTGTGTTTTCTTATGAAGGGTGTTTTTCAACAATCCTTTTCCTTCGATAAGATAATACAGGTTATAAGCTTGGTGCAAGGATTTGTTTTAAAACTTATCTTTTTTTGTGAGCCGTATCACAAGGCGCTAAAAAAGAAAAGAGACTGCTGTGGTTGCAGTATTTGAACTTAACTCTCTTAGAAAAACAATTAATAGAAGAATTAACAAGATAGCGAACAAGGCAGACGGCCCCCGAATATCAGCTGAGTTACCTATCCTGGTGGTTAATCCCAAATTTTTAAACGATGAAATAATCGCCAAGCCTCCGCCAGTCTTTGCAGAATAAGGTTAAAGAAATTCGGTTATGAAATTTTTTAACCCCTTTTGCTTTTCCAACAAAAAAGGTGCCTATTATTAAAAGAGCTAACTGCTTCGAATTTAATAATCATAAAGATGGAAATATATCTATCGGTATAAATGAGGTTGCGAAAATGAGGATTGCTTCAGTAGCTCAAAAAACAGTCTTAAATACGTAAACAGCAAGAGCCTTCAATGCAAGGAGGTTTATAATTGATGGCGTTAGTCTTAATAAAAGCAATAAAAAAATAGAAACCCCGGAAACAAACCAACTTTTTTTAGGTTCATATCGTGTTTTATTGTTTAAAAAGCAAATTAAAAAGGGGTCGTTTTTTTAAAACTTTATTGTTTTCTGTTTTTATAATTTTTTTAAAAGACCAGTTCATCTTTAGCTTCTTCTTTTCTGTAAAAGCCTTTGTAAAATTAAATAAAAATTCCCCCCTTTTGTTTCCCCCCTCTCCTTGTATTTTCGCAATGGGGCTATTTGAAAGTGATTTGTTATTATATGATATTGTTTCAGGCGTAGATAAAATTGTTAAATCACATTTAAACCAATCTTTTATATTTTGATCTGAGGCAGGCGCATTCTTTAATCCAAAAGGATATGAAATGTTTTCATCTGGAAGGGTAACAAAGTCTGGGTTAATTGCCAGGGCTTTTAAAACGAGTCCTTTAGGGTTAAAAAGAAGGTAGCGATGAACAAAGCCGCCACCTTCGTTTTCGCCTACAAGATAAAACTTATTTGGAGTAAGGTTGTTCTTCGTTTTAAAGTCTAAAAATAAAAGCTCTATTGCGCTAAACAACCACCGGTTTCTATGTAGAGCGTGTCCTTCTCTTGAAACAACTCGACCTGAGCTATATGAGTAATCATCTGGAAAATATTTTTTCTTTGCTCCAACAGCCACAAGAATTACCCCATCCTTTTTTGCTATTTCTATCCAGGCAGAGAGAGAATGCTGAACATCTCTATCTCCATCAGGAACGATAATAACGACAGGAGAGTTTCGATCAGTCTTTGGAGGGAAATAGTGAATAACATCAATTGGGGGGCCCTCCCATTTTTTAAACACATACCCGTAAGGAGGGTTGTTTTCAACCTCTTTTTTATTATAGGAAAAAAGAGAAATAAACAAAGAAAATAGGAAAAATTTAATAATCTTATTTTGTGTTTTTGTTTTTTTCAAAACAGTTTTTTTAGGTTAAAAACTCAAACTCTTGCTTAATTGAATTAACTTGATTTCGCAATCGACTATCTTTTTTTTGTTTTTTATTAATAGATTTTACTGCGTGTATAACCGTACTATGATCTCGACCGCCAAAATAAAAACCTATATTGCTTAAGGATGTGCCCATTATGCTTCTACACAAATACATGGAGAGCTGGCGAGCTTCTGCGATCTCCATTTTTCGACTTTTGCCTATAATGTCTTTTTCTTTTATCTGGGTTAAGGAAGAAACTTTTTTTACAACATCTTCTATTGTAAGCTCAGATATATGACTATTTCCAATCCTTTCTTGAACAACGCCTCTAATTAAGTCAAAGTCAATTTCTTTATTCATCAAAGATGATTTTGCTAAAATCCTTATTATGGCCCCTTCTAAATCTCTTATATTGTTTTTTACATGTCTGGCTATGAACTGTATGGCGTCATATTGAAGGTTTAAACCGTTTTGTTCTGATTTTTCTAACAAAATCGCAACTCGAATCTCGAAGTCTGGGGGTTGAACATCTACTGACAGGCCCGATTGAAATCTTGAAATAAGTCTATCTTGAAGTCCCTTCATTTCAGATGGGAAGCGATCAGATGTCATGACTATTTGCCTACCAGATTGATATAGTTCATTAAATGTATGAAAAAATTGCTCTTGGGTTTGTTCTTTCCCTTTAAAAAATTGAATGTCATCGATTAGCAAAACATCAGCTTTTCTGTAAGTTTTTGTGAACTCTATTGTTTTGTTTTTTCTAAGGCTGTTAACAAAATCCAGAGTAAATTGCTCGCTGGTTACCAATACAACATTTGAGTTCGGGTTTTTTTCCAAAACTTTATTTCCAATTGCGTGCAAAAGATGTGTTTTTCCCAAACCAACCCCACCATAAACAATCAAAGGGTTAAAGCTTGGCGCACCTGGCGACTGTGCAACTGCGCGAGCTGCGTTTTTAGCAAACTCATTGTTTGACCCTTCAATAAAATTTTTAAAGAGATAGTTTTTATTTACTCTGGTATTTTTAGGCAAGGGGCTTAGCCTGGGAGCCATTTGAACTTCTCGAATCTCCTTTTTTTCTTTAGAAACCAATAGTTGAAAAGTTGCTTGATCAACACCAAGAGCAAACCTAATAGCAACCAATAGCTGCTCACCATAATGTGACTCTATCCATTCTAAAAAAAATTGACTTGGAACTGAAAGAAGGAACCTTCCATCAATTATTGAGACTGGAACAATTGGAGCAAACCAAGTGTTTAGTGCATGAGACGGTAGCTTTTTGGTCAAGGCCTCGAGGGCCAACCCCCAAAGAAGCTCTTTCGGTTTTTTTATGTTATCCACAAGTTATCAACATTGTTTTATTCTTTTAAAATTACATAGATTATTAAATACATAACCAGATTGGGTTTGTTTTTTTCTTTATTTTTTTTTTTTTAATAAATTTTTGGGTATCTATGGCTTGATTTGTTAATTTTAGACTCTATAACGGAATAAAAATGAAAAGAACATATCAACCAAGCAATCGAAAAAGAAAAAACAAACATGGATTTAGGTCCAGAATGGCGACCGTTGGCGGCCGTTCAGTTATTCGCCGCAGAAGAAAAAAAGGTCGGAAAAGAATGGCGCTATAAGCTATTAGAGATTGGTTTTACTTACAGTTATTGATTCTTTTAGCAGGTGGCTTTTATCTTTGTTGGTTAGGGGGTATCGGCTTCTTCTTTCTCCTTGGCTAGGTAGAAATTGTAGGTTTAGCCCCACTTGCTCGCAATATGCGCTTGATGCTTTAAAAAAAAAACAACAATTTCTGCTCTCAAACTAATGTTAATAAGAATTCTAAAATGCCACCCGTTTAATCCCGGTGGAAACGATCCAGTAAAATAAACATGGATAGAAACACCCTTCTTGCCTTTTTTTTAATTGCTTTTGTTCTAATTCTTACGCCTAAATATTTAGAGCTGTTCGCCCCTTCACGCTTAGAAGAAAACCAAATAGAGGGCGTGGATGAGATTGATCCAAATAAAAAGCCAAAAATCATAAAAAACAAAACCGTTTCCAAAAAGATTCCTGAGGATAGTTTGGAAGCTCTAAATATTTCAAAGATAGAAGAAAAAACATTTACCATAGAAAACGAACTATATACACTAGTTCTTTCTTCCATTAATGGTGGGACTTTAAAATCGTTTTCATTTAAAAACTATTTTGATCAAGATAGTCAGTCCGTGAACATAGTTAATAGTGCTATTTCTAAAAACCTCTTTGTCGAAGCTCACAGGTTAGATGGATCACTGCTAAACTTGGAAACCCCATGGGAAAACAAGGGGTATTTTAATGGTGGGGTTATAAGTCGTGAAACAACCCTTGATTTCTTTTTCATAATTTCAGACGGTGTTTTTATAAAAAAAAGCCTAACGTTCTTTCCAAACTCATATCGGGTTTTATGCTCAATAGACGCTTCAAGTGTCCCAAGCAGCGTTCTCTCTGATGAAATTAGCTTTGGGTGGGTTGGGGGTTTAAGCCCAACAGAGTCGAACATAGAAGATGATCAAGTATATTTTAATGCGTATGCATATTTAGGTGGAGAGCAAGAGAACCTAAAGGTTAAAGAAGGAAAGCCTGAGACAAAAACCTTTAATGGTTATGTTGATTGGGCCGCAATAAGAACTAAATATTTTGTTGTTGCTATTTTACCAGAAGACCCAACATCTATTCGCAGCGTTGATCTTTCTGGAATAAAAAACACCGAAGAAAACTATCAGGCCGTTTTCAACTTTAACACTTATAAAGAGTCGGTTTTTGAGGTTTATGTTGGGCCTTTAGAATACAACAGAATTAAGACCTTGGGAAAAGACCTGGAAAGTATCATGGATTTTGGCTGGGCTTTTATTCGCCCAATATCAAAGGCTATTTTGTATACCTTAACAGAAATGCACGCCTACATACCAAATTATGGTTTTATATTAATCATCTTTTCAGTTCTAATTAAATTAATTGTATATCCGCTTACTAAAAAAAGCTATCAATCTACGGCTGCAATGCAAAAAATCCAGCCAGAGCTTGCAACCATAAGAGATAAGTTTAAAAACAACCCTCAAAAACTAAACCAAGCGCAGATGCAACTATATAAAAAAAGAGGAGTAAACCCACTAGGGGGGTGTCTTCCTATGCTCATCCAAATGCCGCTTCTTTTTGCTTTGTTTGTTGTTTTTAGAACAACAATCGAATTGAGAGCTGAACCTTTTGTTTGGTGGATAAAAGACCTTTCAACCCCTGACGCTATAATAAACCTGCCCTTTCATATACCCATTTATGGTTCGCATATTGCAATTCTTCCAATCTTTATGGTTGTTTCTATGTTTATTCAACAAAAAATGATGTCGGGTGGAGCTATGCAACAACCCCAGCAAAAAACAATGCAATATTTTATGACCGCTTTCTTTTTCCTAATGTTTAATAATTTTCCCTCTGGCCTTAACCTCTATTATACTCTTTTTAACGTATTAACAATTCTTCAACAAAAATTGGTACCAAATACTGATAATGTTGAAAAGGCATGATAACTGATACAATTGTTGCACCCGCAACCGCAGAGGGTAAAGCGGGGCTATCGATTATAAGAATAAGTGGGAATAAATCTCGCAAAATATGCCTTAAACTAACAAAAAACAAGGTTCGTTTTATTGATAGGGTGCCTATTTTATCACCCATATTTTTTAATGATGCTGTTTTAGACCGAGCGCTTATTACTTTTTTTAAAGAACCTCGCTCGTACACCGGAGAAGACGTCTTTGAAATCTCTTGCCACGGAAACCCTGTTATTGTTAGGTCTATACTAAATCAAATTTGTGGATTTGGAGCTAGGTCAGCGAACCCTGGCGAATTTACTATGAGGTCATTTTTAAATGGTAAGATAGACCTTGTTCAAGCAGAGTCGGTTGCTTCAATTATTGAATCAAAGTCTGTTCTTTCATCTATAGCTCATAATAAAATTTTATCCGGATCACTTTCAAAAAAAATAAAAGAAATAAAGTCTTTAATTTTACTTTTAATTTCAATTGTTGAATTTGAGTTAGATATTTCCGAATCTGAAACCCAGCCAAAAACACACAAAAAAATATCTAAATTAATTAAAAACAGTGTTTTAAAGTGTGAAAAACTTCTTGAAAACTACAGCGAAAACAGAGTTTCTTTTTATTCAAGGGTTGTTTTGTGTGGTGAACCAAATGTTGGAAAATCAACAATTTTAAACTCTTTATTAGGGCAAGACAGAGCTATAGTTAGCCCCACCCCGGGAACAACGCGTGATAGAATTGAGGTTAACCTAGATATAGAACAAACCCGAATTACGCTTATTGACACAGCGGGAACTCGAGAAACGAAAAACAATATTGAAAACCTTGGAATAGAAAAAACATTTGAAGCAATGGATGGCGCAGACATCTTGGTTCATATTGTAACAAGAGGATCAAAGCCGCCAAAATTCCAAAACAACAAAATTAATCTTCTAGTTTTTAATAAATCTGACAAACACAATATTTCGGATAACTTTTCTGGCGCTATTCAGGTTTCGGCATTAAAAAACATAGGAATAACCTCTTTAAAAAACAAAATTAAAGAATCTTTGAAAAAAATTGAATACAACTACTCTGAGGGGTTTTTAGCAACTCAGCGGCAATTTAACCACCTTTTAAACTGCTCAAAATACCTTAAAAAAACCAACAATAAGATCGTAAATAGTCACCTCTTTGAACCTGAGTTGATTTCCATAGACCTTAAAGACGCATTAGGCGAAATAGACTTTTTGTTAGGAAAGACTACGTTCGATGATATTTTTGACAGCGTTTTTTCAAATTTTTGTGTTGGGAAATAGTTCCACGTGAAACATTCTTACGATGTGTTAGTAGTTGGTGGAGGCCATGCGGGACTTGAATCTGCATTAATCTCAGCCCACAGGGGTTGTTCTGTTGTTCTTATAACACAAGACCCAAACGCAATTGGTAGAATGTCATGTAACCCCGCAATTGGTGGGCTCGCAAAGGGTCAAATAGTAAGGGAAATTGATGTTTTAGGTGGACAAATGGGGTTGTTTTCTGATGTTTCAGGAATACAATTTAAAGTTTTAAACCAATCTAAGGGAAGGTCGGTTTGGTCGCCTAGGGCACAAATAGATAAACGGGTTTACGAAAAAACCGCAAAAAACAAAGTTTTTTCTACTAAAAAAATTTCTGTTCTTGGGGGTGAGGTTGTAAGGGTTGAACCTAAAAAAGAAGGTTTTTTAGGTTTTTTGAGAAACGAAACAACCGTTTTAGTAAAAACAGTTGTTGTTACTTGTGGAACTTTTCTTTCAGGAAAAATACACATTGGTGAAAGAAAGGTCTTGGCTGGTAGGATGGGTGAAGAAAGATCTGAGGGTATAACAGAATCGTTAAAGGAACTTGGGCTTACTTCGGGAAGGTTAAAAACGGGAACCCCGCCTAGGTTGATAGCTACTTCAATAAACTGGAACTTAACAAATCAAGAGCTTGGTGATAAAAAACCCACTCCCTTCTCTTACCAAACAAAAGATTTTAATCCACCCAATATTCCTTGTTTTACAATAAAAACAAATATTAACAGCCATCTTTTAATTAAAAAAAACATTGAACGCTCTCCAATGTTCTCTGGAGATGTTTGCGGCGTTGGTCCTAGGTATTGCCCCTCTATAGAGGATAAAATACATAAATTTCAAAATCAAGACTCACACTTGCTGCACCTAGAGCCAGAGTGGCTAAGCTCTGATCAAATTTATTTAAATGGTTTTTCAACAAGCCTACCTGAAGAAATTCAGCTATCTGCACTTAAAAAAATTCCAGCACTTAAAGATGTTAAGTTTTTGCGACCTGGATATGCTATCGAATATGATTTTTTTCCCCCAGCGCAACTTAAAAGAACCCTTGAGTCAAAGAAAATACCTGGTCTTTTTTTTGCTGGTCAAATTAATGGCACGTCTGGATATGAGGAGGCGGCGGCACAGGGATTAATTGCTGGAATAAACGCCTCTTCTTATGTTTTAAACCTAGAGCCTATTGTCTTATCTAGGTCTTCTTCTTATATAGGTGTAATGATTGATGATTTGATAACAAAAGACACGCTAGAGCCCTATAGAATGTTTACTTCTAGAGCTGAATATCGATTGATGATAAGGTATTCAAACACTTTTGAAAGGCTTTATGGGGTATCAAAAAAACATGGCTTATTACGTGATTCTTTTTTTAAAAAACTGAAACAACTTTGCTTACTAAAAGACAGTGTCTTTTTGTCTCTTAAGTCTTCGGTGAAACCAGAAGAGCTTAAAAATATAACAACCCTTAGCCAGGCGGCTCCAGCAATAAAAACATTAAAAAGGCCAGAGGTTAAAATAGAGAACTTGCCTAAGAGGTTTTATCCAAAAAACTACGCAGACTTAGATCCCTGGTTAAAAGATGAGGTTGTTAAAGATGTTGAAACAGATATAAAGTACGAAGGTTATATCAAAAGACACCTTAAAGAGATAGAAAAAATGGCTAAAAGCGAAAACTTAACACTACCTAAAGACATAGATTATTCATTGATTTTAGGGTTGTCAAACGAAGCAAAAGAAAAATTGGCGTTTGTAAACCCAGAAACCCTCGGACAAGCCCTTAGGGTTTCTGGAATAACCCCTTCTGATACGTCTGTCTTGCTTGTGAACTTTTTTAAAAAGAAATAGTTTCACGTGAAACCTTACCATTTATAATGTTTCATAAATCAATTATAACAAGTTTCCTAGAACATCAAAACATCTCTGGTTTTAACAAGGATGTTTTAGTATGTTTTCTCGATTATATATCAAAACGTTCTGAAAAGAAACTGTTTTTAGAGTTTGACTCACACCAAAAAGCAAAAATTTTTTATGATTATTGTTTTGATTATAAAGAGGGTTTGTTTTTGTTTTACCCAAATCAAGATGTTTTTGAGATAGTGCCAGGTTTTATCTCTGAAGCTGAAAGATTTAGAAAAGAAGCGATCTTGTCTTTATATGACCCAAAGAAAAGAAGTGTTTGTATTGGGACAAATAAATCTTTTTATGCTAAAGAAATACCTAAAAACACAGAGAAAACCATTTCTCGGATAGTTTTTAAATTAAACCAGCTTGTAGAAGTAGATTTTGTTTCTTCGTTTTTGATTCGCTGGGGATACAAAAGATTAAACACAACAATTCAGCCAGGAAGTTACTCGAAAAGAGGGGATGTTCTTGATATCTTCCCACCAAACCTACAAAACCCTATTCGTGTTTTATTTAATTTTGATAAAATTGAAAAAATAACATTATTTGATCCCTCAAGCCAAAGATCAATAAAATCATTAAACCTCATAATTATAAGTGATATTAATTTGGTAGGTGAAAATGTTGCTGACAACATTAGTCTTTTAGATGTTTTTTCAGCTATTTTCGTTACTCGGGTCTCTAAAAATGACAAAGGATATAATTTATTAAACAATAAAAAAAATAACGTCGGGTGTGAAATTAAATTCAAA
>MDSV01203957.1_pt1 | contig 10177 bp, 9 predicted proteins | sample 810851 | NCBI WGS metagenome assembly MDSV01 (sample SAMN05326640, study PRJNA326480) | marine metagenome | isolation source: seawater | place: Atlantic Ocean: North East | collected 2012
ATCCTTCGAGGCCAAACCGGGCGATTTCATCGGCATAATGGGTCATACTGGGGCCGGTAAGAGTACAATTCTGAAACTTATTGAAAGGTTCTACGAGCCTCAGTCTGGTAGAATATTGGTGAACGGAGTAGATATCAACAATCTGAAGATTGACTCTATCAGGGCACGCATCGGATTCGTATCTCAAGACCCATTCCTGTTCTTCGGGACCATAAGGGACAATATTGCCTATGCGAGAGAGGCTTCAGAAGAAGAGATAGAAGAGGCATTGCACGCAGCCGGAGCGAAAGAATTCGTGATGAACTTGCCAGAGGGTATTGATACTGAAGTCGGCGATAGAGGGGTGAAACTTTCTGGCGGCCAGAAAGCAAGGATAAGCCTTGCAAGAGCATTGCTGACAAAACCTGATTTATTGATTCTCGATGAAGCAAGTGCTGCATTAGACGCAGAAACAGAGCAAAGGATACAGAATTCATTATTCTCCTCCAACGACGCAGATAGGATGACTATAGCAGTCGCCCATAGACTGGCAACAATCAGGAATGCCGACGAGATTCTTGCTATGGTGGATGGCGTGATTGTAGAACGAGGCCTCCACGAAACGCTCATTGAGGCTGAAAACGTGTATGCCTCCCAATGGAGAATACAGACTGGAGAGCTAGATTCAGAGGTCAGTTGAGTATGCAGGGTCTGAATTGGGCCCTAGTGAACCCAGGATCAGCCATGCTCGGATCCAATGATCGCTCCATTCTAAGAGGGGGTACGGGCCCACGTCATCAGGTAAAGATATCAAAATCATTTGAAATTACTAAGCATCCTGTACCTGCCAAGATTGCGTTGGAGATGATAAAATCTGGAGAAGCAGAAGTAGCATCTGAGTCAGAGTGGGCGGTTTCCAAGGCACAGGGCCTAATACACGCTGAATTGGGCACCACAGAGACTTTGGCTGATTCAGCTAGCAATTATTGGGGAAAACCGTGCGATGGTAGGCCATGGACAGGGGTCAGCGAAATAAGGACCCGCCGAGTAAGAGTCTGGTCCGAGAGAGGAGTCTTAGAGTCAACAAGACCAATCGAAATAGCCGATTCTCACCCTCTGCGTCTTGTTCGAAGGGAATCGAAGTATTCTGAAACGCCGATCCGGCTTCCAGGGTCCGGCGACGCTGCAAGAATTCTGAAGCAGGAGGCTGTAATATGCCTTGTAACAGGAATACTTCCATCATTCATATGGGCGTGGTTCAATGCTTCTCCGGGATACATTGCCGAAGGATGGCTGAATTTAGTAATGGGCGGGGTATTCTTCGGATTATCTACTGCTATATTCTGGCGTCCAAAGACGCCAATGTACATCCAGACAGAGTCCGGTTGGAAACTTGAGTAAACGCTCACTCGTTTGTCACTCTGGGAGCTAGAAGGAAAGTCCATTTCGCCCCTCCACCGTTACTTACCCAATCCACCTTCAGTGGATATGAGGCCTTGAATTTAATTTCAAGAGATTCTGTAGCACCTGGATTTATTTTCCTAGCTAATTCGTTTGGAAATCTGATTGAATATGTCGATGTAGAAGGTTGTTTCACCGATAGTTCACCCAATTCTCCCGCTTCGAACTTAGTCTCAACAGATTCGCCAGTCGGCTCACCCGAACGAACCGCGAAATGACTTGCATCAACAGAAAGATCGACCAGATCGCCACCCAACTTGGCAGCTCTGAAAGATCGGATGAATTTATCTGTGGGAATAACCACTTTCATACCGTCGAAATCAAGACTTGGAAGCTTGACTTCTTCGATCATCGAAGTATCAAGCCCTCTGATCGTTCTTCTAACCTCGCTTACATGTACAATCATGGAGCTCGTCGTCTCATCGTAGTCCAATTCAATCAAATCGTTCGGTCCAGCCAGTGCTAATACCTCTCCCAATTTACGAAGATCCATTCCAACATCAATCGGGTCAACTTCGTAAGTCTCGAAGCATTCGTCTGCGACCATCATCTCAAGCATCGCAACATGACTTACGTCTACTGAAGAGCAAGCCAGCCCTTTCTCGCCCCAACGAAATTTCGCTTCTTCATTGTCCAGAATTGAAAGTAGGTCTACGATTTCTCTCATGACCTGCTGCTTGGCAGTTACCCTCAGCATGCGCTCACTCCTCAAAATAATGGTTCCCGGAGGTTATTCATCCTTCCCAGAGCCCCACATTGCTTCATTGATATTCCCTGAATCGATGACCGCACCCCTCACAGGTACATATTTTCGTCTCAGGTTCGTCGCTTGACCTCGTCTGTTGTAACTCAACGAAGATGCGGTCCCCATCGCATTTCGGGCATCGATAGTCTCCTACACGCAAAGTCCCTCTTGCAACATCGGGGGCCTGAACCTCGGTCAGATGTTTCAAATCAGTCGATTGAGTCGACGATTTAGTTTTGGTAAGATCTATTTCCTTTCCATCAGATCCTATTACAATGCTTCCTGAACCGTCTCTTCCACCCACAGGCCCCTCATATCCACATTTGTAATTTGTACATCTTATATTGCCGCTGGGATCAACGAAACTCAGTGTGCCGCATTCAGGACAAAACATACTCACACCACTGTAGACTGCTGATAGTCAACGACGTAGTTTTTTGAATGCTCCCATTGATAGAGCCCAATACAGGGCCCTCTGGACCCCAATTGGAATATTCTAAGTTCTCCCATACCGTTGAAGTTAGGCCTCCTCCACGCGAGGCCATGCGCATCATCTACGACTGGAGGCTTGCTAGGGTCATCGATGAAGATTTCAACATCTTGGATGAGGCTGCTTGGACGGCATCAAGGACTTCATCCAAGGTTGCTAATCGCCTAGGAGATCTACAACGTGGAAGGATGACTCAAGAGACGAGAGTCCTATCCGAGCGATTCCCAGACGCCCGATTAGATCCATTCGGACATCTGGATATTTCTGATTGGCCAGAAATAACTCCTGAGGAAGAGCAGATGGTTGCCAGCGCCGCTACCATTCTCGCACGCCGAGGTGTCGCGATGTCCGCTGGCAACCCAGACAGGAGGTTGGATATGCTAGTATCTTCTCAGATCGAGCTTCGGTCTGCTTGGACAACTATCGAGTCGAGATGCATCGAATGGGCGGGGTTGTTACTCCCCATCATCGATCTCGATTCGAAGAGGGATTTGATCCCGTCTGCGATTGCAAATTCCGAATCTCTGCAAGCTGCAGCAAGCGATTTGGGTACCGAACCTCCCCCCCATCCTCCGGGGGCAGAGGAGTGGAGTGCAATGAAGGAATCAGCAGAGAGGTGCCTTGGTATCGCCAAGAGCCTCGAATTAAGTGAACAGGCGATACGATCTCTGGCAGCGAATTACCTGCCAACTCTGTCCAAGCTCGTCGGCCCCCTGGGAGCCGCCAAATTATGTGTTTTAGCTGGTGGAAGAGAGAGACTTGCACGAATGCCCTCAGGCTCGATTCAAGTTCTAGGCGCCCATGCTGCTATGGCGGCACATCGCCGAGGAGCACCGCCTCCAAAGCATGGTTCAGTGATTTTCTCAATGCCCCAAGTGAGTCGATCACCCAGGTGGGTTCGTGGGAAGATAGCCAGGTTTCTGGCTGGCAAGGCCAGCATAGCATCTCGAATCGATCACTTCGATGGAACTCCGTGGTCTGATGATGAGATCGCAGAGATCCACAAGAAATCTGAGGAGATCCGTTCTAGATTCCCTTCGCCCCCTCGAAGAAAGTGAGGTTATTTGATGGCCCGATCACATTCCATAGGTTGGGGGATACGCCGGGAAGGCGGCTCATTGTGGACAAGAAATGCGGTACGTGGCGTTTCAGTAGCGGGTGAAAGACGAAAGAGAGATGGAAGAAATGAATGGAGGAGATGGGACGCTCGCAGATCTAAGGTTGCAGCAACTTTACTCCGTTGTACATCAGACCCTTCAGAATTGATACCATCTACTGGAGCAAATTGTGTGTATCTTGGAGCCTCAAGCGGCACAACGGTCAGCCATCTTCACGACCATGTGTGTGGTGCCGGAAACCATCATGGTGGACAAATCGTTGCAATTGATATCTCACCAAGAATGATGCGGGATTTCATCTCACTATCCGAAAAAAGACCAGGTATCGTTCCTATCCTCGGTAATGCCCGTACACCTCACTCCATCATACCTTATTTGAGAAGTAGAGCTCAATGGCTCTTTCAAGATTTGAGTATGACCGATCAGGCTACAGCATTCATCGAAGCAACCCGTGTCCTGCTTGAATCGCAAGGCATGGGGATGATTGCTATCAAAGCTGCTAGCGAGCGATGGACAGAGGGAGGCGACGAAGCACTATTCAGTGACGCCGAATCAAAAATCCGTCATTCAGAGCACTTGGAATTAATCGAGCGAATAGACCTAAGCGGTCTCGAGGAACAGCATTCGGTCATAGTTGTAAGGAGACTATGACCATCATCCTCATGACTATTTTCTCGGCTCATACATCATGCCCGAGTTACCGGAGGTCGAGACCGTCCGCCAAGGATTGGAAGAGGCACTCCTCGGACTCAATATACGGTATGCCGAGAAAAGAAGGAGCGATCTTAGATTCCCCATTCCTGAAAATCTGAATAAACAATTGCAAGGCAGAAAAATATCGTCCCTACGAAGACGAGCGAAATACCTCTTGATAGATCTCGATAACGGATGGACACTGCTTAGTCACCTAGGGATGTCTGGTCGCTGGACTATCCTCCGAGACGATCTCATAACAAGGCCCGGAAGATTCGCTCATGGCGGTGAAATCGGATCAGGCGAAGGTCCTCACGATTGGATAATAATCAACTTTGAAAATGGCTACACTGCCGTATACTCCGATCCAAGAAGATTCGGTTTCATCGATCTCATAGAGCCTGGTTTTGAGGATGATCATCCGATGTTAGCTAAACTGGGCCCCGATCCTCTTCCATCCACGCTGACTCCGGATATTCTGAATCGCTCTTTGATTGGTAGAAAGACACCCTTGAAGTCCGCATTGTTAGATCAAAGAATCGTGGCGGGCCTCGGAAATATCTACGTCTGCGAGGCTTTGAGTAGAGCACGCCTCTCCCCTAGAAGGAGAGCGGGAACTATTTCTTCAATAAAAGGCCCAACTGAACGTATTCACAGGCTTGTTAGCTCAATACATCAGGTCATGGTAGAAGCAATAGACGCAGGGGGTTCGACATTGAGGGACTATCGTGGAGTTGACGGCGATAACGCGCTCGGCTACTTCCCATTATCGTTCCAAGTCTACGGCAGAGAAGGCGAAAAGTGTCTCAATCGGGATTGCAAAGGCACAGTCTCAAGATATATTCAATCCGGCAGGTCAACATATGCCTGCTCAAGTTGCCAGCGATGACTTATCGCATCATCAATGAAGCCCTTACAATCCACAGTTGGATGCTGATGGGCAGCACTCTTCCTAAGATTGGTACCCACCAGTTGACAAAACCCGGAATTACCTCGCGCCTTCCCTTCCTCATCGCCCTAACGGCTATCTTGGCTACTTTGTCAACCGGCAAAGAACTCCATATTTCGACACCTGTAAGGCGCATGCCAGAAACCTTCTGAAAACCAGTTTCCACATATCCTGGGCACAGGGCTGTCACCGTGACCCCCGTTTTCTTCAACTCAGCACTCATCGCTCTAGATAATGAGAGCACAAATGCCTTACTAGCACAGTAAACTGCCATCCCAGGACCGGGTTGAAAAGCTGCTATTGAGGCTACATTGAGTATTCTGCCCCCACCCCGACTTTGCATCGATGAAGCATAGTGATGCCCCAATGAAGTGAGGGCGCGAATATTCACATCTATGATGCCTAGCATTTCTTTGCTGTCTTGCTCCATCATTTTGCCGTAAAGCCCGTATCCGGCATTATTCACTAGAATATCGATGTCACCAGCAACACCGATCAGACGATCAACTTCGGAAGATATTGAAAGATCCGCCACTACAACTTCGACTTCAGTATGTTCAGAAAGAGCATCCGCCAATTCATTGAGAAGACCCTCACGCCTACCTGTGATGACTAGGCGATCGACATCTTTGGCAAGTATCTTAGCGATCTCCAACCCTATGCCGCTGGAGGCTCCCGTGACAAGTGCCGAGGACATAACATAACCTGACGATACCTGTTTACGACCCATCCGAATTACATGTTTCTTCGAAATTGGCCGCCAGTTTCGAATAGTGCTTCTGTGACCTGTCCGACGGTACAATGCTCAACAACATCCATCATAACTTCGAACAGATTGCCGCCTTCTCGAGCCACCTTCTTAAGCCTCTCAATACCTTTTTCTGCTTCGGAAAGATGAGATTCTCGGAATGCTATATTTCGATCAATAACCATTTTCTTCTCATCTTCATCCGAACGAGTAACATCCATCTTGAAAGAATCAGCATCATCTGCTGACAGATTGACGGCGTCCGGATCTTGGAATGTATTCACCCCAATTATTGGGATCTCACCAGTATGTTTCCTATGCTCATAAACCATCGACTCATCCTGTATCCTGTTTCGCTGATAGTTGACTTCGAGAGCCCCAAGAACCCCTCCTCGACGATGCATCTCCTCGAATATGCGGAGAATCTCCTCCTCTACATGTTGCGTCAGCCAGGAGGCAACGAATGAACCTTGTAGCGGATTCTCATTTTGCAACCACCCATATTCCTTCGATAATATCAACTGGATAGCGACTGCATCCTTCACCGTTTCCTCAGTGGGAGTCCCAAAGGCCTCGTCACGGCTGTTGGTATGTAGCGAGTTGGCATTATCGGCGAGAGCATAAAGCGCCTGTAAAGTGGTCCTGTAGTCATTCCATGTGTACTCTTGAGCATGCAGCGATCTTCCCGAGGATTGAATGTGGTACTTCAACTTCTGACCTCGCTCATCAACGCCATAAAGATCCCTCATAGCAATCGACCATATTCTTCTCGCAACTCTTCCGATGACAGCATACTCGGGATCCATTCCATTCGAGAAGAACCACGAGAAATTCCGAAGGAAATTACTCGGATCAAGACCTCTGGCCTTGAATAATTCAACGTAAGTGAGGCCATTCGCGAGAGTTAGAGCAGCCTGGGTTATCGGGTTAGCACCAGCCTCTGCAATATGGTATCCGGAGATACTCACGAAGTAGTGATTCCGAACACCATTCTGAACATAGAATTCAGCAACATCCCCCATCATTCTCAATGAAGTATCAAGATTGAACACGAGAGTATTCTGGCCCATGGCTTCTTTCAACTGATCAGCTTGAACAGTTCCCCTCGCTGTGGATAAGGTGAATTTACGAATTCCCGCTTCTTCTTCTCCATTGGGAGGCCGTCCATTCTCTTCCTCGAATTTACGAACTTGTTGTCGTATTGCAACACGGAAAAATGCTGCAAGATGCCACCAGTAGTTTCCATTTATCGTCATAGAGACGCTTGTCTCGGGCGCGCATAGATCGAAACCCTCGAACAACCGCTCCATTTCATCAACAGTGCTTATCGACACCCCGGACTCACATACTTTGCCGAATATGTCGAGTTGAGTGATTGGGTCATGGCCGTATAGGCTGGGAGAATCAAAAGCAACAGAGAGACGGTTGAATGGCTGATCACCAGCGAGGAAGTGGTACCTCTCATTCGTTCTCTCAGCAGATCCTTCCCCTGCAAACATGCGCACTGGAAGCTCATCCTGCCTCTTGAATGGAAAGACCCCTGCAGTAAAAGGGAATGAACCAGGGATATTTTCAGATCTAATCCACCTTAGCCGATCGCCCCAGTCCTCAGTTCTCGGTAATGCCACTCTTGGGAGATCTAAACCAGACAGAGTCTTCCTCGTCGTCTCAACTTCAATCTCCTTCCCTCTGACTGTATAACTCGTCTTTCCTGATGAGTAGGCTTCTGAAATCAAATCAAAATGAGCAAGATCGTCAAGTGCTCGACTCCCTAATTCGACACGGAGACGGCCCCCTTCCTCTCTCAATTCTGCGGCGACACTATCACGCCCAGCGACCTCCATTTGATTTGCAGACTTCTCCAGATTCTGTATCGTAGACGCTAAGCTTGCTTCATCCTCCGTCTTTTGGTGGTATGCTCTGATGCAGTTGGATACCTCAGCCAGGTAACCATGTCGGGAGGGGGGAATCGGTTGAACTCTGTCGGGAAGACCATCATGGCCCATTTTTGCGGGGCTAGCTACGAAGGAGCAACCAGTCCTATTGTTCAATAATTCAGACAAACGCTCCCATAGTTGGTCCACACCTGCATCAGCAAATCTGCTTGCTATGGTAGGGACTACCGGTATGTCTCCATCATCCGAATCCCACATTTCTCGATTTCTTCGTACCTGTTTTCTAATCTCGACCAATGCGTCTTCTGCCCCCGGGCGATCAAACTTGTTGAGGACAACAAGATCTGCAAAATCCAATGCTGCCAACTTTTCCAACTGACTTGGAGCACCATATTCCCTGGTGGTCACATAAAGAGAAACATCCGCAACAGATGCAATCGCATCATCTCCCTGGCCAATACCGCTGGTTTCCACGATAATCAAATCGAATCCAACCGATCTGCATACCTCGATGGCGCTGCTCACTGCGTCAGAGAGCTCCCTGCCGCTGTCACGACTTGCAAAGGATCTCATGAATGAAAGAGGATTTCGTAGAGAGTTCATTCTGATCCTATCGCCAAGAAGTGCCCCCCCAGTTCTTTTTCTGGTGGGATCTGTTGCGAGTAGTGCGACTTTTGTTTCCGGGTTGTCCCTGTGTATTCTCAAGACCAATTCGTCTGTCAGGCTAGATTTACCAGCCCCCCCGGTTCCGGTGAGTCCGATTACTGGGCAACCACCCGTATCATTCGTTAGATAGCGTCCAAGTTGTTCTGAATCCCCACTTTCAACGAGGGTAAGCAGTTTTGCAACAACCCCATGGTCTCCGGCATCCACATCTTGTATGCCATCAAATCTAGACGAAAGGGTAAGATTGACTCCGGAGACCATCCTCATGGCGTCCTCCACCATTCCAGTCAGGCCGAGCTCCCGTCCATCGTCCGGGGAGTATATTCTTGCGATTCCAGAGTCTCGAAGATGTCTTATCTCGGAGGGCAGAATTGTCCCGCCTCCGCCCCCTACGAGTACAACATGATTGAATCCAGCCTCATCCAAGATTTGTCGTGTGTGGGTGAACATCTCCACTGCTCCCCCTTGGTAGGATGTAATCGCTATGAGATGAGCATCTTCCTGAATGGCTGCTTTAGCAACATCTTCAGCACTCCGGTCGTGACCAAGGTGAATAACCTCACATCCCATTGATTGGAAGATTCTTCTGAATATCCCGATAGCAGCATCGTGACCATCAAAAATAGCCGCTGCCGTTATCACTCGAATAGGCGATTTGACGCTATCGCCCCCGGGGGAATCATCCGACTTACTCGTCTCTGCCACGTCTCTCCGACCACGCGCCTGCCCAAGACCCCATCGGCCCATCGATAGTCTGCGTCCTTCAGAGAGTGCCAGTTACCAATAGGCCTGCAAACACGAACATGAGCAGCCCCATTATGCCATCAATGACGTGGGCATTGGATCTCAATTTCTCAACCGAGTCTCCTCGAGTCAGTACCGTGGCCACTGTCACATACCATGTGCCATCAATCGTCATACCCAGCAGACCCATCCCAACCAGCGTTTGCATGCTGACATCAGATTCTATGAATGGAGCGTATAGGGCCAGCATCCATGCTAGAATTTTTGGATTAAATAGTGCTATGAGGAATCCCTGGAGGAAACCAGTCACGTCAGAAGGACCATGCTCGTTTTCTGCCTTATTTTCAACCGGGCCCTTCGCAGCATGTCTGATGAAGGTCACACCAAGCCACACCAGGATCAAGGTACCTCCCCATTTCAGGACTATCTCCGTGCTCTCATGCAGCGAAAGTGCCGTGGCAATTCCCAATGCTGCCAGGAACGCATACACCCCGAAACCAATGCCGTGACCGATTCCTGTTGCAACACCCTGCCGCCTGCCGCCTGCCATGGTGTTTCTGAGGACCACTGCCAGAGAAGGGCCGGGGCTCATGGCCCCGACGATGAATACGCTGGCCAATGCAGCCCAGGCTTCAGGAGTCAACCCATCCACACTCAGGCGTCAGAGTACATACTCTCGATCTCTGATG